>Ga0209048_10000356_pt1 | contig 49349 bp, 46 predicted proteins | sample FrelakmetCRP12CR_FD_187146 | JGI IMG/M metagenome (GOLD analysis project Ga0209048, IMG submission 187146) | Freshwater lake sediment microbial communities from the University of Notre Dame, USA, for methane emissions studies - CRP12 CR (SPAdes)... | ecosystem: Environmental > Aquatic >...
GGATGGGTATTTTCCGGAGCGTGAAAAACAGGATGTTTTTCCCGCAGCCTCCATGGACGGATTTACGGCGGTCCGGAAAATACCCATCCGATCCGGCGTTCGTCCACGAGAATACCTTTCGTTCATGAATAGTTCCGGCTAAGCGAATACGCCGTGCAGATACCAGCACTTGGACCGATGCTCCTGAAAAACCCATTGCCGTATGCCGCCCGCATGGCGCGCGATGTAGTAGTCGCGGGCGATATCCTTGCCGTCCCACCAGCCGCTTTCGATCCGTTCGGGACCCTGCTCGAGAATCCCCTCCCCTTGATGCAGCTGCTGCACTTCCGAGGCCAAGAGCATGACGGGCTCGTCCAGCAGCCACACCGGCCGCGGCATGCCCTCATCGGTCACCCCCAGATCGATCATCCGGCCGCCGGTGCGCAGACCGGAGCCGGGGCTTGGCACTCCCAAATGCAGCTCCTGGATCCGCCGCCAAGCCGCCTCGGGCCGATGCTCCGGGATCGAACGGATCCCATAAACCGCTGCTTCGCCGAGCCGGGCGCGCAAACGCTCCACCAATTGCGGCGCCGTATCGCGGGCGCAGGCGCCGCCGAGCGCCGCGAAGGCATCGAGTGAACCGGCCGAAAGCGGCTGCAGGGCACCGCAGAGCAGTTCCATACCGAGAATCGGTGCCGCGAGTTCGAGCCGGGACAGCTTTTGGGCCATGACGTCCGTCAAGCGGCGATGCTCGCTCGTGACGCTCGAAAGTCCCACGCGAATTCTCGTGGCGGGCCGCGCGCGGTGCCGCAGCCTCAATTCCAAAGCCAGCACACCCACCTGCCGTTCGCGCAAAAATTTCGCGCAGCGCCCGATCAGCGGCTCGAGCGCCTTCTGCAGATACGCGATGACCTCGATCTCGGTCTCGAAATCGCAGCGCTCACAAAAACGCTCACGCGGCACGAACCCCCTGCGCGGCGCGTCTTGCCGCGCCAGCGCGATATCCATATCGAGCACCGCGGCGCGGCCGAAACGCCGCGCCATGCCGGCGCGCGGCAGGCGCAGCAAATCACCCACCCGGGTCACACCCATGGCGCGCAAGGTGTGCAGCCGCTCGGCATCCCAGGAGGTACATGCAACAGGCAACTCCGCCAGCTCACCGGCCAGAAAGCCGCAATCCTCGATGCGAACCCGCTTGCCGGCGCGGGCGAACCACAGGGCCGCCAGAGCCGATGGCGCCGTCGCGCTGTGGGCGCGCAATTTCAATCCACTCCAAGCGGCATCGATGCCGGCATGCAGCACCTCGAGCGAACCGAACAGCTTCACGCTGCCCCTGATCTCCAGCAACAGCGCATTGGGCATTTCAATGCTGACCAGCGAGGTGAACCGCTGCGCATGCACGCAGAGGCGCCGCAGCACGGCAGCCGACTGCTCCTCCTCGTTCAGCTGCGGGAACACCACCGCATACCACAAGCGCTTTGGACTCGATCGGGCTGCGGCCTCACGCGGCGGCGGCGATGCCGCCATTGGCGCGCACATGGGCGCGGGCTGCCGCGCGGCGGCATCGGCGGCAGCGAATAAATCCGCCGTTGCCGATTTCCCCGCGCGCGATTTCATGAAACGGACATCACACGGCGTGCTCGACGGGCCCGGGCCGACCGCCTTGCACCTTGATCAGTTCCAGATGCGGCGCGTGCTCACCCCGAGTCAGCAGCAGGCGTAATGTGGCGGGCGAGGACTCGAACCGATGCCGCTCGGGGCGAAACAGCACGCCAAGGGCACCGCCCGCCTCGGCCGCGAGCTTCAAACGCCGCAGCCAGCGATCATCGGTGCCTTTCAGCCACAGCAAAACAACGGCGCAGACTCCCGAACTCAATGCCTGCTCAGCGGCCCACAAGGCTTCCGTCGCGGTGGCGGGCCGCACCACCAACAAGCGGCCCAGTTCGATTCCCTCCTGCGCCAAGGCCGGCGCAAAGGGTTCATGAGGCGGTGCAATCCAGACCAGCCAGGGAGCCTCACCGTCGGTTCTACGCTGGGACTCCACCAGAGCAGGCAAAAATAGCTGGATTTCGCCGAGACCGGATGCATCCAGCAGCACCTCGACCAGCGACGAGGTCGGCCAGCCGCCGCCCGGCAAGCGCGCATCGAGCGAACTTCGGCCGGTGGGCCAAACCGGACGAGTGGAAGCGGCCGCGGTGTCTTTTAACTTCCAGACACGAGCATCGGCCAAGATATCCGCAAGCGCCACTGCCGAGTCAACGATAGCCTCACGCGACATCCACGTCTTTACCGCGTCGAAGCACCCCGACCACCACCCCTTCGATAATCATGGGCTGTACCTTCAGATCGACGCGGATGGGCTCAAAATCGGCATTTTCAGGCAACAGCCACACAATCGTGCCTTCCTGCCGATAGCGTTTCACGGTGACCTCGTTTTCCAGACGAGCGACCACGATCTGACGATTGCGCACTTCGGGAGTGCGGTGCACGGCCACCAGATCGTTATGCAGGATGCCGGCGTTCTTCATGCTCATGCCCTGCACTTTCAGCAGGTAGTGCGGTTGCGGTTGGAATAACTGGGGATCGATTTGATAACGCGTTTCGATGTGCTCTTCGGCGAGGATCGGACGGCCGGCGGCGACTCGGCCAATGAGCGGCAAACCCAATTGTTCTCGCAGAATATCTTTGAGCTGGATGCCGCGCGAAGCGCCGGGAATCAGATCGATGACACCCTTGCGCTGCAGGGCGCGCAAATGCTCCTCGGCTGCATTAGGCGACTTGAAGCCAAACGTACGGGCGATTTCCGCACGAGTAGGCGGCATGCCGTTCTCGGCAATGGTCTCTTGAATGAGCCGGAGAATCTGCGTTTGACGAGGTGTGAGATCGGACATTGCGTCACCTGTATATGTAGCCAGTAACTGGTATTATATACAGTCTAGAGGCAGTGGCAAGTGAGTCCATGGCTCGACCTGTCTCAAGGGCCAGGGTCAACGCCCCCGCCGCTCACCGGCATGACGCAAGGTCCATGCAGCAATTCGCACGCATAGCGCCCCGCCCATCCGCGCCCGCCCGGGGGGGGGGGCGTCGTCTCGAGGCAACACGGCCCATCGAGAACTCGAACTGCCCGATCTTAAATCCGCACCCTGGAAAGGATGCTTACCAAGGTTCGATGCCGCCGAACCAGCCGATCCGCATACCACCGGCCGCGCAATTCGGCCGCAAATCTCGCGGGCCCCCTCCTCTGGCAGCGACGGTCCGTACCGATCTTGGTATTTCGTCCAATTACCAGAACGGCCACAAAAATATAAAGTGGCGCCCGAGTTTTGACGGCGATGTAAATTCAATGACGAAACTTGCTAGAATGGCCGGCGATCACCGACATAACCCGATTTTAAGTTGCAATCGACGCGCGAATTTGGCTTTATGTACCACCGTGCTGCAACGCATTTGAGCCCGACACGACGACTGGGCCCAAATGCGACGACATTGCGGACTTTTCAAAGACGAATGAATTAACAACCCTAGGGGACCATTTATGAAATTTTCCACGACACTTAAGGCCTCTCTCGCGGCGGCCTGCGTAATTGCTTTCGCAGGATGCACGGACCTGAAGCCGATCCAATCTCAGATCGATGATCTGAAATCCCAGGTCAACAAACTGCAGGGCGACGTGGCGAAGAACGCGAGCGCGGCTGCGGCTGCCCAGAGCACTGCTAATAGCGCCCAGTCAGCGGCCTCCGGAGCGCAGAGCACCGCCAACCAGGCGTTGTCGATGTCTCAGCAGAACTCCACGGCAATTGAAGCGATCAACGAGAAGATCGATCGTATGTTCAAGAAGTCCGTCTCGAAGTAAATCAAGCAATTGATGTACGCATAAAACGCCGCGGTGAATACCGCGGCGTTTTTTTTACGGGCCTCTCCTGTGTTTATCTGCGAGACGCCGAGGCGCTACGCGGTGAGACTCAGCGGCCGATCGAAATGCGCGTAGGAATGCCGTTGGCTTCTTGAAATACGCGCTCGGCGGCGCCCCAATCGATGATCACCCGGTGTTCTGCGGTTGCGGCCACGATGCTGCGGGTGAGCGAAGTCAAGTCCTCGACATCCCTCGGATCCACGCCGTCCAAGGGACGGTGCACCTCGAGATAGAGCACACCATCGACCCAGCCGGCCTTGATGCGCTGATTGATGATGCGCACCGCCATGCCGACCGGAACTTCTCCAAACAAATATTCGATATCTTCCGGATAAAGGCGAATGCAGCCGTGCGTGATTTGCATGCCCACGCCCACCGGCTTGTTGGTGCCGTGAATCAGGTACGCGCCCCCGGGAATTCCCAACCGCATCGCATATTCGCCCAACGGATTGTCGGGCCCGGGAGGAATGGCTGCCGGCAGTATGTCTCCGTCCTCCTTCAAATGGGTTTCGCGCACCGATTTCGGCGGATACCACGTCGGTCGCTTTTCCTTTTTGACTATGGTGGTGACCCCCAACGGCGTCTTCCAGTCCATCTTGCCGACGCTGATGGGGTCGGTCTCCACCACGCGTTTACCGTGTTGATCGGTTCGGAAGTAGTACAGTCTCCCGTCAGGCAAATTGATCACGATGCCGGTGCGCGGAGCCTTGGGCAGCAAATGCTGCATGGGCAGCCGGATCACGGTTCCTTTGCCCGGGAGCCAGGTATCCACGCCCGGATTGGCCGCGATGATTTCATCGAACCCCAGGTGATACTGGCGCGCAACGTCCGGCAACGTGTCCTGCTGCTGCGCCTGCGTCTGGCCCGGCTCACCGATCGAATCCTGGTCGGGCGCGAGCGCAAACACCTCCGCCTGCGCCGCCGAGGCGAGCATCCCCAAAATCAAAAACCAACCAGTAGTGCGCATCGGATTCCAGGCAACGCATCAATAACGAATGAGTGCCGACCCCCAAGTGAAGCCGCCGCCGAAGGCCTCCAGCAAGAGCAGCTGCCCGCGCTTCACGCGGCCGTCCCGAATGCCCGTATCCAGTGCCAACGGCACCGACGCGGCCGAGGTATTGCCCTGATCTTTGATGGTCACGATGACGCGTTCCATGGGCAAATGCAGCCGTTTCGCAATCGCCTCAATGATACGGATATTGGCCTGGTGCGGAATCAGCCAGTCCAACTGATCCTTGGAAATATTATTGGCGTTGAGGGTCTCGGTAACCAGCTGACCCAAGGTGTTGACCGCCACCTTGTAAACCTCGTTACCCTTCATTTGCACTCCGGCCTTGCCCTCGCGCACCAATTTGAAGCCCTTGGATACGCCGTCCGGGTACAACAACAGATCCTTGTAGCGGCCGTCCGAATGCAGCCGGGTGCTGATGATCCCCGGTTCGGCCGACGGCTTGAGCACCACCGCGCCCGCGCCGTCTGCAAACAGGACGCAAGTGCCGCGGTCATTCCAGTCCACGATCCGAGTCAGCGTTTCCGCGCCGACCACGAGCGCGCACTTCGATTCCCCCAGCCGCACGAACTTGTCGGCCACGCTCAAGGCATACATGAACCCGGTGCAGGCGGCCTCCAAACTGAAGGCCGGGCAGCCGTTGTGGATTCCCAATCGATCCTGCAGCAACGTGCCTACATTCGGAAACACGAGATCGGGGGTGGTGGTCCCCACGCAGATGAGATCGACTTCCCCAGCGGTGACTTGTGCATCCGCCAAGGCGCGGCGCGCCGCGTGTTCCGCAAGATCGGTGGTCGTCTCCCCTTCGCCCGCTATGTGGCGGCGCTCGATCCCGGTGCGCGAACGGATCCATTCGTCGCTGGTGTCGACCAATTTCTCCAGATCGGCATTGGTCAATATCTTTTCCGGCAGGTAGCTGCCGGTGCCGGCGATGCGTGAGTACATTGCGATCCTTCGTTAGCGATGAGCGCTCAGACGCTGCGTGATTCTCTCGGGTACGCCGTTGCGCGCCTCCAACACCGCGACTTCGATCGCGCGTTGAAATGCGAACAAGTCGGCGCCGCCGTGACTCTTGATCACGATGCCGTTCAGTCCGACCATGGTGGCTCCATTGTATTGCCTCGGATCCATTCGAGTTCGCAAGGCGCGGAGGCTTGGGCGTGCGGCGAGCGCGCCCAGCTTGCGAAACGCACTGCGCGTGAATTCCTCACGCAGAACATCCGAAATCAGGCGCGCCGCCCCCTCCATGGTCTTCAACGCGACATTGCCGGTGAAACCGTCGGTGACGACCACGTCCACCTTGTCGGAGAAAATATCGTGCCCCTCGACGAAGCCGACGTAGTTGATGTCGCTCGCCGCCATCATATTGTGCGCCGCCTGCACGATTTCATTGCCCTTGATATCTTCTTCGCCGATGTTGAGCAAACCAACCCGCGGCTTCTCGTGGGCACCCTCGAGGTCCGCGGCCAACACCGATCCCATCACGGCAAACTGGCACAGTTGCGCCGGGGTGCAGGACGCATTCGCCCCCAGATCGAGCATATAGGTGTGACCGCCGCGCGAGGGGATCATGGAAACGATCGCCGGCCGCTCCACTCCGGGCAGCATCTTCAGCACGAAATGGGCCATCGCCATCAGGGCCCCGGTATTTCCCGCGCTCACACAGGCATTGGCATCGCCCTCCCTCACCAGATCGAGCGCGCGTCGCATGGACGAGTCCTTCTTGCGGCGCAACGCCTCACGCGGGCGATCGGTCATTTCAACGATTTGGGTGGCGAACAGGCAGCTCACGTTGTCGGGATTAGCCGCAGCCGCACCGGCCGCGGCACGCAGACCGAGCTGACGCCGCAGGTCCTCTTCTTTGCCGATCAAGGTGAAGCGCACGTCGGGGAAGGCGCGCGCGGCATCGAGCGCCGCCGGCACGCAAACCGACGGCCCGCAATCGCCGCTCATGGCGTCGATGGCGATATGGAGCGGCGCCGACACGGGGGTGCTTCTAGATGGCTCGAGCGACGAGCGCGTCGCCGAAGGAATTGCCGCGGCTTATTCTTCGGTCGCTGCCGCGTCCGCCTTGGTCTCGAGTACCTTGCGGCCGCGGTAATATCCATCTCGCGAAATGCGATGACGCGAATGCGTTTCGCCGCTCTTGGAGTCGATCGAGACCGCAGGCGTCGCGAGCGCGGAATGGGATCGGTGCATGCCGCGCTTCGACGGTGTCTTTCTGCTTTTCTGAACTGCCATGGATGCTGTGTCCTATCAAGTTTTCTTCAATAAATCCCGCAACACGCCGAACGGCCGGCGCCCGCCGCCCGATGCCTTCGGCACCTCTGCAACCGCGGCGAAATTCGGCGCGTCACCGCAACTCTGCGGTGCGCTGCACGCCGCCGCTATCGGCAGCGCCAACAATAATTCTTCCTCGGCCAACTCGCGCTGCGACACCAGGTCCGCGTCGACGAAATAAAACTCGCGCTGCGAATCCGGCGCCGGCGGGGCGCCGCCGCCGCCAGCTTCGTCTTCGCTGCCGCCGCTCACCGGGAATGCGAAACCCCGCATGCAGCGCTGGCACAAGTTGCGGCACCGCGCGGATGACGATACCGGCCCGCGCGCGTCCCGAGTCCGCCTTTGCAAATGCGTTTTGCTTGCAGCGTACCGCCGGGCTCCGTAAGCAAATCCCGCAACCGGGGCAAATCGGCGAGTTCGTAGACTCGTTCGAGCTCCGCTTCTTCCCCGCCCAGGCGAGCGTAATCAACGAGGTCTGACAAGCCGGCTGTCATCGGCCGCGTATAATAGGGCTCGTCACCACCCCTGTCAAAAATCAATCAGGTGCAAGTCGTTGTTTTTGAAGTCTCCGCCTGCCCTCGTTTTGGCGTCCACGTCGCGGTACCGGCAACGGCTGCTGGCGCGGGTGCACGACTCTTTTCAATGCGCCGCTCCCGGGATCGATGAAACCCGCCTCGACCGGGAGGGGGGAATAGCCCTGGTTGGCAGACTGGCGCTGGCCAAGGCTCGGGCGGTCGCCGCGCAATACCCCGAAGCCTACGTCATTGGCTCCGATCAAGCCGCCAGCCTGCCGGACGGCGCCGGCGGCGAGACCATCCTGGGCAAGCCCGGCACCGAGGCGCGCTGCATCGAACAATTGCGCAGCTTCTCAGGCCGCACGCTGGCATTTCTGACCGCCGTCGCGGTGGTGCGCAAGTGCGATGATTGCGCCATCGAATTCGTGGATACCACGCGCGTTGCGTTCCGCCTGCTCGATGAGGCCACGATCGCACGTTATGTCGCGCGCGAGTCGCCCATCGACTGCGCCGGTGGTTTCAAGAGCGAGAGCCTCGGAATCAGCCTGTGCGAATCCATCGACAGCGCGGATCCAAGCGCACTCATCGGGCTGCCGCTGATCCGGCTTTGCGCGGTTTTGCGCGGGGTTGGATTTCAGATTCCTTAACCTTTTGGTCTCGATTTTCCGGCCTTGATTTCTCTTTGGCCGCGATCTTCCCGCGCGGCCAACGCCCGCTTGGCCGGTTTGCGCTTCACGGTCGTGATCGCATCGAGAACCGCCGCGAGTTCAGCCGGCAACGGCGCGCTCACGTGAAACGGTACGCCGGAGCCCGGCCAGTCGAATGCTATGGATTGAGCGTGCAGGAAGATGCGTTTAAGGCCGTGGCGCTTGAGTTCGGCATTGCGTTCGCGATCGCCATATTTGTCATCACCCAGCAGCGGATGGCCCGCGTATGCGGCATGTACGCGTATCTGATGGGTGCGCCCGGTGGGGATATCAACCTCCATCAACGTCGCAAGGTTCCCGAAAAACTGCACCGGTTTGAATACGCTGACCGATTCCTTGCCGGCCGCGGCCACCCGCACGTGCCGCTCGCCATGCTGGCGATTGTCCGTGGCAAGCGGAGCGTCGATGCGTTTGGTGCCGAGCTGCCAGCTGCCCGATACCAGTGCCAAATACGTCTTGTGCATGCCCGATTGCCGGATCAGCGCGTGCAGTGCGGTCAATGTGGCCCGGTCGCGCGCAACGGCCAGACAACCGCTGGTATCCCGATCGAGCCGGTGAACGAGTTCCAGAGTCTCGCGCGGCCGCGATGCGCGCAGCGCCTCGATGACCCCATAACTCATGCCGCTGCCGCCGTGTACGGCGACTCCCGCCGGCTTATCGAGCACCAACAGGTGCTTGTCGTGGAAGATGACCGCCCTCTCGATCAATTCCGTCAAACTGCTGGATGGCCGGCCGGGTTCATCGCCGCTGTCGATGCGCACCGGCGGAAGGCGCACTTCGTCACCGGCGACAATACGATACTCGGCATCCACCCGCTTGCGGTTGACCCTCACTTCCCCCTTGCGCAGCAACCGGTAGACGCGGCTGCGGGGCACGGCCTTGAAATGCCGCATGAGAAAATTGTCGATTCGCTGGCCGGCTTCTTCGACGGTAATGGTGCGCAGGCTGACCGGGCTCTTGGTGCCGAGGCGCTGCGCGGGATCCGCAATTTCTGCTTTCATCTTGATTATCATACGGTAAGCGATCATCTAAGGTATTGATTACATTGACCCTGTCGGCCCGTTGTGCTAACATTTTACAGCCGTGTCACCTACCGGACCTCGTTTCGACGGGCCGAAGGCTTTATTGGGCCTTGAGTTGGGTAGGACAAGTTGGCACCGGTTTCGGTGGCGCGCCCGTGCTACGGGGACGCCGCATATTAGTTGGTTCTGGATTTCCAGACCATCGCTCGGCCGATGAGACAGACGCAAGAGAGCCTTCGCTCAGGCTTTGGCGTTTGACAAGCGGTTAACCGAGAACAAGGCCCCGGGCTTGCCGTATACATATTGGCAGAATTGGGTTGAATTGATGCCGATCGCGTGGCTCGCGCTCGGTATTTCCTCAATTCTTGCCGCGATTCGCGTCGCGGCTCCGGATTCTATTCTCCAGCTCTCCTCGGCCCCTACCACCTTAGTTGGGGCAAATGAAAAGAATGCTCATAAACGCAGTTCAAGAAGAAGAACTGCGAGTCGCGCTCGTCGATGGTCAGAAACTCTACGACTTATCGATTGAGATCCCATCCCGGGAACAAAAAAAATCCAACATCTATAAGGGCCGCATAACGCGCGTCGAGCCGAGTCTCGAGGCGGCGTTCGTCGAATACGGCGCGCAGCGGCACGGCTTCTTGCCGTTGAAGGAAGTTTCCAAGGAATACTTCCGTTCCCAAGCTGCGAACGGCGCCCGTCTCAACATCAAAGATCTCCTGCAGGAAGGCCAAGAGCTGATCGTGCAGGTGGAAAAGGAAGAGCGCGGCAACAAAGGCGCCGCGCTCACCACGTTCATCAGTCTCGCGGGCCGCTTTTTGGTCTTGATGCCCAACAACCCGCGCGCCGGCGGCGTGTCGCGGCGCATCGAAGGCGAAGATCGCGATCAGATGCGCGAAGCGATGAATGGCCTGCAGATTCCAGACGGCATGGGCGCCATCGTGCGCACCGCCGGAGTGGGCCGATCGACCGAGGAATTGCAATGGGATTTGAACAATCTCAAAACCGCCTGGGATGCGATCGCACAGGCGAATGAAAGCCGCCCCGCGCCGTTCCTGATATTCCAGGAAAGCGACGCCGTCACCCGCGGCCTGCGCGACTATTTCTCCGACGACGTCGGCGAATGCCTGATCGATCAGCCCGAAGCCTTCCAGAAGGCCCAGGAATACATGCAGCGGTTCATGCCGGCCGATGCGCAGCGAAAATTGAAGCTGTACCAAGACCCGGTCCCGCTGTTCACTCGCTACCAAATTGAAAGCCAAATCGAGTCGGCCTACTCGCACAAAGTGACGCTGCCATCCGGCGGCAGCCTGGTGATCGATCACACCGAAGCGCTGGTTTCGATAGACATCAATTCGGCGCGCAGTACGCGCGGTGGCGATATCGAGGCGACCGCCCGCAATACCAACCTGGAAGCCGCCGAGGAAATCGCCCGACAGTTGCGGCTCCGCGATATCGGCGGACTGATCGTGATCGATTTCATCGACATGGAGTCCCAGGCCAATCAGCGCGCTGTGGAAGACATGCTGCGCGACGCCGTCAAGATGGACCGCGCACGCATCCAATTGGGAAGGCTTTCGCGGTTCGGGCTCCTGGAACTGTCGCGTCAGCGCTTGAGACCCGCCCTCTCCGAGACCACCCACATCGGCTGCCCGCGCTGCAGCGGCATGGGTACGATTCGCGGGGTGGAGTCGATGTCCCTCGCACTGTTGCGATTGATCGGAGAAGAGGCTCGCAAGGAGCGCACCGGCAGGGTAATCGCGCAGGTGCCGGTCGACGTCGCGACGTATCTGATCAACGAAAAGCGCGATTGGCTCAATCAGATCGAGTCACGCGACAAGGTATCGCTGGTGATCGTCCCGAATCCGCATCTCCAGACACCCGCCTACACTCTGCGGCGCATTCGCGACGATGAGAAGGAATTGCCGGAGAACACTACGGCCAGCTATCAAATCGCCGAACAGCCGGGCATCGATGATTCGAACATCGGCGAGCGCGACAAGAAGCCGCCGGGCGAGGCGCCGGTGGTGCCGAGCATCTTGCCGGCCTCCGCGTCGCCCATCGTGCCGATGCCCGTCGCCGAGCCCGCGGCGCCCGCAGCAGCGGCGGCGACCCCGCAACAAGGCGCCTTGGTGCGCTTTTGGCGCTGGCTGTTTGGAACTCCCTCGGCGGGTGACGCGGCTGCGTCCCCGGCGGCGAACTCGCCGCCACGCGAGCGCTCGCCGCATCGCGATGCTCGCAACGATCGGTACCGCAGCGGCGGTGATCGGGACAGAAACCGCGATCGAAATCGCGATCCACGGCGCGACGGACCCCGCGACCCACGGCGCGATGGACGGCCGCGCGGCGAAGGCCGGCCGGATGCGGGCCCGCGGCGCAGCGAGGGCGTGCGCAGCGAAGCGGCTCGTCCCGACCAGGGACCGCGTACGGATGCGCCGAGCAACGACCAAGCACCGCGCAACGAACCGACGCCGCGCAACGAACCGGCGCCGCGCAATGAACAGCCAAACCGCGCACAGCAGCCGATTCGCGCCGATCGAGAAACGGGCGGTGAGCGCCCGGAACGCAGCGGGCGCAGTCGCCGGCGGCGCGGTCGCGGCCGGCGCGATGGCGCCGAAGGCGCTGGGAACGGACAGACCGGTGCAAGCAGCCCGCAGGCGCCGGCGCCTGACTCGCCCCCGGCCTCCGCAGGACAGGCTGCGCCGCTTCCCGCCTCTGCGCCGACGTTCATCGAACCGCCCGCGCCAAGGCCGATCGAATCAGCCCAACCGGCCTCCAGCGAGGAAAAATACGTGGTGTGGTCATCCGCACCGAGCGATGTGCCGCGCAGCGGTCCGGACGATCGTTAGCCGGTGACGCACGTGCGGCAGGCCGGTCAGCGCTGGAAGATGCGTTGCGCGCGCTGCCGCACACTCGGCGAACGAGGAGCCCAGCGGGATTTAACCGCGGCGTAGGCGTCCGCCACTTGCCGCATCATGCCCTCACGCGCCAGGAGGCGTGCGAGGGTGGCGCGCCGGTATCGCCAGGTCTTCCACACGTCTTCCGGCCAATCTTCCACTCTCGCGCGCTCCGCCGCCGCGGCAAAAAACCCAAAGGCCGCCAATAGATGCTCATTTCGCTCCTTGGGATCCGTCGCGGTAAGCGCACTGCTCTCGTCGCGCTCCGCGAATCGCGCCAGGGCGTTCGGTTGACCGGCATCCGCTGCCCGGCTATACCATTGCCAGGCTTTCACCGTGTCCGGGTGCGATTGGAGTTCGTACAATCGACCGAGCCTGAAGCCCGCAATCGGCACCCCATTACGCCACGCCTTTGAGTAGATCGATACCGCCCGGTCGGGATCCGGCCCGTTCGCCGATGCATTCACGAGAAGATCGGCCAAATCCAGGTCGGCCGCTCGATAATGGTTCGCCGCCGCGACCTCAAGCATCCGCCGCGCCGCCGTCGGATCGCCCTTCGCGAGCAGCGTGCGTCCCCACTCATAGTCCGATTGGGCGGCGTGCTTGGTCTTGCCCACATCCCGGGAGCAGGCGCGCTCCGCAATATTCACGACGATGCCGACTGCGGCAACACCGGGCGTCAGACGGTCCGGATCATAATATGCCGCCGCAGCCCGATCGCAATCCGATGCCTGCGCCGACCAAGCTCCTGCCCGGGTGGCGGCGGTCAACCCCAATTGGGCGCGGTCGGCGTCGGACAGCACATCGGTTTCCGCCGCCGCGTCCCACAGAATCTGCGCGTCGGTGCCGGCTTGAAAGCGCGTATCCCACGTGCGCACCGTGCCGTCGCCCGACGCAGTGAGGACAAATGATCCGTCGGGCGAATAAGTGGCGGAATTGACGCGTTCTACGTGGCCGGCAAGCACCGCGAGCTGCACGCCCGTGCGCGCGTCCCAAATTCGCGCCGTCCTGTCGTCGGAGGCGGTGACGATGCGCCCGCCATCGGGAGAATAGGCGGCGGAATACACGAAAGAGCCGTGACCGGAGAGCACCGCGAGCGGTGCGCCGGTGCGGGCATCCCAGATCCGCGCGGTCTTGTCCGTCGACGCGGTGACGATGCGCGTTCCGTCGGGCGAATACGCGGCAAAGTACACCCGATCCTCATGACCTGCGAGCAGGGCGAGCTGCATGCCGGTGCGGGCATCCCAGACTCGCGCGGTCTTATCCGCCGAGGCGGTGACGATGCGCGCGGCGTCGGGTGAAAACGCGGCCCACCGTATGAAATCGCCATGGCCGGCGAGCACCGTGAGCTGCGCGCCGGTGCGCGCATCCCAGATACGCGCCGATTCGTCCGCGGAGGCGGTGACGATGCGAGTGCCATCGGGAGAATAGGCGGCGGAATACACGAAAGAGCCGTGACCGGAGAGCACCGCGAGCGGTGCGCCGGTGCGAACATCCCAGATACGCGCGCTACCATCGTCCGACGCGGTGACGATGCGCGCACCGTCGGGCGAAAACTCGGCGGAACGGAGAATATCACTAAAACCCGACAGCACCGCGAGCTGTGCGCCGGTGCGGGCGTCCCAGATCCGCGCGATCTTGTCCGCTGAGGTCGTGACGATGCGCGTACCGTCGGAAGAATAGGCTGCGGTATAGACGTAATTTCCATGACCGAGAAGGACCGTGACCTGTGCGCCCATGCGCGCATCCCAAATCCTCGCAGTCCTATCGTCCGAGGCAGTGACGATGTGCGCCCCATCCGGAGAATAGGCGGCGGAAGTGACGCGATTGCCATGGCCTGAAAGCACCGCGAGCTGCACCCCCGATCCCGCCTCCCAGATGCGGGCCGTCTTGTCCAGGGATGCCGTCACGATGAATGTCCCGTCAACAGAATAAGCAACCGAATAGACCGGATCACGATGTCCGGTGAGCACGGTCAGCTGCCGACCGGTGTGCGCATCCCATATCCGTACGGTTTTATCCGCGGACGCCGTTGCAATGCGTTTGTTGTCCGGCGAATAGGCGGCGGATTCGATGTAGCCCCTATGCCCTGTAAGTATCGCAACCTGCGCGTAGGTGCGTGCGTTCCAAATTCGCGCCGTCGCGTCGTACGATGCGCTTACGATTCGCGTGCCGTCCGGTGAGTAGGCGGCGTACAGGGCTGAATCGAGATGGCCTGAGAGTACCGCAAGCGGCGCGCCCGTACCGGCATCCCATACTCGCACGGTCTTGTCCGCCGACGCCGTGACGATGCGCGTGCCATCGGGAGAATAGCCGGCGGAGTTGATCGTGCTGCCGTGTCCGGACAGCACATTGAGCACAGCGCCCGTGCGGACATCCCAGATGCGCGCGGTGCCGTCGTCGGACGCGGTGACGATTCGCGTGCCGTCCGGCGAATAGACAGCGGATTCGACAATGTCCCCATGCCCCGCCAGCACGGCGATTTGCGCGCCGGTTCTTGCATCCCAGACTCGTGCGGTCCTGTCCCCCGATGCGGTGACGATGTGCATGCCGTCGGGCGAATAAGCGGCCGCGAACACGCGGTCGGCATGCCCGGCCAGCACGGCGAGCTGCAGGTCGGCCGCGCGGATGTCCTGAAATACGCTGAGCGCAGCCGCTGTGCGCGATTGCGCGAATGTTGGATTCGTGAGCACTTCGAGGATTATGTCCTGTGCGCCTCCGACATCAGAATCTTTGAGCCGCTGGGCAGCTGCCTGCACGAGCAGCCGCGACTGAGCTTGAAGCGCCTGCGCGGCGTGAAACTCCGCCTCATGCTGCTTGCGCACGGCAATCAGTCCGGCACCCGACGCCGCAATCCCGAGAACGGCCAGCATGCCGGCGACGGCGGTCGCGAGGCGGTTTCGCCGGATGAACTTGCGCAACTGATATCCGGTGCTCTGCGGACGCGCCAGTACCGACTCATGTTTCAAGTACCGGCGCAAATCCGCGGCAAGCTCGGCGGGATTCCCATAGCGCCGCTCACGCTCCCGTTCCAGCGCCTTGGATGCGATCCATTGCAGGTCGCCCCGCAGCATCCCGATGAGCTGCTTGCGGTCGGTGGCCCGCGCGGCCGCGGCCAGGGACGCTTGCTCCGGGTCGGCGGCGAGCTTCGCGCTCATCGCCGGCGGCTCCTGCTCGCGCAGCTGGCGCAGCCACACGTCGAGCGCCGGCTTGTGCGAACGTTTCGCCTCGAACGGCAGCAGTCCGGTCAGCAGCACGTGCAGAATCACCCCCAGCGAGTAGACGTCGGTGCGCGTGTCGACGTCGTGGATGTTCGGATCCACCTGCTCCGGGCTCATATAGCCCGGGGTTCCCATGAACTGTCCGAAACGGGTGAGCAGCGTCTGCTCGGCAGGTTTGGTCGTGATCGCCTTCGCCAGCCCGAAATCGATGATCCGCGGCACCGCGACTCCGTCGACCTCGACCACGAGAATGTTGGCCGGTTTCAAATCCCGATGAATGATCGCCTTTTGATGCGCGTGCTGCACCCCCTCGCACGCCCGGATGAATATTTCCAGACGATCGGCAATTTTGAGCTTCTTCTGATCGCAGTATTCGGTGATCGGCAGCCCCGGCACGTACTCCATGACGAAGTAGGGTTGCCCCTGCGGTGAGGTGCCCGCATCGAACACCTTGGCGATACAGGGATGCTCCATGATGGCGATGGACTGCCGTTCCGCCTGGAAGCGCTGCACGGTCGTCTCGTCGTACATGCCGGCCGCGATCAGCTTGAGCGCCACGGTGCGCCGCACCGGGTCGGTCTGTTCGGCGAGCCAGACCTGCCCCATGCCGCCCTCGCCGAGCTTGCGCGTGAGGTGAAAGCGCCGGACAAAAAGCTGCCCCTCCGCCAGACGGGTCGCGCCAAACTCCCGGAAGTCCCCCTGCGAATCGTCCGCCAGCGGCGAGTCAAGGAACGCATCCGAAAGCTGCGCGTCCGCCGACAACAGGGAGTCGAGCTCGGCGCGCAGGTCCGGATCCCCCACACAGACCTCATCGAGGAATTTGAGCCGCTCCGCAGGCTCCAACTCAACGGCCTCGTACAGCAGTTCCTTGACCCGTTCCCACGAGGCCACGGTCAGGGCTCGGTCGGTTTATTCATTTCCCGACGCAGCCAGATCCGAGCCGTGGACCAATCGCGTTTGACCGTCGCCACCGAAATCCCGAGGACATCCGCGATTTCCTGCATCGACAAGCCCCCGAAAAAGCGCATCTCCACGATCATGGCCTGGCGCTCATCGATCCTGGACAATTCCTCCAGGACGCCGTCCAGAGCAACGAGGTCCTCGTCCCCGCTGATCGGCAGCCCGGCGATTTCTTCCAAGGCAATCCGGTATCCCCCATCACGTTTCTGAGCCCGGCGGCCGCGGGCATATTCGACCAGAATCTGGCGCATGGCGCGCGCGGCCACGGCGACGAAATGCCCGCGGTCGGTCAGAGCGCAAGGCTGACCCTCGATTAAGCGCAGGTAGGCTTCGTTGACGAGCGCCGTACTCTGCAGTGTGTGTCCGGCCCGCTCGGCCTTGAGCTGCCGGTGCGCCAGCCGCCTCAGCTCCTGGTATACCACCGGCGCCAGGGCGCCCAGCGCCTGTTTGTCGCCCCCGGCCCATCTCTGCAGCAGCTCGGCAATTCCACCCGAGTCTTCCGCCATGGGGCTCCCCTCAGGGTTCATATTATTTGAAACCAGGATATTCGCGCCCCACACGGCCGTCAAATGCCCGCCGGCGGGTCGTTCCCACGCCCCATTTCGGCTCCCCAATTCGCCAAATCGCGCCGTGAACAACGTGTTCATCGCCGCCGGTGAGCGGTTTCGCCCGCGAAATTCGCATCTCCTTGTAGGTATGCCCGGTAAGAACCGCCTCGAGGAGTTGATCATGATGACCATAACGCCCCAGTCCCATCGCTCGGCCGCCGCGCCGCTCGCACTGAGCACACTGTGCCTCTCGGCCATGCTCGCCGTGTTGCCGATCCCCGCATCCGCCGCCCCGCCATCCACGAGCGCACCCGAGACCGCCGTGGCGACGGTATCCCTCGAAAACCTCGATCTGACAACCTCGTCCGGCGTGAAGAGCGCGGAAGACCGCCTCGCGGTCGCGGTAAGGCGGCTGTGTCAACAATTCGCGGATGAGCGAAAAGTGTCCAACACCGCCACGTTGACGGACTGCTACCGCGACACGCTCGCCAGCTCTCTGCGGCAGCTCAATGCCCGGTTGGCAACGACGACGACCGAGCGGTCCCAGCTTGCCCGCAACTCGAAGGAAAAGCCGTAGCGCATCGGTAACATCCGCGCTGGCCGGGTTCGCCGCATACCCGCGGCGGCATGCAGACGCGGGTCTACGACGTGCACCTGACCGGCAAGTCCTTCACTTTGGTGGTTCGCTCGTGGCCGGACGGAAAGATCGAGCAATTCATGCTGTTCCCGAAATAGCCGCGCCCACGCTCGCACGCACCCGCTCGAGATCCTCCGGCGTATCGACCCCGCCGGGCGGGGCTTCGGTCAGCGTCATCAAGTGAATGCGCATGCCGTGTTCCAGGGCGCGCAATTGTTCGAGCCTCTCGGTCGTCTCGAGCGGCGTCGGCGGCCGGGCGGCGAATTGCAGAAGGCTCTCGACCCGATAGGCGTATATGCCGATATGACGCCACGCACCGGCGTACTCGGTCGGCCTTCCCGCCGCGACGCTGTCGCGCGGCCATGGCACCGGCGCGCGGCTGAAATACAGGGCTTGACCCTCCCGCCCGCGCAGGGCCTTGACGCAGCCCGGATCGAGAAATTCCGCCAGGCTCCGAACCGGGGCGACCGCGGTCGCGATGTCGACGCCCGGACGGTCGCTCAACGCGGCGGCGACGTCGCGTATTACGGCTGGCGGCATGAGCGGCTCATCACCCTGGACATTCACCACGATGTCGGCGGGCAACAGATGCCGTACGCGCGCCACCTCGGCGATACGATCCGTGCCCGAAGGGTGGCTCGGCGCCGTCAGCGCGACGTCGGCGCCGAAACCCGCGGCCACGCGTTGAATGCGCTCGTCGTCGGTTGCGATGATGACCGAGGCGGCGCCGCTCGCGCGCGCGCAATCCCACACCCATCGGATCAGCGGCCGGCCGCCGATATCGGCCAGCGGCTTTCCCGGCAACCGAGCTGCCGAGAAACGCGCCGGAATCACCACATGGAACACGGGACTCGGGCCGCTCTAGCCGGAACTATTCATGAATTACACGCAAGCGCGAAGAGGGCCGGATCGGAGGGGTATTTTCCGGAGCGTGAAAAACAGGATGTTTTTCCCGCAGCCCCCAGGGATGGGTTCACGGCGGTCCGGAAAATACCCCTCCGATCCGGCCCTCGTCCACGACAATAGCTTTCGTTCATGAATAGTTCCGGCTAGCGGTTCAACAGCGGATCGTCCGCGCCCAACACGCGGGCATCTTCGGGCAGCATCAGCGGAATTCCGTCGCGCACCGCGTAAGCCAACCGGTCGGCTCTGCAGATCAGTTCGAGCGCGCTGCCGCTCCCGGCGGTGCGCAGCAAACCCTTGCACACCGGGCACACCAGCAATTCCAACAGTCGTCTATCCATCAACGGTCCCTCGCGGCCTTGGCTTCGCGCTTTGCCAGGCTTTGCATCACGATGTCGAGCAGTGTAGTCGATTCGCCGGCGTCGAATTGAGCGCTCACGGGCACATACCAATGCCGCTGATCGGTCAAGCCCGCGCATTTTACGGCATCTTTCTCGGTCATGAGCACCGGCCTGTCGTCGGCGAACAAGATATCCTCGGACCGGATGCGGGCATGATCGGGCAAAGGGCTGCCGATGACCTCAATGCCGTGCGCACGCAGCATGTTGAAAAACCGTTCCGGATTGCCGATGCCGGCGACCGCGTGCACGACTTTGCCCGCGAAGTCCTGCAAAGGAACCATGCGGCCGCCCTCCACCGCCACGGCGCCGGCGGCCTCGAGCCGCATGCTGATCGCCCCCTCGAGCAACGCCCGACCGCCGTTGACCACGACTGCATCGGCGCACGCCAGGCGCGCGCGCGTTTCCCGCAGCGGTCCCGCCGGCAATAACCAGCCGTTGCCGAAACGGCGGTCGCCGTCGATTACGACCACTTCGCAGTCGCGCGCAAGCGCGTAATGCTGCAAACCATCGTCACTCACAATCACCTCGCAACCGGCGCCCACCAACAGCTGCGCCGCGGCCGGTCGATCGCGACCGACGGCAACCGGCACGCCGGTGCGGCGCGCCAATAATATGGGTTCATCGCCGACCAGCAGCGGATCGTCGGTTGCTTCGATCATCCGCACACCGCTCGACGAGCCGCCGTAACCGCGCGTGACCACCCCCGGCTTGCAGCCGAGCTCACCGAGGCGCGCCACCAGCCAGCAAACGAGCGGTGTCTTGCCCGTTCCGCCGACGCTCAAGTTTCCGACGATGACCACCGGCCGCGACAGGCGCGTCGACCGGCGCAAGTGCCTGGCGTAAGCGAAGCGCCGCGCTCCGGAGACGGCGCCGTACGCGAGCGACAACGGCAGCAGCCACCAAGGCGGAGCGGCGCGCTCGTACCAAATGCGATTGAACCAGGATTGAACCGACATAGCGAGCGCGTTAATCGTTGAACTGCATTCCGTGCAGTTGCGCGTACAGGCCGCCGCGCGCCAGCAATTCCCGATGGGTGCCGATTTCGGCGATGCGCCCATGGTCCAGCACGATGATTCGATCGGCGCCCTCCACGGTGGACAAGCGATGCGCAATAACCAGAGTGGTGCGTCCCCGCATCAGCACGGCGAGCTCCTGCTGCACACGCCGCTCGGACTCGTTGTCGAGGGCGGCGGTGGCTTCGTCGAGCATCAGCACCGGCGCATCCTTGAGCAGGGCCCGCGCAATCGAAATGCGCTGCCGCTGACCGCCGGAAAGGTTCTGCCCGCGATCGGACAGGATGGTATCGAAGCCGTGCGGCTGCTGCGCGACGAATTCCATGACGTTGGCGGCACGCGCCGCCTCCGTAATTTGCGCATCGGTCTTATCGATCGCATTGAAGGCGATATTGTTGCGGATGGTATCGTTGAACAACACCACGTCTTGACTGACCAGGCTCACCTGCGAACGCAGGTCGGTCAGCCGGTACTCGCGCACGTCGACACCGTCCAGAAGCACCAACCCCTGCTGCACGTCGTAAAAGCGCGGCACCAGACCGACCAGCGTCGTCTTGCCGCTGCCCGACCTGCCGACGATGGCCACCGTCTCACCCGCCCGCACCCGGAAACTCACCTCGTGCAGCACGTCGCCCTTGCCTCCACCGTACGTGAACGAGACGTTGCGAAATTCGATCTCGCCTTTGGCGCGCACCAGGGCGCGGGTGCCGCCGCTGCCCTCGGTCGGCTCATCCATGATCTCAAATACGCTCTGTCCGGCGGCAATCCCCTGCTGCAAGGGCCCGCTCATGTTGACCAGGCTGCGCAACGGCGACGGAATGAGCATCAGGGCGGTCAGGAATCCCAGGAATTCGTCCACCTGCATATTGTGGGAAAACACCTGCCGTATCGCCACGAAAAGCACGCTGGCAAGCGCGATGGACGCCATGCATTGCACCACCGGGTTACTGACCGATTTCGCGCGCGCGAGCTTCATGTTGGAGACGCGGTTCAGCTCATTGACAAGTTCGAATCTCTCGCTCTGATGATCCTCGGCGTTGAAGATCTTGATGAGACGATGCGCATCGATCGCCTCCTTGGCGACGCGCGTGATGTCGCCCATCGAATTTTGAATGCGTTCGCTGTAGCGGCGGAAACTGCGGTTTGCGATTTGCATCAGCCACGCGATCACCGGAGCCACCGCCAGGCAGAATGCCGCCAGCCGCCAGTTCATGTAAAACAGTGTGATCAACAATCCGATGATCGTCAGACTGTCGCCGATCAGCGAGATCGCCGCACTGGTCGCCGCGGCCGCCACGAGCTCGATGTTGTTGGTCAATTTCGAGAGCAGATGTCCAGACTGCTGGCGGTCCAGATACGGCGTCGGCAGTCGAAGATAGTGCGAAAACACATCGCGCCGCAGACCCTTGATGACTTGACGGCCCACCCAGCTTGGGTAGAAGTTGGACACGTAATCGCCGATGCCGCGCAGCGTAAACAGCACCACGACGGCGATCGGAACCTTCCAAAGCACCTCGGGATTCTTCTTCACGAAGGCGCCGTTCAAGAACTCCTTGACCAGGTAGGCAAGCGCGGAATTCGTCGCCGCGAACAGGATCATTCCGAGTACACCGATCAGGAAAACCCCGGTATAAGGCCGCGCATAGCGCAGCAGGCGCCGGTAGATCGACCAAGCTGTGGCACGCGGCTTGGCACTACCGGCGCTCGCGGCCAAGTTGGAGCTCAAGGCGGCGGTTCCTGATGCACCGTCGCGATATTGAGCTGTGAAAAGCCGAGCCGCCCGGCGACATCCATCGCCGTCACCACCGCCTGATGCGTAGTGCGGGCGTCGGCGCGTATCGTGATCGGGCCGCGGTCGGCGCCCGCCTCCTTCAGAAGCGCGGCGCGCAGAGTCTCCGGACTCGCGTTGACCAGCGTGCGCTCATTGACCCGGTAACCGCCGTCCGCGGTGACGGTGATCACCAGCGGTTCGCGCGTACCGCGCGGCAGCATGGCCTCGCTCGCCTGAGGCAGCTTGACCTTGACCCGCCCCTCCTGCTGGAAAGTGGTCGTAACCATGAAAAAGATCAACAAAACCAGCAGCACGTCGATGAAGTTGATCAGGTTGATCTCTGGGTCTTCCCGATTGCGCGGACGCAGGTTCATGCGGAGGTCTCTGCCGCGAGACCGCCGCGCGCATCCAGGGCATCGACCAGCTTCATGGCTTCCTTTTCCATGCGAATGACCAGGCGCTCCACCTTGCCCCGCAAGTAGCGGTAGGCGATCAGCGACGGAATCGCCACGCTGAGCCCCGCCGCCGTGGTGATCAGCGCCTCGCCGATGCCGCCCGACAGAATCCGCGGATCCCCCAGGCCGTTGGCGGTGATGGCGTTGAACGCATGGATGATGCCCGCCACGGTCCCGAGCAGCCCGAGCAGAGGCGCAATCGCGGCGATGGTGCCGAGAGTATTGAGAAACCGCTCCAGGTCGTGCACCACGTGCCGCCCGCCGTCCTCCAGCCGCTCCGCCATCAGCGCGCGCGGCCTATTGCGGTTGACAATCCCGATCGCCAGCAGCTTGCCGAGCGGCGAATTCTGCTCCAGGGCGATTACCAGCTTCTCGTTGAGCTGATCCGCTTCTATCCAGTTCCACACCTTCTGCGAAAGATCCCGTGGAATGACGCGGCTGCTCTGCAGCGTCCACAGGCGCTCCAATATGATGGCCACGGACGCGATCGAGCACAGGATGATCGGCCACATGAAACCGCCGCCCGCGCGGATGATCTCCCACATTGTGTCCTCATTCGGTAAGTCTTGGATCTACCGGCATGATACTTGAGCGCCACCGGTTTAAGATACCGTCATCGACATGAGGCATGCGCCGCAATTTCGCGCGCACCGCCGCTTGGGTTGCCCCCCGTCGGCGCCGCCGCGCCCTCATCGAGCCGGCGCGGCGCCGCGCTCGACCAGTACGCCCTCGGTCAGGGTAAGCACGCGATCGAGGCGCGCCGCCAGGCGCTCGTCGTGGGTCACGATGACGAGGCTGGTTCCTAGCTCGCGATTCAGCTCGAGCATCAGTTCGAACACGTGCCCCGCATTGACGCCGTCCAGGTTGCCCGTCGGCTCGTCCGCCAGCACCAATTTGGGCCGCGTCACCAGCGCGCGGGCGACGGCGGCGCGCTGACGCTCGCCGCCGGAAAGCTGCGACGGACGGTGGTTCAACCGCTCGGCCAATCCCACCCTCGTCAATATCGCCGCCGCCTGTTGTTTTGCGGCCCTTGGAATCATGCGCCTCACCAAAAGGGGCATCGCCACGTTCTCCAGGGCGGTGAATTCGGGCAGCAGATGATGAAACTGATAGACGAATCCAACGGCGGTGTTGCGCAGCCGGCCGCGCTCCGCGTCGTCCAATTGATTCATCGCCGATCCCGCGATTCCCACCGTACCCCTGCTCGGCAAATCCAGTCCGCCCAAAAGCTGCAGCAGGGTCGTCTTGCCCGAACCGGATGCGCCGACGATCGCGATGCGCTCGCCGGCGTGTACGCGGATCGAAGCCCCCCGCAATACCTGCAGCCGCACCCCGCCCTGGATGAAGTCCTTGGCGAGATCCACGCCCTCGAGCACGACATTGTTGGAATTCGACATGGTTTGATTGGAGCCCTCAGTCATTTCGCAGCGATTCGGCCGGCAGCAAGCGCGCGGCGCGCCACGCGGGATAGAGAGTCGAGACGCAGGCCAGCGCAAAGGCGATGCCGCAAATCCGCACCACGTCCGAGAGCCGCACGTGCGCCGGCAGGTCGCTCATGAAATATACGCGCGCATCCAGGAATTTGAACCCGACAACGCTCTCCAGTCCGTGCACCAGATCCTGCAGGTTGACCGAGATGAGGATGCCGAGAACCAGGCCGCCGGCGATGCCGAGGCCGCCGATCAAGCTGCCCTGCACGATGAATACCGACAATATGCTCCTCGGCGAGGAGCCGAACGTGCGCAGGATGGCGATATCCCGGCGCTTGTCCTTCACCACCATGACCATGGTCGAAACGATGTTGAATGCCGCGACCGCCACGACCAAGGACAGAATGACGAACAGCATGCCCTTGGTGATCTCGATCGAGCGGAAGAAATTGACGTGCTGATTGGTCCAGTCATCCACCGCATAATCGCCGCCGAGCGCGAGCGCGGCGCCGCGCACCACCCGCGGCGCCGCATACAAATCCGCAACGTTCAGCCGCATTCCGCTGATGTCGTCGCCCATGCGCAGCAGCTTTGCCGCGTCCTGCATGGCGATGAGCGCGATGCGCCGATCGTACTCGTACATGCCTACGGACAGGATGCCGGCCACCTGGAAAGCCCTCATGCGCGGCAGCACCCCGACCGGCGTGACATCTCCCTGCGCGACCATGATGACGACCCGGTCGCCGACGCCTGCGCCGAGTTCCTCCGCCAGCGCTTTGCCGAGGATCACCCGATAGGCGCCTGGCCGCAGGTCGCTCAGTTGGCCGGACAACAGGTGCCGGCTCAAATCCGCGACGCGCCGCTCCTCGTCCGGCAACACCCCGCGCATCAACACCCCCGCGGACCGGTCGCCGCGGGTCATCATGGCCTGCTCTTCAATATAGGGCGCTGCGGCGAGCACGCCGGGAAAATGCCCAACCGCGCTTATCTGCGGGCGCCAGTCGGGGATGCGGCCCTCCAGACCGGTGATGGTCGCGTGCGCCGTGATGCTCAAGATTCGCGTGCGCAGTTCCTCTTCGAAGCCGTTCATGACCGAGAGCACGACGATCAGGACCGCGACCCCGAGCGCCAGCCCGAGGATCGCGATGCCGGCGATCAGGGACACGAAACCGCGCTTGGGCGAGGCGCGCAGGTAACGGAGAGCCAAGAATCCTTCATACCAATAGCGCATTATTCGTATCGCAACGCTTCGGCCGGTTGAGTTTTCGCGGCCTGCCACGCCGGATAGATGGTGGCGATGAAAGTCAGGAACATGGCGGCCAATGCGATGAGGATGACGTCACCGGCATGCGGTTCGCTCGGCAGGCCCGAGATGTAGTACACATCCGGATCGTCCATGATATGAAAACCCAGCGTGTGTTCGAGAAACGGCACGACCACATCGACGTGCAATGCGAGTTCGAGCCCCAAGACCACGCCGATAGCGGTGCCGATCCACCCGATCAGCAGCCCCTGGGTGATGAACACGGCGAGCACCCCGCGCGGGCTCATGCCGAGCGTGCGCAGGATCGCGATGTCGGTGCGCTTGTCGCTGACGACCATGACCAGGGTGGCCACGATGTTGAACACGGCCACGGCCACGATCAGCATCAGGATCAAGCCCATCATGGTCTTTTCGATGCGCACCGCACGGAAATATGCCTGATTTTCCTCTGTCCAGTCGCGCAGCTTAAATCCCGGCGGGAGCCTTGATGCGGCGATACGCGCCAACTCGGGCGCCTTGAGCACGTCGTTGAACTTGAGACGAATCCCGGTTGGGCCCGACAGGCCGCGAAACGCCTCCGCGTCCTGCAAATTGACCAGTGCCAGCACGCTGTCGTGCTCCTGCAATCCGACTTCGAAAATTCCCACCACTTCGAATTGCTGCAGTCGGGGCAAGATGCCGCCGCCGGCGGCGGTGCCCCCGGGCGCCATGACGGTGACGGCATCGCCGACGCCCGCCTGCAACTGATAAGCGAGCATGCGGCCGAGAACGATGCGATTCGCGCCGGGTTTGAGATCGCTGAGTTTGCCCTCGCGCATGGCCCCGGCAATCGTGGAAACCTTGGCTTCCAGGGCAGGATCGATGCCGCGCACGATCGCTCCGCTCATCGAGGGGGTGCGGCTGAGCATCGCATCGGTATCGATGAATGGCGCGGCACCCGTAAGTCCGGGGGCGCCCTGCAGATCGAGAATTCGCGCCCGCCAATCGGCGATTGCGCCGCCGCTTGCCGTCAACGTCGCATGCGCGGAAAGGCTGAGCAACCGGCTGCGCAACTCGGTCCCAAAGCCGTTCATGACCGAAAGCACCGTGATCAGCGCGAGCACGCCCAGGGCGACCCCGAGCAGGGACACCCAGGTGATGAAAGACACAAAGAAACTGTGCTCGCGCGCCAGCGAATAACGCAGGCCCACGTAGACTGGAACGGGCTGGAACATTCGCGGCGATTAAACCATAGCCTGTCCGTGCCGGGTACGCGTCTTAAGAGGTCCCAAGAATTTCAATCCTAAAATTCAATATAATCATAATGTTAAATAGATCAAGTATTGCGGCTTCTAGGTAATGGTATAATTTTCGTCACTAAAGTGCGTCCTTTGGGTAACGCTTGGAGCCTTCCATGGACTATCGAACCCGGGTGATTGCCGCTGCTTGCGCCGCCGGCCTCGCGGCCGTTGCGCAACCGAGCTGCGCCGAGACGGTCGCGGTGGACAACGGCATTGCCGTCAAACAAGCCGCGATGGCGACCCCCACACGCGGCATGACGATGACCCAAGTGGCGAGCAAATTTGGCGATCCGGTCAACAAAGTGCCGGCCGTGGGCAAACCGCCGATCGCCCGCTGGGAGTACCCCGGCTTCGTGGTTTTTTTCGAGCAAGATCACGTGATTCACAGCGTCGTCAAGAGTTCCGAGACTTCGGCGCATCCCGCGCCGTAAAGTCGCGTAAAATCCCGGTTCCATAACGCGATGCCCACCGCGACCCGTTCGCGGCGGGCGTCTTTTGCTGTTTTCGCCAAAAGATGATGCCGCTACTCGACCCTGCCCTACCGACCGCCGACTTGCCCGTCGTCAAATGGGGAAGACTCTACGGTGCCGCCGCCGCGCTCGCCATCGCCGAGGCGGCCGTCAAGGCCGCAGGGCCGATCATCGTGATTACCCGCAATTCCCGCGACGCAGAGGCGCTCAGCGAGGAGATTGCGTTCTTTGCCGGCACGGCGGCGCCGGCACAGGTCTTTCCGGACCTGGAGACTCTGCCCTACGACAGCTTTTCGGCACATCCGGATATCACGTCGGCCCGCCTGGCGACCCTCGCTGGGCTGCCGCGAACCGTCAGAGGCGTCTGGCTGGTCGCGGTCGACACCCTGTTGCAGCGCCTGGCGCCGCGCAGCTACATCGAAGCGTATTCGCTCAAGGTACATGTCGGAGAGACGCTGGACCTCAACGCGCTGCGCGCTCAATTGGCGATGGCCGGCTACGCCGCGGTGACCCAGGTCATCGCCCACGGCGAATTCGCGATTCGCGGCTCGTTGCTCGACGTGTTCCCGATGGGCTCCGAAACGCCGTATCGCATCGACATGCTGGACCGCGAAGTCGACAGCATCCGACATTTTGATCCGGAGACCCAACGATCCGCCGACAAGCGGGAGCGAATTCATCTGCTCCCGGCACGGGAGACGCCCCTGCATGGCGATGCCGTGCGTGATTTCCGCCGCCGCTATCGCCTGAGATTTTCCGGCGACCTCGCTGAGCACGCCGTGTACCGCGACGTGAGCCTGGGCCACGCTCCCGGCGGACTCGAATATTTCCTGCCGCTTTTCTTCGATCGGACCTCGCATCTGTTCGAATACCTGCCGCCAAACAGCCTATTGATCGACATGCAGGAAGCAAGTTCCCTGGTTGACGATCTATGGCATGGCATCGCCGAGAGACACGAGCAGTTGCGCCACGATCGGCACCGGCCGATCCTCGACCCGGCGGAACTTTACCTGACGCCGGAGGAGTTTCGCGCCGAGCTCGCCGCCCGCTCGAGGGTGCAATTGCGCTCCTTCGAGTGGCCGCCCGAAACGCCGGGGCCGGTGCAGAACTTTGCAAGCACTGCACCGGCGGCGGTTCGCATCGACCCCCGCGCCGAACAACCCGCAGCCGAGCTGGCCGCGCATCTGGCCGCAAGCCAAGCGCGCGTGTTGCTCGCCGCGGAATCGGCAGGCCGGCGCGAACTGCTGCTCGAGATGCTGCGCGGCCGCGGCATTCAAGCGCCGGTCTTCAAGGATCTCGCCGGCTTCGTTGCGAGCGATTTGAAACTAGGCATCGCCGTCTCGCCCGCCGTATCGGCCATGCGGCTGGAATCCCCGGCCCTCGAGATTCTCACCGAATCGCAACTGTTCGGCGACCGCGCCCGGCAGGAGCGCCGGCGGCGGCGCTCCGAGCGCGACCCAGCGAAGATACTCAAGGAACTGTCCGACCTGCGCCCCGGCGCCCCGGTGGTGCATGAAACCTACGGGGTTGGGCGTTATCAAGGTCTCAAGACCATGGACGTGGCCGGCTACAGCGGCGAGTTTCTCGTGCTCGAGTACGCCGACGGGGACAAATTGTACGTGCCGGTGCAGGCGCTGCACCTCGTTTCGCGCTACACGGGTGCGCCGGCCGAAATCGCGCCGCTGCACAAGCTCGGCGGCGAGCAGTGGCAAAAGGCGCGGCGCAAGGCGGCGCAGCGCATCCGCGACGTGGCGGTCGAGCTGCTCGATCTTTACTCGCGCCGGGCGGCTCGCGAAGGCATGCCGATGCAGTCGGGAGAGGCCGAGTATCGGGCTTTTCAAGCCGGATTTCGCTTCGAGGAGACCGCCGATCAGGCTGCGGCAATCGACCAGGTGCTGCTCGACCTGAAGGCGGCCAAACCGATGGATCGCGTCATTTGCGGGGACGTGGGCTTCGGTAAAACCGAGGTGGCGCTGCGCGCCGCGTTCGTCGCCGTTCAGGCGGGAAAGCAGGTGGCGGTCTTGGTGCCGACGACGCTTCTTGCCCAGCAGCACTACACGACTTTCGGCGACCGATTCGCCGATTGGCCGGTACGTGTCGAAAGCCTGTCGCGCTTTCGCACCAACAAGGAGGCCGCCGCGGTCGTCGATGGAATCGCATCCGGCTCGGTGGATATCGTCATCGCCACTCAGCGCCTGCTGCAGGGCAAGGTTCATTTCAAGGATCTGGGTCTCGTGGTCATCGACGAAGAGCACCGCTTCGGGGTGCGCGACAAGGAAAAGCTCAAGGCGCTGCGCGCCGAAGTCGATGTCCTCACGCTGACCGCGACGCCGATACCGCGAACGCTCAATATGGCCATGGGCGGCCTGCGGGACCTGTCGCTGATTGCGACCCCTCCGGCCGAACGTCTGGCCGTGAAGACCTTCGTCATGGAGTGGAACGAAACGGTCGTGCACGAAGCCCTGGCGCGCGAGATTCGCCGTGGCGGGCAGGTCTATTTCGTCCACAACACCATCGAGACCATCGAGAAGACCGCCCAGTCGCTCCGCGAACTCGTGCCGGAGGCCAGCGTCGCCGTCGGACATGGCCAGATGCGCGAACGCGATCTCGAGCAGCTGATGCTGGATTTCTATCACCGCCGGTTCAATGTTCTCGTGTGCACCACGATCGTCGAGAGCGGAATCGACGTGCCGACCGCCAACACGATCATCATCGACCGCGCCGATCGATTCGGTCTTGCGCAAATCCATCAACTGCGCGGACGCGTCGGCCGGTCGCATCACCGCGCCTACGCGTACCTGATCACGCCGCCGCACAAGGCGATGACCGCCGATGCGGTCAAGCGGCTCGAGGCGTTGGAGTCGCTGGAAGAGCTCGGCGCCGGATTCACCTTGGCGACCCACGATCTGGAAATTCGCGGCGCCGGCGAGCTGTTGGGCGACGAGCAGAGCGGTCAGATCCAGGAGATCGGCTATAACCTCTATATGGAGCTTCTGGAACGGGCGGTCACGGCCTTGAAATCCGGAAAGCAGCCGGATCTGGACAAACCGCTCCACGCCGGCCCCGAGGTCGAGCTGCATTTGCCGGCGCTGATACCCGAGGACTACGTTCCCGACGTGCACCTGCGCCTGGTGCTGTACAAGCGAATCGCCGGTACCGCATCGCGCGAGGAGCTCGATGAATTAAAGGTCGAGTTGATCGACCGCTTCGGACCGCTGCCGCCGTATACGCAATCGTTGTTTCGCGCCGCCCAAATCAAGCTGCGCGCCGCCGAGCTCGGCATACGCAAGATCGACGCCGCAGCCAGCGGCGGCTACATCATATTCGACGAGCACAACAAGATCGACGCGCAGCGCATTCTGAAGCTGATTCAATCCCGCCCGAAGGACTACCGGCTCGACGGCCCGCTCAAGCTGCGATTCACGCACGATGCGCGCAGCGAGGAAAACCTGTTCACGCGCATCGAAATGCTGGTCGAGCTGCTGGCCTAGCCTGAGCTATTCATGGACGATAAGAATCTCTATGTACGGAGGCAGGGTCGGACGGTCATTTTCCGGATCGCCGTGAACCCATCCATGGGGGCTGCGGGAAAAACATCCTGTTTTTCACGCTCCGGAAAATGACCGTCCGACCTTGCCTCCTTCCAGCGTTTCCGTTGTTTATGAATAGTTCAGGCTAGATTGCAACTATTGGATGGCCCCCAGGAAATCATCCTTGCCGACCTCGACGCCGTTGTTGCGAAGCAGCGCATACACCATGCTTTCATGGAAATAAAAGTTCGGCAGCACGAAATCAGTCAGATAAGCGCGGCCCGTGAAGCGCAGCGTGCGGCTTGGAAACTTGAGCTCGATGGCGCGGTTTTCGGAATCCCGCATTTTATCGGCGGTGATCGACTTGACGAAATCCAAGGTTTTCGCCACGCGCTGCTTGAGGTCGGCCAGGGTGGTCTCGGTGTCCTCGTGTTTCGGACTTTCGAGGCCGGCGAGACGCGCGGCCGCGCCCTTGGCGGTGTCGCAGGCGATCTGGATCTGACGCGACAGGGGAAACATGTCCGGGTACAGGCGCGACTGCACCAGCACGATCGAATCGAATTTTTTCGCCGCGGCGTGCGCGGCGGCCTTGTCGAGAATCGCCGACAGGCTGGTCAGGCCGCGGCACAGGACCGGAATCGAAAAATCGTATAGAGACATCGGCATCGTGAGAACTCCTCGATTGAATGGATCGGAAGGGGCGACACTGTAGCGAAGGATTCCGCTGTTGAGTAGCGGATTTCAAGCAGCGATAATCGTCCTCTCGGGGCAACTATTCTTTTAGGCTGAATTCGGGCAGATAATTGCCCGCCGACGAAACCGGACGCCGTCCGATGCCAAAGGAGCCCTCATGAACCGAAATCTTGCCGCAATGCTGACCCTCCTGTTGGCGATACCGTGCCATGCGCTGGAGCGCCAGATCTATCCGGCCCCGGAACAGGCCTCGGCCGACATCGCCGCCGCGATCGAGACCGCGGCCGCCAAGCACCGGCGCGTGATCCTGGATTTCGGGGGCAATTGGTGTCCGGACTGCCAGGCCCTCGACACGTATTTTCACGATGCCGCCAATCAACCGATACTCGACGCGAACTTTCTGCTGGTGCACGTCAACATCGGCCGCGTGGATCAAAACCTGGATATCGCCGAACGCTACCGGATACCGCTCGACAAGGGCGTCCCGGCGCTAGCCGTTTTGGACGCGCACGGCAAGCTGATTTACAGTCAACGAACGGGGGAGTTCGAGTCCATGCGCCACATGGAATCGAGCGCGGTTACGCAATTCCTCAATCGGTGGAAGCCCGGCACAGCGCCGCAACCGGCCCCTTAGCCGATCAGCGACCTCAGCCGCTGGGTGCGCGTGCCGGCGGTGTTTTCGGCCGCTCGACGCAGCAAACTGTGCGCATCCTCGGCCGGCAGCGCTCGGCTGAACAGGAATCCCTGCGCCTCCTGGCACTCATGCTCCTGCAAGAACAGCAGTTGCGGGAAATTCTCCACGCCCTCGGCGGTCACGTTGATCCGCAGGCTGCGCGACATCTCGATGATCGCCGCGGCGATCGCGCGATCGTCGCTGCAATCGACCAGACTGGTCATGAACGAGCGGTCGATCTTCAGACGATCGACGGCAAAGTGCCGCAACCTGCCGAAGCTCGAGTAGCCCGTTCCGAAGTCGTCGATCGCCAGCTGCACGCCGAGTCCCTTCAGCTGCGCGAGCGCCTGCTCCGCCCATTCCTCGTCCTTCATGACCACCGACTCGGTAATCTCCAGCTCCAACATGGTGGGCGGTATTCCGGTCTCCTTGATGACCGCGGCCACCAACAGCGGGAAATCCTTGAGCACGAATTGCTGCCCGGAGACATTCACCGCGATCCGCGACATCGGCAGGCCCTCATCCGACCACGCTTTGGCCTGGAGGCAGGCGGTGCGCAATACCCATTCGCCGATCGGCAGAATCAGACCCGTTTCCTCCGCGACCGGAATGAACTCGGCGGGCGTCACCGATCCCAAGTCGTCGTTGTTCCAGCGCAGCAGCGCCTCCATCCCGGATATGGAACCGGAGCTGACGTCGAATTGAGGCTGGTAATGAAGCGAAAATTCCCCCCGCTCCAACGCGCCCCGCAATTTCGCCTCCAGCGTGAATCGATGCAGCGCGGCATCGTTCATTGCGCCGTTGAACAATGCGTGCATCCCCGGACCCTTGCGTTTGGCGAAATACATGGCCAGATCCGCGTTGCGCAGCAAAGTGTCGACGTCCGTCCCGTCCGACGGGTACAGCGCGAGGCCGATGCTTGGCGTGATCACCAGGGTGTGCGCCGCCAGATGCATGGGCTGCTGCAGCTCCGAGATAAGCCGTTCGGCGACGGCAACCGCATCCGCCGCCGACCCGACACCCGGCAGAATGACGATGAATTCGTCGCCGCCCAATCGCGCGATGTGATTCGACCGCGGGCTCGGCCGGGCATCCGCGGATGCGCCCTCGTCCGCCCGCAAGGTCTGTCGCATCCGCTTGGCCACCAGACACAGCAGCTCGTCGCCCACCGCGTGTCCGAGCGTATCGTTGACTCTCTTGAAATTATCGAGATCGAGATACAGCACGGCGAGCATGCGCTTATGCTGTTCCGCCGCGGCCAGCGCGCTCGATAAACGGCTGCGCGCCTGCTCGCGATTCGGCAGTCCCGTGAGCGCGTCGAAATAGGCGAGTTTGACGATGCGGTGCTCGGCGCGCCATTTGCTGGCGAGCGAAATAGTCATCTGGCGGATTTCGTGCGGATGAAACGGCTTTTGCAGATACGACAGTTTCTCTTCCGGCGGCACCAGAGTGCCCATTTCCGCCGGGTCAACGTCCGAATAGGCCGTGCACAAGACGATTTCGATGGCGGGGTCCAGCTCGCGTATGCGCGCCGCGGCCCACACCCCGTCGGGCCCGGGCGGCATGCGCATGTCGAGGAATGCCACCGCGAACGGATCCTCCGCCGCGATCGCGTCCCGAATCGCGGCGACCGCCGCTTCCGCGCCGTCGCAAAACACCGCTGCGAACACGGTATTGCCGGAGGTCAGCTTTTTGATCGATTGGTCGGCCATCGGCTTGGTGAAGAGCCGGTCGCGCAGGTTGCGGAACACCGCCGTTTCGCCGTTCATATCGGTGTCGACCAGGATCTGCCGGTACGCTTCGCGCACTTCGCTCTCGTCGTCGGCGATGAGCACTCGAATCGCCACTCGCTTAATGTCGGTCACGGGGGTCTACCTCAATGGTTTTCATGTCTTCACTCAGGCTTCGCGAATCGCCAACGGCAACAACAAATGCATCGACGCGCCATGGCCCGGGCCTTCGCTCGCCGCCCAAATCCGTCCACCCAACGCCGCAATCGCATTTGCGCACCAATGCAACCCGATCCCGTAATTCGTGTCGTGGGACTTGGTGGAGAAGCCCTTCTCGAACACGCGCTCCAAGTTGTCCTTGGAAATTCCGACGCCGTCATCCTTGCACTGCAGATGAAGGTGTTCTTGGCCGGCATCGCGGACTATTTCGGCGGCAACTCGCATCACGCCTTTGGCGCGGCCCGCGTCGCGCACCGCATCGGCGGCATTGATGATCAGATTCTGCAGCACCAGGCGCAGCACCGTGCGCGCGATGGGCACCGCACCCAAATCGCGCAGCGATTTGTCGCTTTCCACCGCCAGACGCTGGCGCGCGGCATCCGGCACAATTTCCAAGGTCTGAGTCACCAGATCAGGCAAGCTGACCGATTCGATCACGTGAGCATTGCGGGTGGACCTCATCAGTTCACTCAACGCGGTCTGCACGAACACGCTCTGGCGCTGAATGACCGCGACGTCCTGCTTGGCCTCCTCCACCGTCGTCACCATGCTTCGACAGCCCAATCGCAGGAATTCCTTCAGATCGGCCTGGCGTGCGGATCCGGCATCGGTGCCGGCCAGCTCCGCGCTCGCCACCGCCAAATCGTCCGCCGGCGCATCGCGCAAGCGCTCGCCGAGTTTCGCGACGCGCACACCCAGCGGAGTCATGGCGTTGCCCAGGTTGTGCAGCACCCCTTTGGCGAGCTCCGCGAAGCCTGCCTGAAAGGACTGATCAACCAACTCTCTGCGCGTGTCCGCCACGCGCGCCACCATGCCGTCGAACTCGCTCGCCAGGCGCCCGATCTCGTCACGGCGGCCGAGATTCAAGCGCGCCGACAGGTCCTCACCCTTGCCGATGGCCACCGCATGCCGCGTCACCCGCGCCAGCGGCCCGAGCACCATCCGATTGAGCACGATCACGAGCAAAGCCAGCGCCGCGACGGCCGCCCCCACCAGATAGAGGGAGGCGTAGTTAACGGCGTCGCGGCCGCGCGCCGTGATTCGCCGCGGCACCTCGACCCGAAGCGTCAGCACCGGTCTGCCGTAGATGTCCTGGAAGGTTCGATATACCTGGGTGAGCGCATCGGTATCGACGATCTGATCCGCATCGACGGAACCGACGCTCGGCATCATCGACAATGTTGCTTGAGCCTGCGCTCCGAGTTCGTGAATTTGCACCGGAGTCAGCAGCTTACCCATGATCACCATGCCGAGCGCCCGGCCCCCGCCGCTACCGTTGAGCACAGGCGCCGCGGCGATCATCATCACGCCCCGATTGGTTTGAATCAAACCCCTTGCGGACGCTCCAGTGGCGAGATTGCGCCGCCAAGGAAAATTCTCCGGCAGAACCTTCCATTGCGTCAGATCGAAATCCAACTTCGCTCCAGACAACTCTTGAGACCTGGCCGCAACCACCTTGCCCTGCAAATCGATTATCAACAAGGCGTTGACCTGCAGCTGCTTGATGGCGTTGGGCGTAATATTGGTGCTGACGAAATCGGCATTGGCCGTCTGCACGTAGCCGTACACGTCCTGCCAATCGCCCCAATCCGTCGCGCTCAATTGCAGCCCATCGAGAGCCTGGTCGAGCGCATATCCGATGCGCTTCATCGAGGTCTTGGCGTCGTCGCGCTCGAGCTCGGCGAAACTCGGCAGCAGAATCCGGTTTTGCACGGCAACGTCGAGACCGATCAGCCCCACGAACAGCAGAGCGAGCAGCGAAACCATTTTCGTGCGGATATTCATGATCTCCTAGGTATCAGATTCCGCGCCAAAACACCGTATCGGAGTCATATTTCAAATGGTCTTCGCAGCGGCAATTTCCGGGGTGTTGAACGCCGTCACAAAAGAGCCCGAAGGAATGCGCAACCGTTCACGTTCGGCCGTTGGCATGCCGCGCATTAATTCAGCTTAATTCAACCGGCCGGTCGGCCGATTGCCGCGTTGTCATTGATCGAGAACCGGCTCATTGGGGGTCGATTCATTGAAGCCGGCGACATGCGCCGGCTAACGCAACCGAATGAGGAGCATCGCTTATGTCAATCTCGAACCGCAATACCGTGAGCTTCGCGGCGGCGATCGTCGCCTGCGCCGCACTGGTCGGCACCGCCTCGGCGGACGACACCTGGCAGAAGAACCATCCGCGGCGCGAACAGGTCAACCAACGCCTGTCGAATCAGAACAAGCGCATCAACGCCGACGTGAAGAACGGGACCATGACCCAGAGTCAGGCGGCCGCTGCGCACCGGGAAGATCGTCAAGTGCGGCAGGAAGAGCGTGACATGGCAAGCCAGAACGGCGGCCACATCACGAAATCGGAACAAAAGGTTCTGAACCGCCAGGAGAACGCGATCAGCGGTCAAATACCGCCGAAATAGCGTCACAACCGGAATCCGGCCCGGCTGACGGCCGGCGCCGGCGACCGCGGGTGGCGCCGCTCAAGCCGCCCGGTTGCGGCCGGACTTCTTCGCGAGCTTCAATTGTTGCTGCGAATTGTCGAGCAGCGCCGAGGGTTCATCGTCGGCGCCGGGTACCGCGGCGCCGACGCCGACGCTGACGCTGACGTAGCGCAGCACGGCGGAACGAGGATGATGAATGCGCAGCTCGCGCACTCTCTCCGCCATGAGCTCCCCGAGCTTGAGCGCCTGCTCAATCGTCAGCCCCGGAGCAAACGCCATCAGGCTGCCGCCATCGATGCGTGCCGTGACATCGCTCGAGCGGCGCAAGCAGCCGGAAATGCAGTGCGCCACGCGGCGAATCGCCGAGTCGCCCGCAGCCCGCCCAAAGGTCGCGTTGTACAGATCCAGCGCGTCGATATCGATGGCGAAAACCGCGATGCTGCGATGCTCGCGCTGCGCAATGGCCCAGTCCCGCTTCAGCAACTCCTGCAGGTAGGGCAGCGTGAACAATCCGGTCAGCCGGTCATCGCGAATGGCGACCCCGGTCGGCTGATGCGCGCCGCTCAGCGAATCGCGCGATAGCCGCGGATCGATGCGCAACCGGTCGCCCGCGTCGCGATGGTGCCCTGCATAGTGAGTCACCTGACCTTCGCCGTCGCGCAGGGGCAACAGCGTCATTTCGTTCCAAAACAAAGAGCCGTCCTTGCGGTAATTTCGCAGCAGCACGCGGCAGGACTCACCCGACTTCACCGCGTCGCGCAACCGGTGGCGGGCATCCTGTTCACGGTCGTCGGCCTGCAGCAGGCGCAGGTTGCGGCCCAGCAGATCGGCGGCGGCATAGCCGGTCAAGGCCTCGAAGCCCGGATTGACGTAGACGACCGGCTGATCGGATTGGCGCACGTCAACCAGAACCACGCCCTCCGGGGAGGTCTCGAGCAGTCGGCGATACAGATCGGCGTCCAGGCTCATCATCATCGACCCTCGGTCAAAACCAGCGGAGGCGCGGCCGTCAGATCCGCGATCCTCGCCACCGTCTCGTGCCATTGGGCGGAGCCCGCAAGCGCCCCGGCCCCAGGGGGTTCACCGCGCGCCCTCATGCGCACCAACCGCGCCTGCGAGGCGGCGCTCGCGACATTCGGTTCAAGGCCCTGCAATACCGTCTTCACCGCCTGCCGGTCGTTGCAGATCGGCAGTACGTCGCAACCTGCTGCGAACGCGAGTTGCGCGCGCTTGGCCACGTCGCCGAAAGCCGCGGCACCGGCCATGCTCAAATCGTCCGCGAATATGCATCCGTGAAAACCCAATGTACCGCGCAGAATATCCGTAATCCAGCGGTGCGAGAGACTGGCCGGCAAGGAATCGACCGCCGGATAGACGACATGGGCCGCCATGACCCCCGGCAGCTGGTTCTCGATGAGCAATCGATAGGGTTGCAAATCCGGTTCCACATCGGCGAAATCGCGCCGATCCACCGGCAGGGCCACGTGCGAATCCGCCACCACCGCTCCGTGGCCGGGAAAGTGCTTGGCGATCGCCGCCATGCCCGCCTCCCGCATACCCGCGAGGTACGCCGCCGCCAGCGCCGCGACCGCCTCCGGATGGCGGTGAAATGCGCGGTCGCCGATGATCTCGCTCACGCCGTAATCCAGATCGACGCACGGCGCGAAGCTGAAATCGACGCCGGCGGCGCGCAGTTCGCTCGCCATGAGCCAAGCGATCGAGTGGGTCAGGCGCAAGGCGTCGCCACGGTCCTCGTCGAAACGCCGGCCGAGCAGACGCGACGCGGGCAGCCGCGTGAACCCGTCGCGGAAGCGCTGTACGCGGCCCCCCTCATGGTCGACCCCGATCAGCAATTGCGGAGCGCGCAGCGCCCGAATAGCCGCCGTAAGCTCGGCGAGCTGCTGCGGATTGCGGTAATTGCGGCTGAACAACAGCACGCTGCCGACCAGGGGGTGACGCAATACGTCGGCGTCTTCGGAACTCAATTCCGCTCCCGCGACATCGATCATCAGCGGCCCCAGGCTCATGCGGATCGCTCGAATACCGCAATCGATTCGACGTGCGTCGTATGCGGAAACATATCCATCACCCCCGCGCCGGTCAGCTGAAACCCGTGGACCTGCGTCAATATGCCGGCATCCCGAGCCAGGCTCGCCGGATGGCAGGAAATATACACGACTCGGCGCGGTCGCCATTGTGCCATGCGTTCCAGGATCGCAACCGCGCCCGCGCGCGGCGGATCGAGGAGCACCAGATCGTAGGCGGCCGCGCTCCACGATCCGCAATTTGCCGGTTCGAAGAGATTATCCACGAAGAAATCCGCGTTTGCGATGCCGTTCCGCCCGGCGTTGGCCCGTGCCTTGGCGACCAGCGCCGGGTCCCCTTCGACGCCCACCACGCGCGCGGCGCGGCGGCTCAAGGGCAGCGTGAAATTGCCCAATCCGCAAAACAAATCCAATACCGAATCGCCCGGGTTCGGCTGCAGCATCTGCACCGCCGCCGCCACCATGGCGACGTTGATTTCCCGATTGACTTGGATGAAGTCGGCCGGCCCGAACTCGAGCGCTATCCGGCCGCCATCGACGCGGTACGCGAGAGGCGGGACGCTCGGCGACAACGGGCGAATGGTGTCCAGGCCGCCGGCTTGCAGGTGAACCTGAACATCGTGGCGCAGGCCGAATCGCTCCAATTTGAGCACATCGTCGCTGCTCGGCGGCGCCATGACCCGGAATATGAGCGCCGCGGCGTCATCGCCGGCCGCCACCTCGACTTGCGGCAGCTTCTCCCGCAACGAGAGCGTTTCCACCAGCGCCGCCAGTTCCTGCGGCAGCATCGCGAATCGATCGAGGAGTATTTCGCAGCGCTGTATGTCCGCGAGATAGGGCTTTTCACGTTCGCGAAACCCGCACAGTACACGGCCCTTCTTGTGAACGTATTTGACACCGAGCCTGGCTCGCCGCCGATACGCATAATCCAGGCCGCGCAGCGGCGCGAACACTCGCTCCGGCCGCACACCGCCGATGCGCTCGAGGTTGTCGAGCAATTGCCGCTGCTTGGCCGCGAGTTGCGCCGCGGGCGACAGATGTTGCAAGGAACAGCCGCCGCAGACACCGAAATGGGCGCACTTCGGGACCGCGCGATCCGGCGATGCCGAGAGCACCTCGACCAGCCCCGCCTCATCCCATTGGCTGCGGCGCTTGAACACACGATAGCGGACCCGCTCGCCCGGCAACGCGCCTTCGATGAACACCGCCTTGCCCGCGGCACGCCCAATGCCCCGCCCGTCGTGGGACAGATCCACGACGTCCGCCTCCTGAACCTCTCCCGGCCTCAAGTCGCGGGCCACGCGGCCGCAAATTCTTTGAAGTGCGCGGCGGGCGAATTCTCGAGCAATTGCCTGACTCTGGCGCACTCGCGCGCATGCTCTGCCGCATTCAACCGTCCGCGCAACAGCTCGAACCGCAGATAGATCAAATAGGTATTGAGGACGTCAGTTTCGCAATAATCGCGGATGCGCTTCAGTCCACCCTGCAGATACACATCCCAGACCTGGGAGCCGTGCATGCCGAGCTTTCCCGGCAGCCCGAGCAGGCAGGCGATATCCTGCAAACTCGCCCGCCCCCGCCCTTGAAATCCCGACAAGATATCCATCAGATCCATGTGCCGCCAGTGAAATCGGCTCAAGTAATTGCTGTAGCGGAAACTGGTGTCGCTATCGCCGGTTTCCCAGTAGCGCGCGGCCGTTATCCGGTGCAGGAGACTTCGATAGTGCAGCACCGGCAAATCGAAGCCCGCGCCGTTCCACGACACCAGATCCGGAGTGTATTTCTCAACTCCATCGAAGAATCGCTCTATCAAATCCTTTTCCGGGGCGCCGTCGTCGCCGAGGCTCCACACCCTCAAGGTATCCCGCGAGCGCATCACCACCGAGATCGCGACGACGCGATGCTGTTCGTGCGGCAAAAAATCACTGCCGGTTTCCTGGCGGCGCTTGGTGAACATGATTTGCCCGACCTGTTCGTCCGACAGGTTCTGGAGCTCGTAGAGGCGCCGTCCGAGCTCGGTATCAGGCACGGTCTCGATGTCGAAAACCAGCGTATTCACGGCACCCCGGGTCACGCCGCGGCGCCCGCCGCGCGGCGCATCAGAACCGCAACCGCCACCACCAGACCCGCCTCATCGGTTAGCGTGACATGACCTTCACCGATGCCGAGACCGTCGCGGACCCGGGCGCCGCGCGCCGAATACACCACTTCGGGCTTTCCCCACGAGTTCTGCACGATGCCGACGTCGCGGATCCACACGCCATGCGAAAATCCGGTGCCCATTCCCTTGACTATGGCTTCCTTGGCGGCAAACCGCATCGCCAGAAACCGCACCGGGCGCGCCGTGCGCTCGAGCTGCACACGCTCTTCCGGCATCAACAGATGCGAAACGAACCGTTCGCCGTGCTTCATGAACACGCGCTCCACGCGGTCCACCTTGAGCACATCGATGCCAATGCCGTAAATCATCGCGCTGCGCGCATCAATTCTTTCATGTCGCGCACCGCCTTGGACAGGCCGTCGAAAAGGGCGCGCGACACGATCGAATGCCCGATGTTCAATTCCACGATTTCCCGAATTGCCGCGATGGGCTGGACGTTGTGATAGTGGAGGCCGTGGCCCGCATTCACCGTCAAACCGAGGGAGGTCGCATGCTTAGCCGCTGAACGCACTCTTTCCAGCTCGATTGCCCGCGCTGCCCCGGCGGCGCCGGCATAGGCGCCGGTGTGCAATTCGACGACCGGAGCGCCCGCGCGATGCGCCGCCTCGATCTGCGACGCGTCCGGATCGATGAACAGGGACACGCGGATTCCCGACTCGCCGAGCGTTTTGCAGGCATCGCCGACCCGGGACAGTTGCGCAACGACGTCGAGGCCGCCTTCGGTGGTCACCTCGTGGCGCGATTCCGGCACCAGGCAGCAATCCTGCGGTTTCACTTCACGCGCTATCCCGATCATCTCCTCGGTCAGCGCCATTTCAAGATTCATACGAGTCTCGAGAACCTGACGCATCAGGACCACGTCACGGTCCTGAATGTGGCGTCTATCCTCGCGCAGGTGCAGGGTGATGCTGTCCGCGCCCGATTTTTCGGCGAGGAGCGCGGCATGTATGGGATCGGGGTAATGAACGCGCCGCGCTTGGCGAATCGTCGCCACATGATCGATGTTCACGCCCAGCGCGATGCCGGTGGATTCAGGCCGACGAGAAATCATGGGCGCTCCCTTGGGCTTGCGGTTTCGCGCCGCCGCATCGCCAGCATCACCTGCCGCGACTTCAGCTCCCGACCGCCGAGGCAGGCATCGAGCGCCGCGCGCAAGACGCGCTTCGCATCGCGCAGGGAACGCTCATCGCTGAAGGTCTCCGCCTGCAGGTCGGCCAGGGACCTGCCGTAAACGGCGCCCGGCGCCTCCGCTACGCAAGGCTGCGGGCCGCTTTGCGCGGCAAACCGATAGTATCGATCCGCCTCGACCGGCCGGCCGTCGCGCGTGCGAGACAGCTCCAAACCATAGCCCAAATCGCCCAACAGACGCTTCTCGAAGCGCCGCAGGCATGGCTCCTCGCTCTGCCCGCCGCACAAGGCCGCGACGCACGACGCATACGAGTCAAAGATCTGCGGATGCGGATCGCAGCGCTCGGTCAGCCTGAGCAGCAGCTCGTTCAGGTAAAAACCGCTCATCAAACGCTCTTTATCCAATCGAGTGAGATCCCCATCGATCTCTGCCGTCACCAGCTGACACGCCTCGGATTTGCCGGCCCATGAGACGAGCAACCGTTGGAACGGCCGCAACACGCCCCGCAAACCGGATTTCGGGCCATTTGCGCCGCGCGCAAACAAGGTGAGCCGGCCGTGCTCGCCGGTGAACACCTCGACGATACGGCTGGTGTCTCGGTAGGCGATTTGGTGCAGGACATAAGCCGGCGCCAGCCACACGCGCCGCCCGGATGGCCGGCTTAGGGCCTTCACAGGGTGTCGTACCCGAACTGGCGCAACGCCATTTCACTGTCCGCCCAGTTTTCCTTGACCTTGACCCACAGCTCCAGATGCACCGAGCGCTGCCAAAGATCGTTGAGCTCGATTCGGGCCAATCGCCCGATTTCCTTGAGCCGTTCGCCGCCCTGGCCAATCACGATGGCCTTTTGTGAGGCGCGCTCCACCCAGATCACCGCGTGAATCACGATGCGCCCCTGCTCTTCTGCAAAACGCTCGATTTGCACGTTGATTCCATACGGCAGCTCTTCGCGCAGCTTCAGCGTCAGCTTCTCGCGGACGATTTCCGCCGCGTGAAACGGTTCGTCGCGATCGGTCAGCACATCCGGGGCGAACAGCGGCGGCGCCACGGGCAGCCGCGAACCGACCAAATCAACCAAGCGGTCCAGGTTGTCGCGCTCCAAAGCCGAAACCGGCACCACGCCCGAGGCGGGAATACGCTGCGTCATGTCCTCGAGAAACGGCAGCAATTGCTGCTTCGGATAGGCCCGATCCATTTTGTTCACCACCAGGAACAGTGGCTGCTTCAGACCACGCACCCGCTCCCACACCCAGACGTCCTCATCGGTGAAGCGCATGGCTTCGACCACGAATAGGATGACATCGGCGTCCTGGGAGGATGAAATCGCGACGCGATTCATGTATTGATTCATCACGCGGCGCGCCGACTCGTGCAGCCCCGGCGTATCGACCAATACCAGCTGCGCCTGCGGCCGATTGACCACACCCAGGATCCGGTGCCTGGTGGTTTGCGGCTTGGCGGTGACGATGCTCACCTTGCGGCCGACCAGCGCGTTCACCAGCGTCGATTTGCCGACGTTGGGCCGGCCGACGATGGCCACCATGCCCGCGTGAAATACAGGACTTTTCGCAGTCACGGCCCGGTCCCGGAGCCGCACATTCCCGGCAACAGCTCCAGCAATTTAGCCGCGGCCATTTGTTCGGCGCGCCGCCGGCTGCCCGCCTCGCCCACCGCGGCCAGACCAAACGAGGGCACTTCGCAAGTGACGCTGAAGGATTGCGCGTGCGCTTCGCCCGCAACAGCCGTCAGCGTGTAGACCGGCAGCGCGAGTCCGCGCCCCTGCAGCGATTCCTGCAAGCGCGTTTTCGCATCCTTCAGGGTTTCGGCAGGCGGCAAATCCGACATGCGGGCGTCCATGAGGCGTTTGACGACCGCCGCGGCCGCATCGAATCCAGCATCCAAGAAGATGGCTCCCAATATCGCCTCCAATGCGTCCGCCAAGATCGAAGCCCGGCGAAACCCGCCGGATTTCAATTCACCCGGCCCCAGCCGCAGATGCTCGCCGAGGCCCAGTTCGGCCGCGATCTGCGCCAGCATTTCACCGCTCACCAAAGTGGCCCGCAGGCGCGACAAGGCGCCCTCGTCGGCCTGCGGATGTGCATCGTATAGCAATCGCGCCACACAGCAATTGAGAATTGAATCGCCCAGAAATTCGAGCCGTTCATTGTGTTCGTTGCCGGCGCTGCGGTGGGTCAGAGCGGCAAGGCACAGGGCCGGCTGGCTGAAGGTGTGACCAAACTTGCGCAGGACCCAACTGAGCAGTTCGTCCGCCTTCCTGAGCTCATCCCGCCTGCCGTTCTGAGTCACTGCACCTTCACGGTCTTGTCGAAGTGCACCAAAAGCGACACATTGGCGATGTAGGGCACCGAATCATCGTAGACCACATGCAGCGTGACCGCCCCTTCGTCCTTGACGATTTCGACCTCCTTGGCATCGACGCCCGATATATCCTCGATCTCCCAATGCTTGTCCAACGAGCGGCGAATCGCCGCCGGATCGGGGTTCTCGGACTTGAATTCGGAGGCCGTCACATCCAGGGTGCGCGCGACTTTCATGTAATTGAGATACACCGTGGACAAGCGAATGCCCGCATACCCGATCACCCCGACCAACCCCAGGATGCAGAGCAACCCGATGAATGTCATGCCCTTTTGGTTCCGCCGCATAGATTCCTCCCAATTGAGCTTCCTATTGAATCGCATTGCCGATCCGTTTCCAGAGAGGTCCGTCACGAGTATCGAGATTAAGCCATATTCGCACCGCTTTACCGACCAGATTCTGCGCCGGCACGAAGCCCGGCGCATCCGGGTCGTCCTGCCAACGGCTGTCCTTGCTGTTATTGCGATTGTCCCCCATGAAGAAATAGTGGCCGGCGGGAACCGCCCATTCGCCCGCCGTGACGCCGCCCCTGGCAAACATGATTAGGTGGTTCTTGGTTCCGAGCCGCTCGTGGGCGATGGGCGCCCCCGCGTAGTTCCACATGTTCTGCTTCGGTCCGGCGTATATCGGGCCGGGCTCCTGCGGCTGGAGCACTCCGTTTACATACAGCAGGTTGTTCTCGTCGACTCTGATCCGGTCGCCCGGCAAGCCGACCAGGCGTTTGATGTAATTGATCTTCGGATTCGGCGGCAGCCGGAACACGATCACATCGCCGCGCTGCGGCGTGCCGGTCGGCACCAGCAGGGTGTTGAGCACCGGCAGGCGCAGCCCGTAGGAGTACTTGCTCACGAAGATGAAATCCCCGTCGAACAGGGTTGGCATCATCGAATCAGAAGGGATGCGGAACGGCTCGAAGAGAAACGAGCGAATCACCAATACCAGCACAATGACCGGGAAAAATGATCGTGCATATTCCACCGCCACCGGTTCGCGTACCCGCTCGGCCGGCGTCCCGACGGCAGCAGCGGCTCGTTGCCGCCGGGCGGCGAAGAAGGCCTGGTCCAGGCCCCAAATGGCTCCGGCCAGGGCGCCGACCACGACCAGCATGAAACTGAAGTCGACCGCCTCGTAGCGAAATAGGCGCCACAACATCGCCAGCGCGAGGCCCATCAGAGCGTAGCTCGCGAGCCGCGCCAGCAGCGGCTCGTTCTCGCCGGTCGCGCCCGGATCGCGCTTCGGCCGCAGGAACCAGCCGTCGATCACAATAACCAGCACGCAGGCCAGGCTTGCGCACAAGAGGCCTATGAATAGGCTGTCGCCGTCAGTCACGAAAGACCCCCAATGGTTGCAATTCCGAAGGTTTGAGCGGCACGAATCATGTGGCTTTCTTGCCCACTTGCAGCACCGCCAAAAAAGCCTCCTGCGGTATCTCGACCTGGCCGACTTGTTTCATGCGCTTCTTTCCGGCCTTCTGCTTTTCGAGCAGCTTGCGTTTACGCGTGATGTCGCCGCCGTAGCACTTGGCAAGGACGTTCTTGCGCATCGCTTTGACGCTGGCGCGCGCGATGACGTGGCTGCCGATCGCGGCCTGTACCGCAACCTCGAACATCTGCCGCGGAATCAGCTGCTGCATCTTATCGACCAATTCGCGCCCGCGACCGTAGGAATTATCCCGGTGGACTATCAGCGACAGCGCATCGACCGGATCGCCGTTGATGAGCACATCGAGCTTGACCAGGGGCGCCGCCTGGAAATGGCTGAATTCGTAGTCGAAGGAGGCATAACCGCGGCTCGCAGACTTTAGCCGGTCGAAGAAATCGAGCACCACCTCGGCGAGAGGCAATTCATACTGCAAGGACACCTGACTGCCCAGGAACAGCATCTTCTTCTGCAGCCCGCGTTTTTCGCTGCACAGCGTCAGCACCGCGCCCACGTGATCGGGCGGCACCAAGATATTGGCGGTGATGATCGGCTCGCGCAGTTCGGCGATCCTGTCCTGGGGCGGCAATTTGGTCGGGTTGTCGATGTTGACCACGGAGCCGTCGGTCAGCAGGACCTCGTAGATGACGGTGGGAGCGCTGCTGATCAAGTCGAGGTTGTATTCGCGCTCGAGCCGCTCCTGCACGATATCCATGTGCAACAACCCCAGGAAACCGCAGCGGAATCCGAAGCCGAGCGCAGTGGACACTTCGGGTTCGAAGTGCAGCGCGGAGTCGTTGAGTTTCAGCTTCTTGAGGGCGTCGCGGAACTGCTCGTAGTCGTCGGAGCTCACCGGAAACAGCCCGGCGAAAACGCGCGGCTGAACCTGCTTGAATCCGGCCAGCGGCTCCTTGGCCGGGTTGGCCTCGAGGGTAATGGTGTCTCCCACCGGCGCGCCGTCGATTTCCCTGATCCCCGCGACGACGAAACCGACTTCGCCGGTGAGCAGGGCATCGCGGGTCACCGGTTTCGGCGCGAATCGCCCCAACCGGTCGACGACATGACTGCGTCCGGTCGACATGACGCGGATCTTGGCGCCCGACTGCAGCGCACCATTCATGACCCGCACCAACGAGACGACGCCGACATAATTGTCGAACCAGGAATCGATGATCAACGCCTGCAAAGGCGCATCCGGATCACCCTTGGGAGGGGGAATGCGCTTGACCAGCTGCTCCAACAACTCGGGTACGCCGAGCCCGGTCTTGGCGCTCACCAGGGCCGCGTCATCGGCCGGTATGCCGATGATTTCCTCGATTTCATGAATCACTTTTAGCGGGTCCGCCGACGGCAAATCGATCTTGTTGATGACCGGCAGAACCTCCAAGCCTTGCTCGAGCGCGGTATAGCAATTGGCGACGCTTTGCGCTTCGACGCCCTGGGCGGCATCCACCACCAACAAGGCTCCTTCGCAGGCCGCCAACGAGCGCGAAACTTCGTAGGAGAAGTCCACGTGCCCGGGCGTATCGATGAAGTTGAGCTGATAGACCTCGCCGCTCAGCGACTTGAAAGCGAGGGTCACGCTCTGCGCCTTGATGGTGATGCCCCGCTCGCGCTCGAGGTCCATCGAGTCAAGGACCTGCGCCTGCATTTCACGGGCATCGAGACCACCGCACAGCTGAATGAAGCGATCGGCCAGAGTCGACTTGCCGTGATCAACGTGAGCAATGATTGAAAAGTTGCGGGTATTCTTCATCAAGGGCTTTGGCTTGGGCAAACTCGCGATTATACCGGTCAACGGTGGTATGCGAGCGCCTTATGCACTTCGTCGACGATTAGGTGCCCATGACACACCAATTCTCCGTCGAACAGCAGCACCGGGATCTTGTGCCCATAGCGGATTCGCGTCGCCTCCTCGGCATCCACATCGACCACGTCGATCGGATAGCACTGTGCCGCCGGCACGGCTGCGAGGGCTGCCAATAGCTCTTCACACAGGCCGCATCCGGGGCGCGAGTACAAGACGAAGCGCATGGCGGCCGGTGAACTTGCGGGTTGGCTTAAGGGTGCGGCGTATCGCCGGCCGACTTGACCGAATGCGCAATGAATTCGACGGTCCGGGCGGGTACCTCGCCGACGGCCGTCACCTGGTAGCCCTGCACCACGGTGGAGAACGCGAATCCGGATCCCACCCGGGCCAACCCCTGCAATGGCGCTTCCGGCTCGACTTGAGCTTGCCCGGAAGCGCCGGATTTGCGATCGGACGGGGCTTCGACGAACACCGACACGGTGGCCAGCCCGTCGGAGTAGACCAGGTGCGCGGCCGGGATGGACGCCGCGCCCAGGGTTTGAGCTCTGGCCACGGTCAAATGAAATCCAGGCGGCAGTTCACTGGCCCGATATGCCAAGAGCGCGGGCGGCGCCGTGTCGTTCGAAATTCCCTGCCGCACCCAGCGCATTCCCTCGGTGGGCACCGCGGGAGTCAATTCACCGTCGGGAATGTTGTCGGGCATCGTCAGTCGCGCGAACACAATTTGCTCGATCACCTGTCCGCGCGAGTCGCACAACTGGGACTTGAGCGGCATCGCGGTGTTCTCATCGAGCCACAGACGGTAGCCAAATCGGAATTGGTCCTTGGGATTGACCACGATCACCTTTGCCGAGCGGCCCAGCACACGTGCGGTGGGTAACAATTCCAAGCTGTAGAATTCGCCCAAATCCGCGCCAAAATGCGCGAGCGGACCCAGTAACGGGCCGTGATCCTGGCGCGGCTCGACCAAGATGGTGTGTTTGTCCGGCAGGTAACAAGTCAGCTCGTCGTTATTGCGAACGAACTCGCGGCCCGAGCCGTCCAGGGACTGCAGCCGTTCGGTGACGCGCCCCGCCTTGACCCGGTGGACGATCCGCATGGTTTCCACTCGGCCGTCGCTCAAGTGGAAGAACGTGCCGTCGTAATTTCGCACCGCCAGCGCTTGGTTCATTTTCTCCAGCCAGGCGCGCGCATCGTCGGCGCCGCGCGATTGCTGGGTCAGCGCAAATGCCAAGGCACCCGCGGCCGCACACGGTATCAACCATTGAGGACCGCGGCGCAACGGCTTGCTCATGGAGCGGCGCGCGAATCCGCCGGCGGCGCCGGCAAGCGGATACCGGTCGCCGCGGGCACATTCACCGCCCGGCCGTCGCCGCCCTGCTGCTCATCGGCATCGGTCAGAAGCCCCGACAACATATTGCGTTGCCCCAATACCGAGGAGAATTGGCTGTGCGCGAACACGTAATTGGTCAGCCGCGCTGCCGGCAATACCGCGGGCGCCTCGGGCAATGCGGCCGGTACCGTGTAGGAAATCGCCTCCTTGGCGACTGCCGCGCGATTCAGCGCCGTGACCGGCGATGAAGCGCGCATCGCCGGCGCATCGGCCCGCTGCTGCAACGCCAGGACCGCCACGGCTGCCACGCCGGCGGCCACGGCCGCTCCGGCGACCGGTCGCCACCACCGCAGCCGGCCGCCGCGTCTGGCCTGAACGCTCGCCGCCGCCGGTTCGCCGTCGATGGCGCAATTCAGGCGCTCGGCGAAGCCCCGCGTCAGAGGCACGCGGCTCGAGCCTCGCAGCGCTTCGCCGATCAAGGCGTAGCGCCCGAAGCTTTCGCGCAACTGTGCATCGCGGGTCAGGCGCTTCAACAACAGTTCGGATTCCGAGTTAGGCAATTCCCCGTCGAGAAATGCCGAGATTTGCTCACGAATTTGTTCGCTCATGTGTCCTCGGGACGGCCCAGGCCGCCTTCAAAAATCGGTCTCAGCTTCTTGTCGATCGCCTCGCGTGCCCGGAAGATTCGCGAGCGCACCGTGCCCACCGGGCATTCCATCGTCTGCGCAATCTCCTCGTAACTTAAGCCCTCGAGCTCTCGCAGCACGATTGCGGTCCGCAAATCGTCCGGCAAATTCTCGATGGCGCGGTTGACGGTATCGCGAATCTCGTCGGTAAGAAGCAATGCCTCGGGAGTGGCAGCTTCGGAGAGGCGCGCCTGCAGGTCGTATTGTTCGGGGTCTTGCAGATCGAGGTCGTAATCCATGGGCCGCCGTTTGTTCGCAACCAACGCATTCTTCGCCGTGTTGATCGCGATTCTATACAGCCAAGTATAAAAGGCGCTATCGCCGCGGAATGACTGCAGGGCACGGTAAGCTTTGACAAACGCCTCCTGTGCAATATCCTCGGCCTCGGTTGCATCGTGCACGTAACGCATGATCAGCTTCAGCACCTTG
>Ga0209048_10000357_pt1 | contig 48835 bp, 37 predicted proteins | sample FrelakmetCRP12CR_FD_187146 | JGI IMG/M metagenome (GOLD analysis project Ga0209048, IMG submission 187146) | Freshwater lake sediment microbial communities from the University of Notre Dame, USA, for methane emissions studies - CRP12 CR (SPAdes)... | ecosystem: Environmental > Aquatic >...
AGCTGACGCTGACTGGCTGCCTCATAGCTTTTCTCTGCCAAAGTGAGACGTGGACAAAAGTCGTAAAAAATCCGCCTACGAAAAAATAGGAGGCGTCTTTCCCTATTTGAGAAATATTTATTTGTCGTTGTTGCGTAATATTCCAGAAATCTCGTCTCTGCGAGATTTCGCCATAATCATTACTTATCGTTAACTTGACTGGATTGCTTAGCGCCTCCAAAGTACTAAGGCGAAAGCTCGCCGCCATTCAAGCATATGCGCGCGTCGGATCAAGTTGGGGCGGTTCATAAGGAAATCGGCATTTGCGGCGCGGCGCTCGATGTGCGATTCGAAACCCAGATTCGGTGGAAAGACCTCAGCGCCTTTGTGGCTGGCTTTGCCGACTCAGCCGTTTTACTTTAGGCGTGTCGGCGTCACGCCGTTTCGTAAATTCGGAACGGCGCAAAAAGCGGACCTCCCCATATTGCCGGCACAGCACCGCTTAATTTCGCGCGCACTAATGGTTTCCGCGCTGTTTTCGGCGACGGGACTTTCGGCGTGCCTGGAATGGGACAAGCCCGAGGTGATGGTCGAGACGCCGCCCGCTTTTCGCGCGACAAAGCCAAGATCGGCCCCGCCGATAGCCGGCGCGAGGGATTTCGCCGCGCAATTCAGCTCCCGGGAGCTCACGGCTTTGGTCGAGCACGCGCTCGAGGAGAATTTCGACATTTCCGCGGCTGTGGCGCGGATCGACCAGGCCGACGCGCAGGCGCGCATTGCGAGTTCGCCGCTGTGGCCGGCGCTGACCATGAACGACATCGCCCGACGCACGCAGACGCCCGGCGCCATCACGAGCGCCACAAGCTCGAGCGCGACAACAAGCGGATCCACGACGACAAGCACGAGCGGTTCGTCGCTTCTCGGTACGCGCCGGTCGAATTTCTTTCAGACGGCTTTGACCGCGAGCTATGAGCTCGACTTCTGGGGCAAGAACTACGACGGCTCGCAAGCGGCGCGGCTTCTCGCCAACGCCAGCCGTTTTGACCGCGACGTCGTCGAGATCGCCACGGTCGCCTCGGTGCTCAACGCCTATTTCCAAGTGCTGGCGGCGCAGGATCGTCTCCGCATCGCTCATGAAACCATCGAAATCGCCACGACGGTGATGCGCGCCATCAAAGCGCGCGTGGAGGTCGGGACGGCGACCGCGCTCGATTATTCCCAACAGGAATCCGTCCTCGCCGTTCAGCGCGCTTCGATGCCGCCGCTCGAACAGACTCTGCGGCAAACGAAAAACACGCTAGCGGTTCTGATCGGCGAAACGCCGGAGAGCGTCACGATTAAAGGCGGTTCGCTGACGCGGTTGCGATTCCCCGATGTGAAGCCCGGACTTCCCTCCGAACTGCTGCTGCGAAGACCCGACGTTGCCGAAGCCGAGGAAAAACTCGCCTCGCAGGAAATGACTGTGCGGCAGGCGCGCGCGGCGTTCTTCCCATCCATTCAAATGACCGGCCTTTACGGCGTGCAAAGCGTCGCCTTGAAGAGTCTCTTCCGGCCGGAGGCCATCGCCTGGCAAATCGCCGGAAATCTGACACAGCCTTTGTTCGACGGCTATAATCTGCAAGGGCAGTTTATGCAAACCAAGGGCAGATACGCGGAACTGGCGGCGCTTTACCAAAAGCAGATATTAACCGCGCTTTCGGACGTGGAAAATGCTTTGATCGCCGTGTCTGAAACTGCGCAGCAACTTAAATTGCAAGGCCAAGCGGTCGATGCGGCTCGACGCGCCTACCAAGCGGCCGATATGCGGCTTCGGGAGGGCACAATCGACATTGTGACGCTGTCGACGACGGAGACGACGCTGTTCCAGAATATGGACATATTGGCGCAGGTGCGGCTTGCGCATTTTCAGGCGGCCACAAGTCTCTATCAGGCGCTCGGCGGCGGATGGGGCGATCTTGCCCGCGCGATTGAAATCGCCAACGCCGCCGCCGCCTATGACGCCGATAAAGGACCCTGGCCATGAGCACGCCGGAGCGCGCGCCGGCGCGCCGGATCATTATGGCTGTGGTCGCGCTCGCCGCCATTCTCGGCGCGGGGGCCTATCAATTCGGCTACTTCCGCCCGTTTCCGAACACGGGCGACGCAAGCGGCTCGCAGGGCAGGAATGGAAACGCGCGCCCGGAAGCGCCGGTCACGGTGACGGTCGCGCGGGCCCGAATCGCGGACGTGCCGGTGACGATCGACGCGGTCGGCACTGTTCAGGCGCTCAACACCGTCACTATCCGGACTCAGGTCGACGGCCGATTGATTCAGCTGAATTTCCAGGAAGGGCAGGAAGTGCGCAAGGACGACATCCTCGCGCTGATCGATCCGACCATCTATCAGGCCCAATATGATCAGGCGGTCGCGCGAAAGGCGCAGGACGAAGCCAATCTGGCCAATGCGCGTCTCGACCTCGTCCGCTACCAGAAGCTTCAGGCCGGCAATTTCGCCTCCGCGCAGCAATTTGCGACGCAAAAGGCGGCCGTGACCCAGCTCGAAGCGCAAGTTCGCGCGGACCAGGGCGCGATCGACAATGCCCGCGCAATGCTGGAATACGCCACCATACGTTCGCCCATCGACGGGCGCACCGGCATACGTCTCGTCGACGTCGGCAATATTTTGCACGCCTCCGACCCGACGGGGATCGTGGTCGTGACGCAATTGAAGCCCATATTCGTCGTCTTCACGGCTCCGCAACAGGCTCTGCCCGCCATTCAGGCGGCGCAGGCGAAGGGTCCGCCGAAAGCCGTCGCGCTCGCGCCGGATAACGCCACGCCGCTCGACACCGGCGTTCTGTCTGTAGTGGACAATCAGATTGACCAGAACACCGGGACGGTGCGGATCAAAGCCCTGTTCGACAATAAGAATCTGACCCTCTGGCCCGGGCAATTCGTCAATGTGCGTTTGACCGTCGACACGATCAAACAGGCGACCGTCGTTCCCAGCGCCGCAATACAGCGCGGCCCGAACGGCGCTTTCGTCTACTTGCTGAACGACAACCAAACCATCACATTGAAGCCGGTGTCTGTCGGACGTCAGGACGAATCCCAGGCCGTCGTCACTTCCGGACTCGATCCCAACGTAAAGGTGCTGACCAGCGGCTTCGGGCGGCTCACGGACGGCGCGACGGTCGCCGTCGTGGCGGAACAGACTCCCGAAACGGAGCCTAAAGAAGTTCCGCCCGTGGCGGCGCCGACGCCGCCTCCGCCGGCCGCAAGAGGAACGAGTCCGGCGCCGCAGGGCCGGCGCGGCGAAAGACGCAGCGAAAATGTCGACGGCCCGCAAATGCGGTAAAGCGTAAATGAATGTTTCGGCGCCCTTCATCAATCGACCTGTAGCGACGTCGCTGCTCGCTTTCGCGGTGCTGCTCGCAGGCTTATTGGGATTTTCGCGCCTTTCGGTTTCGCCGCTGCCGCAAGTCGATTTCCCGACAATTCAGGTCACGACGCAACTACCCGGCGCCAATCCCGACACGATCGCCTCGCTCGTGACGGCCTCTCTCGAGCGGCAATTCGGGCAAATCCCATCGCTGACGACAATGTCGTCGCAAAGCTCGTTCGGGCTTTCGCAGATCACGCTGCAATTCGAGCTCGACCGCGACATCGACGCCGCCGCCCAGGACGTTCAATCGGCGATCAATTCGGCGGCGTCGACTTTGCCGCGCAACCTCCCCTATCCGCCGACCTATGCGAAGGTCAATCCGGCCGATACGCCCATCGTGACATTGGCTTTGCGTTCGCAAACGGCAACGCTTCGCCAATTGAGCGATCTCGCCGACACGCTCATTGCGCCGCGACTCTCGGAAGTTCCGGGCGTGGGCCATGTTTCCATCGAGGGCGGGGTGCGTCCCGCGATTCGCATTCAGGCGGATCTGGCGCGATTGGCCGCGAACCGCATCGGCATGGAGGATCTGCGTTTCGCCATCGCTGCGGCGAATGTCGCAGGAGCGAAAGGTTCGCTCGACGGACTGCGGCAATCCTATACGCTTGACGCCAACGACCAGATACTCGCCGCGCGCCAATATGAAAACATCATCGTAGCCTACCGAAACCAGGCGCCGGTAATGTTGCGCGACGTCGCCACCGTGATCGACGGTCTGGAAAACGCGAGGGTCGGCGGATGGTATCGCGGCGAGCCTGCGGTCATCATCGATGTCCAGCGTCAGCCTAACGCCAATATCATCAATACCGTCGATCTCTTGAAACAGGCTTTGCCGCTCGTGCAACGAGGGCTGCCGAAAGGCGTCTCTCTTGACATCGTCAACGACCGCACGCCCACAATCAGAGCCTCGATCTTCGACGTCGAACTCACATTGGCGATTGCCGCGGGCCTCGTCGTCCTCGTGGTGCTGCTGTTCTTGCGCGACATCCGCGCCACGATCATCGCCGGCGTAAGCCTTCCTCTGTCGATCATCGCGACATTTTCCGTCATGTGGCTTGCGGGCTTCTCGCTCGACAATCTTTCGCTCATGGCTTTGACGATCGGCACGGGCTTCATCGTGGACGACGCCATCGTGATGATCGAGAACATCGTCCGCAATATCGAGCTCGGAAAATCTCCCATGCGCGCCGCGCTCGATGGCGCACGGGAAATCGGCTTCACGGTGATTTCGCTGACCGTGTCGCTGATTGCGGTTTTTATACCGCTGCTGTTCATGACCGGCATTGTGGGACGCATGTTCCGCGAATTCGCGCTCACCTTGACCATTGCGGTCATTGTTTCGGCGATTATCTCGCTCACACTGACGCCGATGCTCTGCGCCAAGCTCCTGAAGCCCTTAAAGGCTCAGGGCCTTCGAACGGTGAAAAAATCGAACGGCTTCGCGGAATGGCTGGATGGCTTGTACGAAATCTCGCTCGCATGGGCGTTGAAGCGTCAAAAATTCATGCTCATCCTGACGGCGGCGACCCTCGCCCTCACCATCGTGCTCTACATTGTCATTCCAAAGGGTTTCCTGCCGCGTCAGGATACGAGCCTGCTGACCGTCGTGCTCGAAGCCGCGCCGGAGACCTCTTTCGAGTCGATGGTGAAGCTGCAGGCGGGCGTCTCGAAACTCTTTGAAAAAGATCCGGAAGTGACGGGCACGATTTCGGTGCTGGGCGTCGGTCCTCTCAATCCGACGACAAATGTCGGGCGCATCATGGTGACCTTGCGCGGCCGCGACGTTCGCAGCGTGAGCGCCGATACGATTGCAGATCGCCTGAAAGCCGAAGCGGAAAAAGTCGCAGGGGCGACCGTTTATATCGAGCCTGTTCAGGACATCCAGATCAAGACGCGCCCGAGCCGCTCGCAATACCAATATACGTTAACTGCTCCTGACGGCACGTTGTTGAGAGAATGGTCGACGCGATTACTCCAAAAGCTTCAAGACGAGCCCATTCTGCGCAACGTCGCCGCGGAAAATCAGGACGGCGGATTGCGCGCCTTTCTTCATATCGATCGAGAACAGATGGGACGGCTGGGCATTACGGCGCAGAATGTCGACGACACGTTGAACGACGCCTTCGGACAGCGCCAGATCTCCACTATCTACACGCAGTCCAACCAATATCGCGTCGTGCTCGAGGCGGCGCCGCAGTATCAGCGCGACACAACGGCGCTTGAAAAGCTCTACGTCGCTCCGATTGGCGGCGGTCCGCAAACGCCGATCTCGACGTTCGTGAAAACGGAGCAGACAACGGCTCCGCTTTCCGTCGCGCATCAGGAACAATTCCCTGCTTCGACCATCAGCTTCGATCTCGCCAAGGGCGCGTCGCTAGGCCAAGCGGTCAATGCGATTGCGCAGTCCGAAAAAGATATTGGAATGCCTTCGTCGATCCTGGGCCTCTTCAGCGCGGATGCGGCGGAGTTTCGTAAATCGCTCGCAGCGGAGCCATGGCTCATTCTCGCGGCGATCATTACGATCTATGTGGTGCTGGGCGTTCTCTACGAGAGCTTTGCGCATCCCTTCACCGTGCTGACGACGCTTCCGTCCGCAGGCGTGGGCGCGTTGCTGGCCTTGATGCTTTTCGGCCTCGACATGTCGATTGTCGCGTTGATTGGAATTGTGCTTTTGATGGGCATCGTCAAGAAGAACGCCATCATGATGATCGACTTCGCCTTGGACGCGGAGCGTGAGGATGGACTATCCGCCTACGATGCGATCGTGCGCGCCTGCCGCCTGCGTTTTCGCCCGATTATGATGACGACCCTGGCCGCGCTGCTCGGCGCCCTGCCGCTTGCGCTGGCGCACGGCGCCGGTAGCGAATTGCGCATACCGCTCGGCGTGTCCATCGTGGGCGGCTTGCTGCTCTCTCAACTGCTGACGCTTTACACCACGCCTTTGATTTATCTCGCCGTGGAGCGCTTGCGCCTCAGACTTCAAGGAGCGTCCGAGGCGGTTGAAGTTCGCGAGACGACGCCTTCTCTCGCGCCTTCTCCACGTCCCAGGCTTGAACCAAAGGAAGCAGCGGAGTGAATATTTCCGCGCCATTCGTCAAGAGGCCGGTCGGGACTACATTATTGGCGCTCGCCATTTTTCTCCTTGGCGCTGTCGCCTATATGTTTCTCCCCGTCGCGAGTCTTCCCGCGGTGGATTTTCCGATCATCGGCGTCTCCGCCTCGCGGCCGGGAGCGGATCCCGCGACGATGGCGGCGTCCGTCGCAGCGCCTTTGGAGCGGCGACTCGCGGAAATTTCTGGAATCAGCGAGCTTACGTCGTCAAGCGCCTTGGGCGCGACGCAGATCACCATACAATTCGATCTGACGCGCAACATCGACGCCGCCGCCCGCGACGTGCAGGCCGCGCTGAACGCCGCCGCCACGGATTTGCCGGGCGACCTTCCCACTCTACCAATGTTCAGAAAAGCGACGCAGACGGCGATGCCGGTCTTAGTCCTCGCGCTGACTTCCGACACTCTTCCGACAAGCGCGGTTTTCGACGCGACGGACAGCGTGATCGCACAGCGCATCGCACAGGTCGCAGGCGTCGCGGAAGTCCGTATTGCAGGCGCGGAACAACCGGCCATTCGCATTCAGGTCGATCCGGCACGATTGGCGGCGATGAGCCTCGGTATCGACCGCATCGCCACCGCTTTGCTATCGGCGAATGTGCTGATGCCGGTCGGCGCCCTGAACGGCGCATCGAAAGTCGAAACCATCGCCACCAGCGACCAGTTGTCGACTCCCGAGGACTTCAAGAGCATTGTGGTGGCAAGATCAAACGGCGCAATCGTTACAATTGGAGATGTCGCGACGGTCGAACGCAGCGTGCGCAATCGGCTTGCGGCGGGATGGTTTAATGGCAAACCCGCGGTTTTGGTCATCGTGACCAAACAGGCTAACGCCAATGTCATCGAAACCGTCGATCACATAAAGGAGCTGCTTCCAGAGTTGCAGCAGTGGATCGCGAAGGGCATTCAAATCTCGGTTCTGTCGGACCGAACCCAGACGATCCGCTCGAGCATCCATGAGGTGCAAAGAACGCTGGCGATTTCCATCTGTCTGGTTATGGCGGTCGTTTTCGTCTTTCTACGGCGGGCGACGCCGATGATCGCAGCGGGAATAACGGTGCCGCTCTCGCTGATGGGAACTTGCGCGGCCATGTGGGCAGCCGGCTATTCGATCGACAATTTGTCGCTGATGGCGCTCATCATCGCTGTCGGCTTCGTCGTCGACGACGCAATCGTGATGATAGAGAATATTCAAGGCAACGTAGAAAAGGGGATGGGGCGAATGGAGGCTGCGCTCCTCGGCTCCGAGCAAATAGGATTTACCGTTCTTTCCATCAGCCTTTCGCTAATCGCCGTATTCGTTCCGCTGCTCTTTATGGAAGGCGTCATGGGGCGGCTGTTGCGGGAATTCTCTTTCACGCTGGTTTTCACCATTGTGATTTCGACCGTGGTGTCGCTCACAGTCACGCCGATGATTTGCGCATGGTTGACGTTCAAGTCGCCCCAGACGCCGAGCCGCTTCGACATATTCGTCGAGGCCATTTTGTCCAAAGTGGTGGATCTTTACGGGCGTTCTTTGAGGCCGGTCGTCGATCACCCATGGGCGACTTTAGTCGTCATTCTCGGATCGATTGTTTGGACTGTCTATCTCTATCAGAGCATTCCCAAGGGAAATCTCCCCCAGGACGATATCGGCTTGATCAACGGCACGACAGAAGCTTCGGCCGACGTCTCTTTCGCAGAGATGGTGCGGCTCCAGAAGCAAGCGGAGGCCATCATCGCGGCCGACCCCGACGTCGTCAATGTCGGCTCTTTCATAGGCGCGGCGAATCTGGTTTCTGCGGCAAACCAGGGACGTCTGTTCGTTTCTTTGAAGCCCGCGAATGAGCGCAAGGCGTCGAGTTTCCAGGTTATTGCCCGTTTGCGAAAACAATTCGCCAAGATATCGGGCTTGAGCGTGTTCTTGGTTCCATCCCAGGATCTGCGCGCGGGAGGACGTCAAAGCAAAGCGCAATATCAATTCACGCTGTCAGCTTCCTCCTTGCCGGATCTTGAGGAGTGGCTCCCAAAAGTTCTGACTCGCGTGCAGGCGCTGCCGGAGCTTGTCGACGTCTCCACCGACCGTCAGCAGGGGGGACTGAAAGCAAATGTCGTGATCGACCGGAACGCCGCATCGCGACTTGGCGTCGCAATCCAATCAATCGACGCCGCCCTCAACAGCGCGTTCGGGCAACGGCAGGATTCGCTGATTTACACGCAGCGCAATCAATATCGCGTCGTCGTGGAGGTCCCGCCTTCGCGTCAACGCGACCCTGGCGATCTCTCGGGCATATACGTCACCAGCGCGACGGGCGGCCAAGTGCCTCTGCAGGCTGTCGCACATGTCGAGCGTCAAAGCATGCCCCTTGTCATCAACCATCAGGGCGTGATTCCTTCGGTCACCATCACTTACAATGTTGCGCCTGGCTCCACTCTGGACGCGGCGACCATGGCGATCCAAAACGCTATCGACGACATGCGCCTGCCGGGCGATCTCCACGCGGGTTTTGCGGGAGACGCGGCGGATTTCAGGAAGGTGGCGGCGGGCATGGCGACCCTCATCGTCGCGGCCCTCGTGTCGGTCTACATCATTCTCGGAGTTCTTTACGAAAGCCTGATTCATCCGATCACAATTATTTCGACTTTGCCGTCTGCCGGACTCGGCGCCCTGCTTTCGCTTGAGCTTTTTGGAGCGGAATTCACCGTCATCGCCTTCGTTGGCATATTGCTTCTTATCGGCATAGTGAAGAAAAACGGAATCATGCTCGTAGATTTTGCGCTCCACGCGGAACGCGATCGAGGACTCTCCGTGCATGACGCGGCGCTCGAAGCGGCGAAGGAGCGATTCCGTCCGATTGTCATGACAACGCTCGCCGCGATCTTTGGCGCTCTACCGCTCGCCTTCGCGAGTGGAATCGGCGCCGAATTGCGCCGTCCGCTCGGCATAACGATCGTCGGCGGACTGATATTGAGCCAGGTTCTGACTCTCTATACGACCCCAGTCATATATTTACTGATGAGTAAATTGCAAAAGAAGCGGGACAAGGTCGACGCCGCTCCTGACATGCATGAGCGCATGCAAGGCGCCTCCTGAAAGGGAACGCGAAATTACTGCGCCAGACTTTCTGGTCTTTCGAAAAAGAAGCGCAGCACCTGCGCCTCGCCGCAATCTTCGATCGGAATGTGCCAAAATTTGGAGTCGAGCGACGGAAACCGCGCCAAAGGCAAATGGATTTCCGTCAACCGCACATGATCAGCGAAACCTTTGAGCATGGCGCGATCAAGCAGTTTCAGCAGTTCCTCTTCGCCTTCCGGGACGGGCGTCACGGTCAGCGAGGTTTTCTCAGTGAGAGGAAGAGTTTTGTCGAATGCTTGCTCGTAATTGACGGGCGCCATTTTCGTCTCCACTGAATCGGATCGAAACGCCTATTTCGTATAATCGTAACATTGAGGCAAGCACGAGTGGGTAGCAGACTTAAAAGGTCGTTGCGCGGCGTCCAAATGCCGCAGAAAAAATAGAGCCGTTACTTTAAAGCTTTGTTATTTTGTTAGCAAGGGAGCCAACTCCGCGAGGCGGGAAGTCGTCAGCGCTCCACAACATTTTTATCGGGCCGTCACTTGCGGGCCGGTGGCCGTTCGCCCCAGCGATCCTCAAAGACGAGATCCTCCAGCGCAAGACGTTGCGCCCATTTCTTGACTTCGAGTTCGGGCCGAAGATAGGCGCGGTCGACATAGCCGGCGCAGAGATAGGCGACGACGGCGACGCCGTCCGGGATCGAGAGAATGGCGCGAAGTTCGTTCTCGCGCAGTATGCTGACCCAACCCACGCCGACGCCTTCCGCCCGAGCGGCGAGCCAGAGATTTTGCACTGCGCAGGCCGCGCTCAGAATATCCGTGTCCGGCTGCTGCGTGCGGCCAAGGCCTGTCGCGCCATTGCGATTGCGATCGCAGGTAACGCAAATATTCAGGGGCGCCTTCAATATGCCTTCCAATTTCAGGCTTCGGTAGAGAAGACGCTTGGAGGGTTCTATCATCTTCTCTTCGGCGCGCGCCGCGTGCTCGAAGGCCGCATGAACCGCGCAGCGAACCCCCTGATCGCGGACGACGACGAAGTTCCACGGCTGCATATAGCCGACGGACGGCGCATGATGCGCCGCGTCCAATATGCGCATGAGCACGTCTTGCGGAATCTCCTTTTCTAGAAACTCGTTGCGCACGTCGCGGCGCGTGAAGATGGCGCGGTAAACCGCCGCCCTCTCCGCCTCGCTGAATGGCGCCGCTGGCGCAACGTCGTCCGCATCCTCGGCAGGATCGATCGCAAGAGGCTCATTCATTGCTGATCCCTTAACGCATCGGCGACACGTCCCCAGGATTCCTCGTCCCCTGGAATCCCAAACCGCAGCCATGTAGGCTTCTCTGCGAAACTTCGCGTCCATATTCCGCTCCGGGCGAGAGATCGAAACATTGACGCCGCGCGCTCGTGTCGCGCGAGCCGAAACAAGGAAACGCCGCCGATAATGTCGAATCCGGCCCCGGCGAGCAATTCGTCCAGCCGGCGCGCATCCTGCCGAAGGCGCTCGGCGCTTTCGGAAAGCCAGGCCGCATCTTCGAGCGCCGCCGCCCCGACCGCGAGCGCGGGTCCGGAAACGCTCCAGGGGCCCATCGCCTCGCGTAGGCGGGCGGCCCAGAGCTTGTTGCATAACGCAAATCCAAGACGCAGTCCCGCCAGCCCATAGGCTTTGCCGAGCGACCGCAAAAGAATCGCCTCGCCCCGGATATACGGCGCTGCGCTGAAAGACGGCGTCATATCCATGAAGGCTTCGTCAATCACGAGCAGCCTGCCATGTTGGGTCATGATCGCTCCGAGTTCAGCGATATGTTTTGGCGCGATCAGACGGCCATCCGGATTATTGGGATTGACGACCACAGCGACATCCGCGCGCGACAAGTGCTCCAAACTTGCGGCTTCTTCCACAATTGCGCCTGCAGCGCGCCAGCGCGAAGCATGTTCTGCGTATGAATAACCGAGAATTGCGACGCGACGCGCCTTTACCAAACGTGGCAACCACTGAATAAACGACTGCGAACCGGCTCCTGCGACGACTTCCACATCCGTAGGCGCCGCATAGGCTCGCGCCGCGGCTTGTTCGAGACGCGAAACACTGTCGGCGTCCGGCAGGCGCGTCCAGGCCTGCAAAGCGATCTCGGGCAATGGGTAGCTGCGCGGATTGATCCCGGTAGAGAGATCGATCCATGGCTGCGGGGCATTCGGAAAAAGGCGGCGGGCTTCGTCAAGCCGACCGCCATGCGCGATGAAGAAGCCTGCGAGGGCGTCTTCGCTTTGCAAGCGCCTTTCGCTCGGCTGGCTCATCTGGCGAGCTCCAATAATAAGTCGAGATCGATATGGCGCTCGCAATGATTGGCGAAGGCATCGAGCGCGTCCTCGATCGAGTCTTCGTAACGCAGCTTCGATGGCGCGGCGCCGAGCGACTGCAAGAGCGCTGCGCGTTGGCGATCGTCGGCGAAAAGTCCATGCACATAGACCCCTCGAGTCAGTCCGTCGCGCGACGAAGCGCCATCCAAGCGTCCATCGTTAAAGCGCAACACTGGCCGACGACAGTCTGCGCCGCTTGTCTCGCCCAAATGCATTTCATAACCGCGAAACGGCGCGCCGCCTTCGACGCTCTCGCCGCAGACGTCTGCGAGCCTTTTCGATGCGCCGAGCGTCGTCTCGACGTCGAGAAATCCAAGACCTTCGACTTGTCCGGGAACCCCTTCCACCCCGCCGGGATCCGCAATCATGCGACCCATCATTTGATAACCTCCGCAAAGGCCAAGCACGCGGCCGCCGCGTCGGACATGCGCCTCGAGATCGATTTGCCATCCGGCGCGACGCAAGGCTGTAAGATCGGAGATCGTCGCTTTCGAGCCGGGCAGGATGACGAGTTGCGTCTCGGCCGGCAAGGGTTCGCCGGGATGAACGAAAACCAGACGCACATTCGACTCCGCCTTCAGCGGATCGAGATCGTCGAAATTGGCGATGTTCGGCAAGATCAAAACAGCGATCACGATTTCGCCATCGCCGCCGCCCTGCATTTTGCGCAATCCGAAAGCATCCTCGGACGGAAGCCGCGACGCGTCTTCGAAATAGGGCAACAACCCCATTGCGCGCCAATTCGTGCGCTCTTCGATCAATCGCATCCCATCGGCGAACAGGGTCGGATCGCCGCGGAATTTATTGACGATGAATCCTTCGACCAAGGCTGCGTCTTCTTGCGCAATGACGGCTTTGCAGCCGACGACCTGCGCAATGACGCCGCCGCGATCTATGTCGGCGACGATGATGACCGGCGCGCTCACCTGGCGCGCAAAGCCCATATTGGCGATATCGTTCTCACGCAGATTGATTTCCGCCGCGCTGCCGGCGCCTTCTACAAGTATAAGGTCGGCCTGCGATTTCAGACGTGCGTAACTTTCGAGGACCAGGGGCTCGAGACGGCGCTTCCAATGCTGAAACTCACTCGCCCTCGCCTGGCCCATGACCCTGCCATGCACGACGACTTGCGATCCGCTCTCGCCTTGCGGCTTCAAAAGAACCGGATTCATGTCCACGCAGGGCGCAAGGCGCGCAGCGCGCGCCTGGAGCGCCTGGGCGCGCCCGATCTCGCCGCCGTCCTTTGTCACCGCGGCGTTGTTGGACATATTCTGAGGCTTGAATGGCGCGACTCGCAAACCCCTGTTGCTGAAAGCGCGCGCCAGTCCCGAAACGACGAGCGATTTGCCGACGTCTGACCCCGTTCCCTGAAACATCAGAACCTTCGTCACGACGAGCCTTCGAGCAGAAACGCCATAGCGCACTCGATTTCATGTACGACGCGGACGCCGTCGATATGCGGTCGCGCGATTATAACCACGTCGATTCCAAGTCGCCGCGCCGCTTCGATCTTCGCGTAAGTAGAATCGCCTCCGCTATTTTTCGTGACCAGGGCGTCGATCTTATGCAAGCGCATCAGCTTCATTTCGCTTTCGCAATCGAATGGCCCTCTTTCAAGAATCGTTTCACAGTGCGGCGGCAGATCCCGCTCCGCCGGCGGCTCGATAGCGCGAACAAGATAAAAATGCTGCGGGGCGGAGATGTAGTTCGGCAGGCCCAAGCGTCCGGTCGTCAGAAACACGCGGCGCGGCGGCGCGCCGAGCGCCATTGCGGCCTCCGCCTGATCGGCCGCCTCAATCCAGCGATCGCCGCTTTGCGGCGTCCATTGCGCGCGAGATAATTTCAAAATCGGGACGCCCAGCGCGCGGCAAGCGTCACGCGCATTTTCGGCCATTCGCGCGGCGAAGGGGTGCATCGCATCGATGACCTTGTCGATGCGCTCCTCCTTTATGTAGCGCATCAATCCTTCGACGCCGCCGAATCCGCCAACGCGCAACGGCAAATCCTGCGCCATCGGCGCGCTTGTGCGGCCAGCCAAAGAGACGACGCCTTCGAGCCGCCGTTCCGCCGCAATGCGCTCTGCGAGACGACGCGCCTCCAACGCACCGCCCAAAAGCAGCACGCGCGTCGCCGGCTTCGCGAGCCGCGCGGCAAAAGGCTTATCATGCACAGTCATCGTCATTGCCTGCGGAATGCGCCCTTTATTTGCAGTGGGCGTTAGACCTATACTGCGGCCAACGCTTAAGAGGAAAGGGAGACAGGAATGAAGGCTCCTTTGGTCGCCGCCGCCGCAATTCTGACGATGCAGGCCGCCGCTGTGGCCGGCCCCGCAGGAAAATGGCGCGTCGCTGACGGAACCGCCCATATTCAGATCAGCTCTTGCGGGCAGGCGCTTTGCGGCTCTATCGCTTGGACCAACGATGGGGGGGGCGGCCACGACGACAAAAACCCAAACCCCGCCCAACGTGGGCGTCCCTTGCTCGGACTGCCAATCCTACATCTGCAGCAGGGGGGCGACAATCTATGGACCGGTTCGGTCTATAACGCGAATGACGGTCAAAATTACGCCGCACGGATGTATTTGCAGAGCGAGTCCGTGTTGAAAATCGAGGGCTGCGTTCAAGGCACGAATATCTGCGGCGAGGAAAGCTGGAGCCGGGTGCGCTGAACTTTTCGCGTTGAGCTCATTCCGCAGCCAGCTTGACTGGCGCGGCCACATTGCGAAATTCCGCCCATAACTGCGTGCGCTCGGCCTCCAAGGCTGCGATGTTGCGCGCCTTGACATGGCCAAAACCGCGAATTCTCTCGGGAAGGCTCACAAGAGCGACTGCCGTTCCGTGGTTTTCCGGCGAGAGTCCCGAGATTATCTCGTCGAGCAAGGAATCATAGTCCGCAAGAAGCTTTCGTTCCACGGCGCGGTCGTGGTCGAAGCGGAAAATGTCGAGCCATGTACCGCGAAGCGTTTTCATGCGGGCGAGCAGACGCAAGACGTGGAACGCCCAGGGACCGAAGGTCATTTTGCGCGAGCCGCCAAAATCGGTCTTTCGCTGAAGCCACGGGAACGGCGGAGCGACATGAAATTCGAGACGTAAATCGCCCTCGAAGGTCTCGCACAGGCGCCTTTGAAAGTCCCCGTCGGTGTACAGCCGACCAACCTCGTAGAAATCCTTGGCGGCCATCAGCTTGAAAAGATAGCGCGCCACGGCTTCGGTCAGATTGCGGGAGCCAGGAGCGACGGCGGACTCCGCCTGCGCGACCTGATCCACGCGAATGCGGTAGCGTTCCGAATAAGCTGCGTCCTGGTAATCGATAAGGAACTTCGCGCGCCGGTCGACGAGTTCGCCGAGGGATTTCGACTTGTCCCGCGTTAAATCCCGGTTGCGCAGGGACGCAACAACGGCCTCGACGCTCGAAAGATCGTGCGCGGCGCGGCGACCCCACAAAAATGCGGAGTGATTCATCGGAACCGCTTCGCCATTCAATTCGATCGCGCGCAAGAGCGCCTCCTGCGACAAGGGAAGCAGGCCCTTCTGCCAGGCGTAACCCAACATGAACATGTTCGCGGCGATCGAATCGCCGAGCAGCGCCAATGCGAGCGAGGTGACGTTGAGGAAATCTACCCTTTCGCCGGCGGCCCGGCGAATAGCCTGTTTTATTTTCTCCGAAGGCAAAGCAAAGTCCGGATCGCGTTCGATGTCGCCCGGGAAGACTTCGGCGCTGTTGACGACGACCGCCGTACGCCCAGCATCCACGGCGGAGAGCACCTGCTTCGCCCCAGCGACCACGAGGTCGCAACCCAGGACGAGGCTGGCCTCACCGGCCGCGATTCGAATCGCGTGAACGTCGCCAGGTTTGCGGCCGATTTTTACATGGCAATAGACCGCTCCTCCCTTTTGCGCGAGCCCCGCCATATCGATGACGCCGACGCCCTTACCCTCGAGATGCGCCGCCATTCCCAATATCGCGCTTACGGTGACGACTCCGGTTCCTCCCATGCCGGCGACGAGAACGCCGTATGGCAGAGAACCGATTTCGGGAATTTTCGGCTCCGGAAGGGCCGATGGATACTTGGCGTCGCGTTCGCTCGGAAGCGCCGCTTTTTTCATGCGCGCGCCATAGACGGTGACGAAGCTCGGGCAGAACCCTTCGAGGCAGGAGTAATCCTTGTTGCAACTCGACTGGTCTATCTGCCGCTTGCGTCCGAACTCGGTCTCCAGCGGCTGCACGGCGACGCAGTTAGACGCCACGCCGCAATCGCCGCAGCCTTCGCATACGAGCTCATTGATGAAGATGCGAGCGTCTGGATCCGGAAAGAGCCCCCGCTTGCGCAGGCGGCGCTTCTCGGTCGCGCAGGTCTGATCGTAGATGAGAACAGTTACGCCTTCGGTCGCCGCGAGTTCGCGCTGCACTTCGTTGAGAACGTTGCGATGGAATATGGTCAATCCGGGCGGCCATACGATCGACGTCGAATATTTGTGCGGCTCGTCGGAAACGAGCGCTATTTTCTTCACGCCTTCCGCGGCGACCTGATGGGCGATGGCCTCGACCGTCAGGTCGCCTTCGTGGCGTTGGCCGCCGGTCATGGCGACGACGCCATTGAACAGAATCTTGAAAGTGATGTTGGTCTTGGCGGCGACTGCGAAGCGAATGGCGAGCGAGCCGGAGTGATTATAGGTTCCGTCGCCCAGATTCTGGAACATATGCGGACGCTTGGAGAAAGGCGCCTCGCCAATCCAATTGGCGCCCTCGCCGCCCATATGGGTATAGCCATCCGTCGACCGGTCCATCCACTGCGCCATGTAGTGGCAACCGATGCCGGTATAGGCTTTTGCGCCTTCCGGCACATGGGTCGAGGTGCTATGCGGGCACCCCGCGCAGAAATGCGGCACGCGCGCCGTCACCTCTGTCATCGTTAGGCACTGCTGCTGCAGGCGCTCGAGACGCCGCAAGCGCCCTTCGAGTTCGTCGGAGCGATGATATTTCAGCAGGCGGCGGCCGATGGCGATGGCGACGTCATTCGCATCGAGCGCGCCCTTTACCGGAAACAGCCATTGGCCATGCTCGTCCTTCTTGCCAATGCAGAGCGGCTGATGGGCTGCGCCGTACAACTCTTCGCGAAGCTGCACCTCGATTAGCGAACGCTTTTCCTCGACGACGATGATGAGATCGAGATCGCGCGCGAACTCGCGCAGGCCCGAAGGCTCCAGCGGCCAGGGAGACGCGATCTTATAGAGCCTTAGCCCGAGATCATTGGCTCTGACCTCGTCGATGCCGAGATCGTCCATCGCCTGGCGCACGTCGAGATAGGATTTGCCGAGCGTGATGACGCCGATTTTCGGCTCGCGTCCGCCGGAAGTGATGATCTTATTCAGCCCATTCGCCCGAATGAACGCGAGCGTCGCATCGCGCTTGCTCTCCTGCAGACGCTCCTCCTGAGCGAGCACGGTGTCACGGGCGCGGATGTTCAATCCGCCTGGGGGCATGGGGAAGTCGGGGGGGGGCACAAAGCGCACGCGGCCGAGCGATCCGTCGACCGAGGCTGTGGATTCCACTGTGTCCTTGAGGCATTTCAGCCCGACCCAGACCCCCGCGTAGCGCGATAGAGCGAAACCATAGAGACCGTAATCGAGAATCTCCTGCACGCCGGCAGGCGCGAGGATCGGCATCATCACGTCGACGAAATGATAATCGGACTGATGCGCTGTCGTGGAGGATTCCGCGGTGTGATCGTCGCCCATGAGCGCGAGCACGCCGCCATAGCGCGAAGATCCAGCGAGATTGACGTGACGCAGCACGTCGCCGCTGCGATCAACGCCCGGCCCCTTGCCGTACCAGATGGAGAAAACGCCGTCATATCTGCCCTCGCCGCGCATTTCCGCTTGCTGCGCGCCCCAGATGGCTGTCGCGGCCAGATCCTCGTTGAGGGCGGGCATGAACAATATGTCGTTTTTTTCGAACAGCTCCCGGGCGCGATGCATCTGCGCATCCACTCCGCCAAGCGGCGAGCCGCGATAGCCGGCGATCAGGCCCGCAGTATTGTATCCGGCGCGGCGATCCATCTCCTTTTGCATGAGGAGGAGACGCACGATCGCCTGCGTGCCGGACATATGGACGCGCGACGTTGCGAGGTTGAACTTGTCGGCGAGCGTCACTTCGCCAAAGGCGGAGCCGGTCTTTGCAGCGCCGGCCAGAATATCCGCCATGCCTTGGTTCTCCTACGCAGCGCGTCGCGGTCGCGCGCGAACAATGAGACAAGTTTATCGCAAGCAATAGCGATGCGGATCAATTCGCAAGCACACTCGACTTACCGCGCACCCGCTTCGACACTTGGCCCCGGCCGACCGTCGACCGAAATCGACGCGACAGGGCCTATGCAATCGCCGCCCGGAACCTCCGGCTCTCCTATACCGCCGACAAGGCCGCTTCGCCCCCAGCGGAGTCCGCATTTCGGCCGTAGTTTACGCCAAGCGGGACGGCGCTTTCAAGAATGGATATAATATCATGCACAGGCTCGTAACGGAGGACCAATCGCCCTGTTTTCGCCGACTTCGACGACTAATAGCGCCACGTCCATGAAAGCCGGATTCGCTTCGATTTCCATCGCCTTGGGGCTTGCCGCCAGCGTTTGTCCCGCCTTGGCGCACCCGCATGTCTGGGTGGCCGTGCGCAGCGAAGTGATGTTCTCTCCGGACGGTAAAATCGCCGGAGTGCGCCATGCATGGACATTCGACGAAATGTATTCAGCTTTCGCCGTCCAGGGCCTCGGCAAGAGTGGCAAGCCGCCGACGCCGGAAGAACTGGCTCCTTTGGCGAAGACCAATGTCGAATCTCTGGCGGAATTCGATTATTTCACCTTCGCGAAACAAAACAACGCCAAGGTCGCCTTCAAGGAGCCGACGGACGTCGTTCTTGAGGCCGACGCGCAGAAGATTGTCACCCTCAGATTTACTTTGCCGCTCGAAACGCCGTTATCGCCGCAAAAGCCATTTTCCTTCCAGGTCTATGATCCGACTTATTTCGTGTCCTTTTCTCTCGAAAAACAAAACCCCGTAACCTTGTCTCGAGCCCCGTCCGGCTGTTCCTCCAGCCTTGCGGAGCCGAAGCCTCTGGTCGCCGCCGAGACGCAAAAGCTCAGCGAAGCGTTTTTTCAAAACTTCTCTCCCGGCGCGGATTTCGGCATAAAACTCGCCACTCGCGTTATCGTGGCCTGCCCGTGAGGCGAACGTCTCTGCTTGCGCTCTGCGTGGGAGCGGTAGCCATAGTTTTCCTGCTAGGCCTGACCGAGGCTAGCTTCGCGCAGGCGATCCGGCACCCTTTTGCGGTGGGAGGAAACGAGGCGACCGGCGCTGGAACAGGCTTCGCCGCGGTCATCCTGGCCTGGCAGGCCAAATTCCACCAGCAGTTGCAGAGCGCGGTGTCGGCGCTTAAGACGGATCGATCCGCTTTTTGGGGGCTGGCGCTTGCGAGTTTTGCTTATGGGGTTTTCCACGCCGCCGGGCCGGGCCACGGCAAGGCGGTGCTCGCCTCCTATATGATCGCCAATGAGACAGCGCTCGGCCGTGGATTGCTGCTGGCCGCGCTCGCGGCCTTGCTGCAGGGCGCAGTGGCCATCGCCATCGTCGGAGTCGCTGCGGTAATTTTCAATGCGACCGCGAAGCATATGTCAGACGCCGCTGCGCTGATCGAAACTCTGAGCTATGCCGCGATTGCGGCGCTCGGCGCCCGGCTGGTCTGGACAAAAGGGCGCGCTTTCCTCGCTGCGCTCCGAACCCCTGCCCCCAGCCCCGAGGGCCGCTTCGTCTGCGAAGCGGTCGACGATCCTCTCCATGTTCACGGCGCTGACTGCGGACACATGCACGCGCCGGACCCGCGCGCTCTGGTCGACGACCGCTTCTCCTGGCCCAACGCCGTGGCGACAGTCATCGCCGCCGGCGCCCGACCCTGCTCCGGAGCCATATTGATACTCGTTTTCGCCCTGTCGAAGGGCCTGTTTCTGGTTGGCGTGTCCTCCGCCCTGCTGATCTCAGCGGGAACGGCGATCACAACCGGGGGGCTCGCCGCGCTCGCCGTTTTCGCCAAGGACGCCGCATTGAAGTTGAGCCGGAGCGGCTCGCGCCGATCTCTGCTCGCGATACGCGGAGCGGAGCTCGCCGCAGCGGCGCTGGTCCTTGCATTGGGCGCGTTGCTCCTGGCTGGAGTGGGCCTCTCTCCCGCGGGGGCTTAAACTCGCGGCCGGGGATGTGCGTTGCAGCATCAAACATTTTCAAGGTCTGCGGATCAATCGGCTCATCGCGCTATGTTCATGTTAAGCATAGTACGAATCGGTCGGGCGCAGTTGCGCGGGCATCGCGAGTGCGAAAATGACAAGCTTTCAGAAGCCGGACGATCCTTACGCCGCGCGGCCCTGGGTTGCGCACTATCCGGAGCTCACTCCCGCCGACATTAGCGTGGACAGTTATTCGACGCTGAACGACATGTTCGGCGCGAGCGTCGCAAGTTATGCGGATCGTGTGGCCGCCATTTCTTTTGGCTCGAAAATCACATATCGCGAACTCGATCGCGCAGCGACATCCGTAGCGTCATGGCTTCAATCTCAATCCATCGACAAGGGCGACCGCGTCGCCATTATGTCGCCAAATCTCATGGCCTATCCAGCGATATTGTTTGGCGTGCTGCGCGCAGGCGCGGTTGTGGTCAATGTCAATCCGCTCTACACGCCGACTGAGCTCGAGCATCAGATCAACGACTCTGGCGCACGGGTGATTTTTGTTCTCGAAAATTTCGCGCATACGGTCGACGCCGCGTGGGAGCGCATGGGCGTGGAGATGGTCGTCCTCGTCAATCCGGGCGATCTTCTGGGATTCAAAGGCGCTGTCATCAACTTCATATCACGCTATGTTAGGCGCGACGTAAAGCCATATCGACTACCATCGCGCATTTCCTTCTCGAAAATTCTGTCTTTGGGCGCCAGCAAGCCTTTCTCGCCGGTCGAGGTCACGCGCGACGACATTGCTTTCCTGCAATATACGGGCGGCACGACCGGCGCCGCCAAGGGAGCGACTCTCCTTCATCGCAACGTCGCCGCAAATGTGGAGCAATCAGCCGCTTGGCTCGCACCCTATCTTCCACCGGATCAAGCGCAGATAATGGTGACGGCGCTTCCGCTGTATCACATCTTCGGATTAACCGCTTGCTGCCTCGTATTCATACGGATCGGCGGCGCCTGCTTGCTCATCGCCAATCCCCGCGACATCAAAGGTTTCGTGAAAACCTTGTGCAAGTCCGAATTCACGATGATATCCGGTGTCAACACTCTTTTCGCAGCGCTTGCGGACAATAAGAATTTTCGGGAGATCGATTTCTCCAAGCTCGTTTATTCCATCGCCGGCGGCATGGCGATGCAGCACGTTGTCGCGAAGCGCTGGAAACAGCTCACGGGCAAGCCCGTCATCGAAGGCTACGGTCTGTCCGAAACCTCTCCGATCGCCATATGCAATCGCCCAGATCTCCCGGAATTTTCCGGCACGATCGGCTATCCGCTTCCATCGACTTGGGCGTCCATCCGCACCTCCGAGGGAGGAATCGTTCCGCTCGGAGAACGCGGCGAGCTTTGCCTCAAAGGGCCGCAGGTTATGGCGGGCTATTGGAACAGGCCTGACGAAACGGCCGCCGCCATGACGAAAGACGGATATTTTCGCACCGGCGACGTCGCGATCATGCTGGAAGACGGTCAATTCAAGATCGTGGACCGCTTGAAGGAAATGATCCTCGTGTCGGGTTTCAACGTCTATCCCAATGAAGTGGAGAATGTGCTGGTTCACCATCCGAAGGTAAAGGAAGCGGCGGTGGTGGGCGTTCCCGACCCGCATTCGGGAGAGACGGTCATGGCCTTCATCGTGCCGCGCGATCCGAACGTGACGCGCGAAGAACTGCACGACTTCGCGCGCGAGAGTCTGACGAGTTACAAAGTTCCGAAATATTTCGAGTTTCGCGACTCCCTTCCGAAAAGCGCGGTCGGCAAGGTTCTGCGGCGCCTGTTGCGGGATGAAATGGCCGCGCGCCGCGCCTCGCTTGCTGACGAAGGACGCGGAAAGAGCGTGCGCACCGAGCAGCAAGGCTAGAGCGGACTTAGCACGCAAAAACGCTCGCCGCCTCGTCGATTGCCGCATAGAGCAGATCAAGCTCCTGCGACTCGATGCAATAGGGCGGCAGGATATAGATCGTATTGCCGAGCGGCCTTAGCAGGAGCCCGCGCGACGTGAAAAATTCGAGAAGTTTTGGGCCAATGACCGAGAGATAACCCTCGCTCGACGCCCGCAGATCGAGCGCAGCGATTGTGCCGAGGCTCCGCACGCTCGAAAACCTCTCGTCATTCGCAAAGCGCGCAATCTGCTCCTCCTGCACGGACGACAATCGCGCGATGCGCCCAAGCACGTCCTCCTGCTCCCAAATGTTCAGATTGGCGAGCGCCGCAGCGCAGCTGATCGGATTCGCCGTATAGGAGCTGGAGTGAAAGAAAGTGCGCGTGCGGTCGGTCGAATAATGCGCGTCGAAAATTTCGGCCTTGCACAATGTGACGGCGAGTGGCAGCGCTCCGCCCGTGAGTCCCTTGGCGTAACAGGCAATGTCGGGGGTGACATTAGCCTGCTCGCAGGCGAACAATGTTCCCGTGCGGCCGAAGCATGTCATCACTTCGTCTGCGACGAATAATACGTTGTAGGACTCGCAAATGCACTTCATTTCCGCGAGAACAGCGGCGTCATAGACGAGCATGCCGCCGGCGCCTAGGATCAAAGGCTCGACGACAAAAGCTGCGGCGCGGTCGCGACATGCCCGCTCGAGCGCGTCGTAAGTCGCCTGTTCTCGCCCTCGATGAGGAAAGGGTATGCGCCCAACCTCGAACAACACGGGCTCGTAGGCTGCATTGAATACGGAGCGCGCCCCGGCCGACATGGCGCCGATGGTGTCGCCATGATAACCATGCTCCAGCGCAATGATTTTTGTGCGCGCCTCTCCGCGATTTCGCCAATATCCGAGCGCCATTTTGATCGCGACCTCGACGCTGGTCGAGCCGCTGTCAGAATAAAAGACGTAGTCGAGCCCGGCGGGTGCAATCTCGACGAGGCGCCTTGCAAGCCGCTCCGCCGGCTCATGCGTGTAACCGGCAAAAATGATCTGATCGAGCCGCTCCGTCTCGTCCCTGATCGCTTGCAAGATCTTGGGATGGCGATGGCCATGGGTGATTACCCACCATGAGGAAATCGCGTCAAGAACGCGCCCGCCATCCGTGCGCTCAAGCCAGGCGCCTTCGGCGCGCGCGATGGAAATAGCGTCGCTCTGCAAGGCGTGTTGCGTGAACGGGCGCCAAACGGGAGAGGCTGAACGCATGCTCATTCAGGTAACCTCGCCAGCTCCGTCGCAAGGTCGGCGATCATTGCGTCGATCTGCGATTCGTTCACGTTCAATGTGAGCGCGATGCGTAGCCGCGCCGTTCCTTCCGGCACCGTCGGCGGACGAATGGCGCGAATGTCGAAGCCATGCGCCTGCATCGCCGATGCGAGCGCGAGCGCCTTCGCGTTTGATCCGACTATAATGGGGAGAATTTGCGAGCCGGAGGGCGCGACGCCACGAAGGCTTTGAAGGCGTTGGCCCGCGAATTCGACGCGTTTCGCGAGTAAAGCGCGGCGGGCGTCCGCTTGCTCGACAATGCGCAATGCGGCTCGAACCGTCGCCGCAAGCAGAGGAGACGGCGCGGTGGCGAAAATAAACGCGCGGCAGCGGTTGACGAGGAAATCGCGCAGAGTTGCCGGCAGACAGATCAGAGCGCCGAAGAGGCCGAGCGCCTTGCCGCAAGTATGGAGCGTGACGACATTGTCCCGCCCTTCGAGGGCGCATGCGCGGCCGCGACCGCCGGGCCCATAGACCCCCGTCGCGTGAGCTTCGTCAATGAGAAGAAACGCCTCGTGCCGGTCGGCGACCGCGATCAATTCATCCAGAGCCGCTATATCGCCATCCATGCTGTAAAGACTTTCGACGACGATCCAAGGGCGCCCGGCTCCGCCCTTCGCGCGCCAGGCTTTGATCGCGTCCTCGAAAGCATTCGCATTGTTATGCGGGACCGAGACGCATTCAGCGCGCGTTAATTTCATGCCGTCATGCGCGCTCGCATGAATGAGCGCGTCATGGACGATCACATCGCCGCGCTGGGGTAGCGTGGCGAGCAGTGCAGAATTCGCGGAGAAGCCTGAGCCAAAGAAAATTGCGCTCTCGGAGCCGAAGAACCGCGCCGCTTCGCTTTCCAGCGCCTCATGTTCCTCGTGGTTGCCGCGCAACAGCCGCGACCCGCCGGCGCCGAAAGGAACGCCCCGCGCCAGCGCATCCATGGCCGCCTGCCGGTATTCTTTCGATTCGGCGAGCGCGAGGTAATCGTTCGAGGTGAAATCGAGACCATTTCTCGGCGCAAGCGCGCGAAGACGATGAAGGGCGCGCAGCTCTTCGAGGTCGGTCCTGTAGGGGTCAAGCATTGTCGCGACGCGAAGCCTTCACGAAAATCTCTCCCAGGCAGCTTGACGCGACATGCCAAGCGCCTTGCCGATCTCGGCCCAACTGACTTCCCTTTTCCGCAGCGCCTCGACCTGCGCTTGTTGAAGCGAGCGCAAGGCGGCGACGCTCGCCTCGCTGGCCTTGATCGCGGAGAGCAATTGCTCGTCGCTCAGACTGTCCCAGCCGGAAAATGACGATGGCGTCGCATCGAGTATCCTGTTGCAAACGCTGACGCAAGCATCGCAAATATGCTTGCCGGAGCCGCCTCCGAGAAGACGCGCGACTTGGGTCTCCGACCGGCCACAAAAGGAACAGCGAAGCTTGCGTTTTTTCAAGTCGAGCATGGCGGCCGGCCGCTTGTCAGGGGTTGCTTTACATAGTCCCTGCGCGAAGCGCCGTCAAGGATATCTTGACATTTGCGACTGGCCTTGAATTTCGTTGCTCCGAACTCGATCTAAGGACCAGAGCCGGGAGCAATTTCATGGGGTCCATAGTCCAGAGCGACGAGGCGTCGAACCGCATTCCATGGCCGCCAATTCTCTTCGTCGCCACGATTGCATTCGGATTGCTGCTGAACCGCCTCGCGCCGGTTTCCCTTACGCCTCGTCTGCAAGGCGTTGGAGCGGTCTTAGTCGCGCTTGCCCTTCTAAGCGACATTTGGTGTGCGCGAGAACTTTGGCGCCATCGCACAACCATCCAGCCGCATCGCGCGGTTTCGACGCTCGTCACGACCGGCCCTTATCGCTGGTCGCGCAACCCGATCTATGTATCGCATATCGTCCTGACCGCGGCCCTTGGGCTGCTGCTCGGCAATTTATGGATTCTGCTGTTGACGCCGGTAATGATATGCGGACGGGCGCAGCTTTCGATTGCGCCAGAGGAAGCCTATCTCGCCAGAAAATTCGGAGCGGCTTTCGCCGATTACGCCGCTCGCACAAGGCGGTGGGCGTGATCGTTTCCCTCTCCGCTTCGGAGCGATAGAATTGCCTATGTCCCAAACGCACGCCCAGGATTTGAAGCCCAGCAAAGAGTTCGCAGGCGGCGCCCTGGAGTTCGGCGTGCGCGGCATGACATGCGCCTCCTGCGTTTCGCATGTCGAAAAGGCGCTGTCCAAAGTCGAGGGCGTCGAGGCCGCGCGGGTTAATCTCGCGACGGAACGGGCCGGCGTTTCCCTTTCCCCGGCGACGAAAGCGGCCGACCTCGTACACGCCGTCACGGAGGCGGGATATGAGCCGGTCGTCGAGACGATCGATCTCGGCGTCGGCGGCATGACCTGCGCCTCATGCGTCGCTCATGTCGAGAAAGCTCTGCTTTCCGTGCCGGGCGTGCTCGACGCCAGCGTCAATCTGGCGACGGAGCGCGCACAGGTGCGCGCGCTGGCGGCGCCGGACTTGGAGGACCGGCTCCGCCAGGCGATCAAAGCGGCCGGCTACGAGCCTCGGCGCATCGAAAAAGACAGGACGGCGGGCGACCGAGAGCGTTTGGCGCGCGACGCCGAAATGCAGTCGCTCTTCATGCGGCTCGTGCTTGCTGCGGCGCTGACGGCGCCTGTCTTCGTGCTGGAAATGGGCGCTCACTCCATTCCGGCTTTTCACCATTGGACAATGATGCATCTCGGCCGCGAGATGACGCAGCAAATCTCGTTCTTGTTCGCATCGATGGTGCTCGCGGGACCGGGACTCGTGTTTTACATCAAGGGCGTTCCGGCTCTGTTGCGCGGCAAGCCGGACATGAACTCCCTGGTCGCCACGGGAACGCTCAGCGCGTATCTGTACTCGGCGGTCGCGACCTTCATGCCCTGGCTGCTGCCGGAAGGAGCTGTGAACGTCTATTACGAAGCGGCTTGCGTCATCGTCACGCTGATCCTGTTTGGCCGTTACCTCGAAGCGCGCGCAAAAGGCCGCACATCGGAGGCGATCCGCGCCCTGGCGCGCCTGCAGCCGAAGACAGCATGGATCAAGCGCGGAGACGAGACGGTCGAAATCGCCATTGACGACCTTGCGGTCGGCGATCTCGTCGTCGTTCGGCCTGGAGATAGAGTTCCAACGGATGGCGTCGTCACCGAAGGCTCGTCCTATGTCGATGAATCCATGCTGACAGGCGAACCTGCGCCTGTCGCGAAAAGCGCGGGTTCTCAGGTGACCGGCGCGACAGTGAATACGACAGGGTCCTTCACTTTAAGGGCGACCCGGATCGGCGCGGAGACGACGCTCGCCGGCATCATCCGCATGGTGGAGCAGGCGCAAGGCGCAAAACTGCCCATCCAGGCTTTGGTTGACCGTGTCACTGGCGTTTTTGTGCCGGCGGTCTTTGCCATCGCGACGCTGACTTTCATCGTCTGGATGGCGGTGGGCCCCGAACCGCGCCTCACCTATGCGCTCGTCAACGCCGTTGCGGTTCTCATCATCGCCTGCCCTTGCGCCATGGGGCTTGCGACGCCTGCGGCCATTATGACCGGATCCGGCCGCGCCGCAGAACTCGGCGTGCTTTTCCGCAAAGGCGAAGCCCTGCAGACCTTGCGCGACGTGACCTTGATCGCTTTCGACAAGACGGGAACCTTGACGCTCGGCAAGCCCGATCTCACGGAACTGCTCACAGCGCCCGGCGCAGACGCCGACGAACTCCTGCGGCTTGTGGCGAGCGTGGAGGCCTTGTCCGAACATCCAGCCGCCGCAGCTCTCGTTGCTGCGGCCAAGCGGCGCGGCCTCAGGCTCGCGCCTTGTTCGGATTTTAAATCTCACACCGGCATGGGCGTGACGGGCGTCGTCGAAGGACATCGGCTCATTGTCGGCGCCGAACGATTCATGAAAGCGCGAGAGCTCGATCCCGCCGCTTTCGACGAAGCCGCGGCGCGATTTGCCGATGAAGGCAAGACGCCGCTTTATGCCGCCGTTGATAATAAGGTCCGCGCAATTCTATGCGTCGCCGACCCGGTCAAACCGACGAGCGTGGCTGCAATCCGCGCCTTGCACGCCATGGGGCTCGGCGTCGCGATGATCACGGGAGACGGCGCGCGCACCGCCAAGGCCATTGCGGCGAAACTCGGCATAGATGAAGTGGTCGCCGGAGTTCTGCCCGAGGGCAAAGTCGACGCCGTCAGGCGGCTCCGCGAAACGCACAAGGTCGCTTTCGTCGGAGACGGCGTCAATGACGCGCCCGCGCTTGCAGCTGCGGACGCTGGCGTCGCAATCGGCACAGGAACGGACATCGCCATAGAAGCCGCCGACGTAGTGCTCATGTCGGGCGACGTCGCCAAGGTGCCCGTGGCGATTGCGATTTCCCGCGCAACGATGCGCAACATCGCTCAAAATCTCTTTTGGGCCTTTGGATATAATGTCGTACTGGTGCCCGTTGCGGCGGGAGCGCTCTATCCGCTCAATGGAATGCTCCTGTCCCCTATGCTTGGCGCGGCGGCCATGGCGCTCTCGAGCGTCTTTGTATTGACCAATGCGCTTCGATTGCGCCGTTTCCGTCCGCCTACGATCGAAACTGCGGCGCCCGACGCGCCCGTGGAAATCCCATTGTCCGAAAACTCCACGACCCATCTACCAAAGGAGAGCAACATGGCGACGACCTATAATGTGAAGGACATGACCTGCGGCATGTGCGTCAAACATGTCACCAAGGCCGTGCAGGCAGTCGAACCCGACGCTGAGGTGAAAATCGATCTCTCGACCGGCAAGGTGGAAGTGTCGCCGTCGCCCAAAGACCCTGCTGCGCTCGCAAAAGCCATCACCGAGGCGGGCTATCCCGCGCAACTCGCCGCCTAGATCGACGAAGCGCCGGAAGGACCCAACGCCATGCCCAAGCCGCTTGCGGGTAAGAGCCTGTTCATCACCGGCGCGAGCCGCGGCATCGGATTGGCGATTGCGCTCCGCGCTGCGCGGGACGGCGCCAATGTCGCGGTCGCCGCGAAAAGCGATACCGAGAATACAAAGCTTCCAGGAACGATCCACACGGCGGCCGCGCAGATCGAAGCCGCGGGTGGAAGGGGCCTCGCGCTTCACTGCGACATTCGTTTCGACGACCAGGTCTCCGCAGCAATCGACAAAACGGCGGAGACGTTTGGCGCAATCGACATACTCGTCAACAACGCCAGCGCCATCGATCTCCGTGGCATTGAAACGCTCGACATGAAGCGCTTCGATCTCATGCACCAGATCAACGCGCGCGGAACATTCCTGTGCAGCAAGCTCGCGCTTCCGCATCTAAAAAAATCGGGCAATCCGCATATTCTCACGCTGTCTCCCCCTCTCGATATGAATCCGAAATGGTTCTCGCCAAATCTCGCTTACACCATGGCGAAATATGGCATGAGCCTTGTGACGCTCGGCCTTTCCCGCGGACTTGCGCGTGAGGGAATTGCGATAAACTCGCTGTGGCCTGAGACGGCGATCGCGACGGCGGCCGTGAGCAATTTGCTTGGCGGGGAAGAATTGGTGCGCCGCTCTCGAAAGCCCGAGATCGTCGCCGACGCCGCATATGCGATATTCAATCGGCCAGCGCGCAACTGCACCGGCAATTTCTTCATAGACGCAAATGTGCTGCGTGAAGAAGGCGTGGAAGATCTGTCGACTTACGCAGTCGATCCTACATTCGAAGCTGTGCTTGATTTCTTTCTCGAAAAACCGGTTAGTCCCCGCGTTGTCAAAGCGGATTTCTTCAGCCCCGGCGCCTAGGCGCTGGCAAGCGCCGCGACGCCGAGATATATCGAGTAGAGGCCGACGAGCGAAATCAGAACGCTGGAAAAATAGGGAGCCTTCGCCGCAATCGCGTCAAGACCCGACCAATGCAACGAAACATGGCGAACGCCGATGGCTGCCGCCGCGCCGACAAGGACCATCGTCAGCGCGAGGCCGATGCTGAAGCAAAGAACAAGCGCGGCTCCAAGCGAAAATTTGCCGAGTTGCAGGCATAGCAGCAAGACGGTGATCGACGCCGGACAGGGGATAAGCCCTCCCGTCAATCCGAACAGAATAATCTGACCGGTCGTCACCTGTCGGTGGGCGAAGCGGCGATTAATTTCCTCCGCATGCGCGCGCTCATGCGCATCGGCATAGGTTGACGGTTCGACAAGCAACAGTTCCGAGTCGAAGGCCGCATCTTCCTCCGACCCGTTCAGCCTAGGGGCGTGGATATGGTCCGCGTCGTCATGATCATGATGATGAGCGACGCCTCCGTGCATATGATCATCTTCGTGAGAATGACCGTGATCATGATCGTGATGATGATCATGATCGTGATGGTGGTCCCAATCGTGACTGTGTCCCCCGCCGACGCCGTGGCTGCGGTGTTCGCGCCAATTGCGCCAGGACATCCAGGCGGCCACGCCCAGGATCAGCAAACCCGAGACAATTTCGAGATAAGGCTCTGTCTTCTCGGTGTTCCAGTGGGAGCCAAAGTAAAGTCCCGCAAGCGCGACGATCCACACGACCGCCGTGTGCGACACGGTCGCTGAAAGACCGAGCAAAACTGCCTGGCCGATCGTGCCGCGCACCGCAACGATGAATGCAGCCATCATTGTTTTCGAATGGCCCGGCTCAAGGCCGTGCAACGCCCCCAGCATGACAGCGCTCGGGACGAACACCCATGCGTTGGCGGCGCCGGACTGGAGAAATTCGGAGAGACTCGTGGCCAAGTAAATTCCCTCGTTTGTCGCTCGCGGAGGCGAGTAGCTGCCTCGATGCAGGAAGCGCGAGCGGAAAAACCTGCATTTTCTGTCTAAGGGGGGTCTTCGCGGGCTTCTACATGAAGTTACGGGCATAGCCAACGGCTCGCCGCGAATATGCTTATTGACGGCCTGCCTGGCGCCGGAGCAAGATGGTTCGATAGACGTTGTAGATTGCAGTGGTGCGCGTCCATGGAGCTTCCGTCCAAGTCGAGTTTATCGAAAGCCGGCCTCAGCGCCTCCGCCTCGCTTCGGCTCGTCGCCAGCAATTTGGGGACTTCCACGAACGCGAACCGGCTTGGCTATGTCAAATCGCGGCCGATAAAGATCGAGAAAGACGCATCGCTCGACGACGCCATCGTCCTCACTCTGTCGTCCTGTCTGGATCACTTCCTCGCCAATAGGCCGCCTTCCGGGCAAATCAGCACGACGGAGCAAGTGCATCAGATGCGCGTCGCGCTGCGGAGATTGCGCGCCGCGATCGGATTGTTCCGGCGCGCGGTTCGCAGTCCCGAACTGGAGCTTGCAGCCGAACGCGCCAAGGCGATCGCAGCGAAACTCGGCGCGGCGCGGGATCTCGACGTCTTTGGAAACAATTTGCAGAGCGGACCCTTCGCCAAATTTCGCGCTGAGCCGAGCTTCTACGCGTTGCTCGACGCCATCGAATATCGTCGTCAGCGCGCCTATGAGGAGACGAAACTTCTTCTCGACTCGGCGCTGACGATGAAATTCGCGACCGATCTGCGTTCGACGCTTGCGCGGCGAGACTGGACGGGACTGGTCGAGAACGGTCCTGTCGTATCGAACATGGCCGGCTCCGCGCGCAAATTCGCCGCCAATGCGCTCGAGCGATTGCACAAGCGCGCGCTCAGGCGTTCGAAAGGGCTCGCCTCGCGTCCCGAGCATGAGCAGCATCTTGCGCGCATCGCGCTGAAAAAAGCCCGTTACGCTGGAGAGTTTTTCCAGTCCCTGTTCGACGATCCGCAGGCGTCGCGCGATTACCTTCGCACAGCGGCCAAGGTGCAGGACGAACTCGGCGTTTACAATGACATGGCGGTCGCGACGAGACTGCTCCAGGACGTCAGCGCATCGAATGGCGCCAGCACAGCCTATGCAGCAGGCTTTGTTCGTGGCTGGCTGGCCAATGCGCAGGAAACCGTCGCCGCGGGCGCAGCTCGAAATCAGAAGGCCGTTCAAAAATTGAAACCGTTTTGGCGATAGTCGCGTTGTTGGCGCTTTCGTCTGGGGCTTGTTCCTTGCCTCATCGTCGCCCAGCACAGCGGCGTCGGCAAGGCGAACCAGTATTTCCTGCGCGGCTTCGCGCTCGATCATGGCTTTGACATCGGTTTCACGCTTGACGGCATGCCGCTCAATATGCCCTCCCACGTGCACAGCAACGGCTACGCGGACCTCAATTTTCTGATTCTCGAACTGTTCAGCACCCTGGATGTTCGCATCAACAAACTGCCAGAGGCATTTCTCTCGGCGTCCGGGGGCAGTTTCGCCTGGGGCCGGCTGACCCTCGCGCCCGTTTGGGTCGCCTCGGGCGGCGTACGGATCGGAGAGAGCACCGGCTGGTTCGGCGAATTGCGCTATCGCTATTTCGGGGCGCGCCCGCTGACCGAGGACGGCGTAATCAAATCCCCCGCCACCGGCACCTTGAACGCTCGCATTGGCTATCGCTTCGACAATGGCTCCCGGGTTACGCCGGAGGCAGCGCCGGCATCCAGGATCGCTATTTCAAGCGGATAGATCCGCCAGCCGTGCGCGTAACTTTGAGCGGGCCGTTCTCTCTCGATGGCGGTTCGATCACATCACTGCCGTATGCGGAAGCCTCTCATCATTGATGAAGCTCGATCGGCGCCGAGTGCGCTGGCCGACTCTAGGCTCCCCTTGCAATCGCTCTCCTGAACTGGGATAGCGAGCCGCATGATTTGGGTTCTTCTCTTTTTCGTCTCCATGTGGGCGGGAGCGCAAAACGCGCTCGCCGGCGGAGGCTCGTTTCTGACGCTGCCGACCCTGATGTATCTGGGAATGGACGCGCGAGCGGCGAACATAACGTCTTGCGCGGCGCTGTTCCCGGCGCAGATCGCCACCGGCTGGACGGGCCGCGCCAATGCGGAAGGAGCGGAGGGACTGTCCCTGCGCGCGCTCTTTATCATCAGTATAATCGGCGGCGCCATCGGCGCGGTCATTCTCCTTTACACGCCGTCGAGCTTCTTCGCGCGGCTCGTCCCTTTTCTCGTGCTGTTCGCAACGCTTGTTTTCGCCTGGGGAAGCTTCTTCAGGAATGCGGGCGACGCCAGAGTTCGTCTTAATCGCACCGGAGCAGGACTGGCGCAGTTCCTGATCTCGATTTATGGCGGTTATTTCGGCGGCGGCATCGGCTTTCTGATGGTGGCGGCGCTGACGATGGCGGGACAAAGCGTGCGAATCGCGAGCGCGACGAAAAATGTGCTCGCCGGAGTGATGAACGCCTCCGCTGTTGCGATCTTCGTATTCTCGCCCGATCTTCATTGGCCGGCGGCGCTCATTACCTCCGTCGGCGCGACAATCGGCGGCGTCGCCGGCGCGCATATGCTTCACCATGTCGACGAAAAAATCCTGCGCATCGTGGTTGTCGTTGTCGGCCTATTGCTGACAGTCGGACTTTTCGAGAAAGCGCTTTAGGTGCTTAACGCATCGCCTTCTCGATCTCCGGCAGGAGCGTCGATTTGACCGCGGCGGGCGTAAGAGGACCGACGAATTTATAGGCGATGGCGCCGTCGCCCCGGATCACGAATGTCTCCGGCACGCCATAGACTCCGAAATCGATGGCGACGCGGCCAGCATGATCGACCCCGATCCTCGCAAAAGGATTTCCGTCTTCCTGGAGGAAGCGCAGCGCATTTGCCGGCTCGTCCTTATAGGAAAGACCTGCAATCTGCAGTCCTTTCCCCCTCAGCTCTTCGTCTTGAGCAAGGAGCATAAGAGTCGCATGCTCCTGGCGACATGGCGCGCACCATGAAGCGAAAACATTCACGACCGTGACATGGCCTTGACGAAGATCCTCGCTGGTCAGTCCTGGAACGCCAGTTCCTTCGAGCGGCGGCAGATTGAAAGCGGGCGCCTGCTTTCCGATCAGCGCTGAAGGAAGCCTCGAAGCGTCCCCGGCGTAAAGGCGTACGAAAAACAGGAGAGCCAGCAGAGCGAATATGGCCAGCGGAAAGTAAAGAGCGGCGCCTCTCTTTCCTGCGGAGGATTCCACGGCCGGTTCGGTCACGACGCCCGACTTTCGTCAGTCGAGCGCGTCCGCTCAAGCTGCGCAAGCTCGGCGCGCAAATGACGATAATCGACAACAATGCGCGCGGTCATCGCGAAGATCGTGACGGCCGTCACGCCATAGGCGAGGAATATGAAGAGGCCGTAATCGTTCATTGCGCCGCTTCCAGAGCGCCTGGATCGGTCGTCTCATCCTGCGCGCGCACGGAAAGCATGGCGAGTCGCGCGACCCGACGCCGCAAAATCTCATTGCGAATCGCCATGAAATGCAGGGTCAAAAAAAGAAGCGTCGCGCCCAGAGCCATCACCAGCAACGGCCACAACATGGACGATGCGATGGTCGGCCCCCCGAGACGGAAGACGGACGCCGGCTGATGCAGCGTATTCCACCACTCCACCGAATATTTGATGATCGGTATGTCGACAAAGCCGACGAGCGTCATAATGGCGGCGATCCGCGCGCCGCGCGGCGTTTCATCCATCGTCTGACGAATAGCGATCAAGCCGAGATACAACAGGAACAGCACCAGCATTGAGGTAAGGCGCGCGTCCCACACCCAATAGGTTCCCCACATGGGTTTGCCCCATAAAGATCCCGTCACGAGGCAGATGAAGGTGAATGTCGCGCCGAGCGCCGCGGCGGTTTTTTGCGCGGCGTCTGCGAGCGGGTGCCGCCACACGAGCACGCCGAGCGACGCTGAAGTCATGACGACATAAGCGAAAATCGAAAGCCAGGCCGACGGCACATGGATATACATGATGCGCACGCTGTCGCCCTGCTGATAATCCGGCGGAACAACGAAGAACACGGCGATGAGGCCGACGCCAAGAGTAAGCATGGTCGCGGCCGCCAGCCACGGCAACAGCTTACGCGTCAGCTCAAGAAACCGGGTCGGATTGGCGTAGTCGTCGATCGAGAACATCGGACGCACCATAAAGCACAGACCACCAGCATAGGACAGAGGAATAGCAAGCGCCACGCGGCGAATGGGTCCTCATTCGCCGCGCCATTTCCCGTCGCTTACCTTGGTTAGTTCGCCTTGCTGGCGCCTTTGCTTGCGTTCGGGTCCTTGGGCGGCTCCGCGACGATCTGGGCGCGCGGCTTGCCGTGCAGAATGTCGACCGCGGCGATTAGCTGCTTGTCGTTTTTGGCGTCCGGCGGCACATAGGCTTGCGAGCCGGATTTTTCGTCTTCGCCGTTCTTGAGGTGGCCCTTGAGCGACGCTTCGCCCTTGGTGTCGTCCTTGCCCTTCAGCTCATCCGGCACGTCCTGCAGGACGGTGATGTCCGGATCGATCCCCTTCGCTTGAATCGAACGTCCCGACGGCGTGTAGTAGCGCGCTGTCGTCAGCCGGAGCGCGCCATTGTTGCCGCCGAGCGGTATGATCGTCTGCACCGAGCCCTTGCCGAAAGAACGCGTTCCGAGAATCGTCGCGCGCTTGTGATCCTGCAAAGCGCCGGCGACGATCTCGGAGGCGGAGGCCGAGCCGCCATTGATCAGCACGATGACCGGCTTACCCTTGGACACGTCGCCCGGCCGCGCATTGTAGCGCTGCGTTTCGTCGGCGGTGCGGCCGCGTGTGGAGACGATCTCGCCCTTGTCGATGAAGGCGTTGACGACTTGTATCGACTGATCCAGCAAACCGCCCGGATTATTGCGCAGATCGATGATGTATCCCTTGAACTTGTCGGCGGGGATTTCCTGCTGAAACTTCGCGATTGCGCTTTTCAGGCCGTCGGCCGTCTCTTCGTTAAATTGAGAGATGCGGACATAGCCGATGTCCTCATCCTGTTTGTGCGACCGCACCGACTTGATGTGGATCTCCGCGCGCACGAGCGGAACATCGATCTTTTGCTTGTCCTTGCCGCGCAGGATCGTCAGTTTGACGGGCGTGTTGATCGCGCCGCGCATTTTGTCGACGGCCTGGTTGAGCGTCATGCCCTGCACGGTTTCGCCATCGATGGCCGCGATCAAATCGCCCGAAAGAATGCCCGCGCGCGCAGCGGGCGTCTCATCGATCGGCGTTACGACTTTGACGAAGCCGTCGTCCTGCGTGACTTCGATTCCCAGACCGCCGAATTTCCCTTCGGTCTGGGTCCGCATGTCTTTGAAGCCCTTGGCGTCAAGATAGCTGGAATGCGGATCGAGCGAAGACAACATGCCGTTGATGGCGGATTCGACGAGCTTCTGTTCGTCTGGCTTCTCGACGTAATCGGCCCGGACCTTGTCGAACACATCGCCAAACAAACTGAGATGTTTGTAGGTGTCGGAGGCGGCGGCGGCGATCGCCGGGGCGCTCACGAAAGAGCGCGTCTGCTGGCCGAGCGTGGCGCAACCAGCTCCAATAGCGATCCCCGTCATAACCAAAGCTGTTTTGCGCATCATCCGCCAACCTTCCGCATGTCTGGCTTCGCCCACCATGGGCTTGAATCTATGGATGCTCCGTCTTTGCGGAACTCCACGTAAAGAATGGGCTGCTTCGCGCCGATAGCAATGGCCGCCGCCGTCCGCGCTGCGCCATCGCCCATACTCGCCACCGGCTCTCCCGCCAAGACGAATTGTCCGACGTTTACGTGTATGCGACTCATGCCGGCCAGGACGACATAATAACCGGCGCCGGCATTGATGATCAAGAGTTGACCGTAAGTTCTGTAAGCGCCAGCGAAAGCGACCCATCCGTCGCAGGGCGCCGAGACAATTCCATTCTCCCTGGCGGCAATGGAAAGGCCCTTCTCTGTTCCGCCAAAGCCGTCCGGAGCGCCATATTTTCTTACAATCGCCCCTACGGCGGGCATCGGCAACCGCCCTTTTAATTGACCGAAAGACACGGCAGGGGCAAGTCTCGCCGAGTCTTTGAACGGCGCCGCCAACGCTTTCGCGCGTTGCTCTTGCGTGCGCGCCGTCTCCTGCTCTTCTGCTTGACGCGCCGCCTCGGCCGCTCGGCGGGCCGCCTCCACCTCGCGCTCCATTCGCGCAACGAGATCTTTCAAACTCGTCGCCTGAGCCGCGAGCGCACGGGCCCGCTCCGCTTCGGCGTCGAGCGCGCTTTGCGCCTGTTTCAGCGACGCCTGCCGGGCTTCGACCAGCGCGGAAAGCCGAGCGCGTTGAGCTTGCAATTCGTCCTTCTCGCGCGCTAGCGACGCTTTTTCGATCTTGATGCTATCGCGTAATTTTAGCAGTTCCGTCAAATCGACCTGCAGCTTATGCATTTCCGCGCGCATCTCCGGCAGGATCGAGCCGAGCGTCATGGCGCCGCGCATAGCTTCGAGAATGTCTTCCGGTTGCGCGAGCAAAGCGGGCGGCGGTCGACGCCCTATGCGCTGAAGCACGACTAGAATTTCTCCGATCACCGCGCGCCGACTCTCGAACGACTTTGTGATTGCGCCTTCCTTGAGTGAAAGCGATTCAAGCCGCTTCTCGAGGGCCCCGGCGCGCTCTTCGAGCGACGCGACGCGGGATGCGCTTTCGAGCAATGCGGCATTAAGCCGCGCGCGATCCGCCTGTAACGCCGAAATTTCGCCTTCGAGCTTACGGCGCTGCTCCGCAGAGGTCGACATCGTGTCTTCCACGCCGCGCAATTGTAATTTTCTGCCTATCAGGTCTTCGTCGTTTTTTACAGCGAGAGGCGACTTTGAGGCGACGGCCGGCTCCGCTTGCGTCGCACCCGCCGTCGCAATCATTGCGCACGCTGCGGCGGCCCTCCATGCCCGTCCGTCGGCTCCACATCTGATTTTGACCGCCGGAAGGCTTCTCACCCGAAATTTGCTCCCAAAAAGCCGGAACGATCCCAGTTTGCCGCAGAAATCGGGACCAGATTGCGGCGGAATGGGTCCAAAACGAACTTAGCGCGAGGCATTTCGATTAAATCCCGACATTCGCCCCGCAATTGGCGCCTCAGACACAAATGTTCCAGATATGTCCGCAACGCACCAAATGCAATCACCTCGCTCCCAAAGACGCCAAACTGCGCCATTGCGGGATTCGACCAACCGGCGGCGACCGCCTATTTGGGAAGAAATTCTACGTGGGGATTGAGCTTCGAAGCTGCATCTCCCGCTTTCGACCGACGCGTATCGCCATAGCCGACTCCAGTGAGACGACCGTGGGCGACGCCTTCGCGTTCGAAATAATCAACGAGCCTTTCGGCGCGACGTTGCGACAGCGCCGTATTCGCCGCGCCTCCCGCATCCATATGCACGCCAATTTCGAATTTCACTGACGGACATTTTTTCAAGACGACTGCGATCTTGTCGAGCAAGGAAGTTAAGGCCGGCGGTATTTTCACGCCGCCGCGCGCGAAAGTGATTTCGTCTTTTCCTATCGCTTTCAATACTGCCGATTGGCAAGCAATGGCTTCCGTTCCGACAGGACTCGGCGTCGCTGGCGGTTCGGCTTTCACGCTTTCGATCGTTTGCGCTGCTGGCGCAGGAGCGACTTGCGCAATGGCGGGCGCATGAAGGGAAAGCTGTTCGTCAGCAGGCGGCTTTTCGGCGACGGGCGCTGGCTCCGCGCTTGGCGCACCGATCTGCGCAGGCGGACGCTTCTGTTGCGACTCCTGTGCGAGCGGCGATTCCCGCAACGGCGGCGCGGACTGACTTGCCGCCTCTCCAGCCGGCTCCGACGGCTTGTTCTCTGCAGACTCCGGATTTTGGGCCGCGGCTTTTTGCGGCTCGAGGCCCGTTACGAGGCGCACGCCGTCGATATCCTGCACGGAATCGATAAGAGCCTGAGGCTTCGGCGAGTTGTTCGAGAAAACGACGTCGCGACCGGCAACCGAGAAGCGGCCAGCGTCGGCTCCATTCGCCTCGACCGCTTTTCCGACTTTTTGCCGCAGATCGGCTTCGATGCGAGGCGCGACAACCGCGTTGCCGACCAACCAGAGCACCGCCACTGGAACTAAGCCGATCGCCCAGCCTTTATGTTCGCGAAGCGACCCTCTCGTAAAGCGCGTGCCAATGAAGCAGCCCAACAGGAAAGCGAGGAAGCTCGCAAGCCCGTTTTCGACGTAAAAGCCGGCGCGTTCGACGACCGCGCCTATGACGGCCACCACGGCGGCGGCGGCGAAGGCCAAAAACGCCCATTTCATCCACGGCGCCATCCATCGCTTCTCTTCGGGCTGGCGCACCAAGATGGACGTCAATATGCCGACAAAGAAAATGGCTAAAAGAAACGCCCAAAGCTGCGAGACGACATAAAGCATAGGCGCTCGACTCCTGATCGGGCCTGGAGATTGCGTTAAGCGCCGATGCTTGGCAAGATCGCGCTCTCACACGCGCATCGGCATCAAAACATAGAGCGCGTTTGCGCCATCGCGATCCTGAATGAGCGTTGGCGAACCCGGATCGGCGAGTCGAAACAAAGCGGTGTCGCTGTCGAGCTGCTGAGCGATGTCGAGCAGATATTTTGCGTTGAATCCGACGTCGAGCGGCGCCGCGTCATAATCGGCCTCCAGCTCCTCCACGGCGGAGCCCTGGTCCGGATTCGTCACGGACAAAACAAGCTTTCCTTCGGACAGCGACAGTTTCACGGCGCGCCCGCGCTCCGACGAGATTGTCGAGACGCGATCGACCGCTTTGGTGAAGGCGTCGCGTTCAACCGTGAGCCGCTTGTCATTTCCAGACGGAATGACCCGCGCGTAATCTGGAAAGGTGCCGTCGATGAGTTTCGTCGTCAGCACGACTTCGCCGAAGGAAAAACGCATCTTGTTCGAAGACAGCTCGATGGCGACCTCGCCTTGCGCATCCTCGATGAGACGCTGAATCTCGGAGACGGCCTTGCGCGGCAGGATCACGCCCGGCATTCCCGCGGAGCCGGAAGGCGCCGGCATTTCGACGCGCGCGAGACGATGGCCGTCGGTCGCGACGGCGCGAAGCATGATGCGGCCTTCGACGTCGAGCGTATGAAGGAAAATGCCGTTGAGATAATAGCGCGTCTCTTCGCTCGAGATCGCAAATTGGGTCTTTTCGATAAGCTTCTTCAGATCGGCCGGCGAAAGCGCGAACTTATGCGAGAATTCGCCTGAGGTGACTTCCGGGAAGTCGCTTTCGGGAAGACTTTGCAACTGGAAACGCGAACGTCCGGAGCGCAGGAGCAATTGGCCCTGTTCGCCCGTCGCCTCAAGCGAAACCTGAGCGCCCTCGGGAAGTTTGCGCACAATGTCGTAGAGCGTATGCGCCGGCAGCGTCGTGGCGCCTTCCTGCGGCGTCTCCGCCGGCGCCTTTTCTATAATCTCAAGATCGAGGTCAGTCGCCTTTAACGTCAGCGCGCCGTTCCGGGCGGCGATGAGCACATTGGCGAGGATTGGGATAGTCGTCCGGCGCTCCACTACCCGATGCACATGGCCGAGCGCCCGCAATAGAGCCGCCCTTTCAATCGTAACCTTCATGACGGGAAATCCGTTTGATTCCGGCGCAGCCGCCCCGGTCTGGCCGCCGGGGGAGCGACTTTGGCTCGGCTCATCTTCAAGCGCAAGAGGCGCGGGCGCGCCCGTCGGAGCCGATTGTGCATAACTGGTGGGCTGGAGGCTTAACCGGCCCTTAAACCGCCGTTGTTACTGCTCATGAAGCATTTCCCGCATGCGGCGGGCCGATGACCGAGGCGCCGGCAGCGGCGAAACCAGACCAATGGCGCGCAGCGACAGACGCCGCGAACCGACGTTCGACAACGACCGCCGACACGAATTACGGGCCGAGCCGCGCAGCGCCGCAAATCGAAACAAGCGAGCGCCGCGAGGCAGAAAAACCCGCCCGTCTTTTGCGACGCGGCTTGTTTATTGGACATTCGTCCTGGGCCTTTGGGGGCTGATCGGCGTCGGAGGAGCATGCGTTTATTACGGCGCGCAACTGCCGCCCATCGACCAGCTCGCAGTGCCGAAGCGGCCTCCGAATATTGCGATCCTGGCCGCCGACGGCGACCTCATCGCCAATCGCGGCGACACTGGCGGCGCGGCGATTCGGCTGAAAGACTTGCCGCCCTATCTGCCGAAAGCGTTCGTCGCGATAGAAGACCGCCGCTTTTATTCGCATTCCGGCATTGATCCTCTCGGCGTCGCGCGTGCGCTTACGCGCAATCTGACAGGCCGGGGCGGGATGCAGGGCGGCTCCACGATCACGCAACAGCTTGCGAAGAATCTGTTTCTGACGCAGGAGCGCACAATTTCGCGCAAGATTCAGGAAGCGATTCTGGCTCTCTGGCTCGAGCACAGATATTCCAAGGATCAAATCCTCGAACTTTATCTCAATCGCGTTTACTTCGGCTCGGGCGCCTATGGCGTGGAGGCCGCGGCGGAGAGATATTTCGGCCATGGCGCGCAGGCCGTCACTCTCTCCGAGGCGGCGGTGCTCGCGGGGCTCATGAAAGCGCCTAGCAAACTCGCGCCGGACCGCAATCCGGAAGGCGCAGCCGAGCGCGCGGCGCAGGTCATCGCCGCCATGGCGCAGGAAGGCCATATCACCGAGGCGATGGCGAAGATCGCCCTTGCGCGCCCCGCCAAGGCGCGCCGCGACCAGGGGGCGGGATCGATCAATTACGCAGCCGACTATGTGATGGACATGCTCGACGACACTGTCGGCGCCATCGATCAGGACATTGTCGTCACTACGACGCTCGACCGGAACCTGCAGCTGGCCGCCGAGCGCGCCATCACCGAAGAGCTCGACAAAAAAGGCGAAAAATACGAGGTCACTCAGGGCGCGCTGGTGGCGCTCGACACGAACGGCGCCATTCACGCATTGGTCGGCGGACGCAATTACGGCGACAGTCAATATAACCGCGCCGTCGCGGCCAAGCGGCAACCGGGTTCGGCGTTCAAGCCTTTCGTCTATCTCGCCGCGCTCGAACACGGGCTCTCGCCCAATGACGTGCGCGAGGACGCGCCTCTCAACGTCAAGGGCTGGCAGCCGGAAAATTACAGCCGCGAATATTTCGGCCCTGTCACTTTGACGCGGGCCTTGTCGCTGTCGCTCAATACTGTCGCTGTGCGGCTTGGGTTGGAGGTGGGTCCGAAAACAGTGGCGCGCACTGCCCATCGATTGGGCGTGTCGTCGGATTTGCAGGCGAACGCGTCGATCGCGCTCGGCACGTCGGAGGTCACGCCGCTCGAACTCGTCACCGCCTATGTTCCCTTCGCCAATGGCGGCGTCGGCGTGCAGGCGCATATCATCACCAAGGTTCGCACGGCGGACGGCAAGCTTCTCTACGCGCGCAGGAATTCAACGCCGGGCCGCGTCGTAGAGCCGCAATACGTGGTGATGATGAACGCCATGATGGAGGAGACGCTTCTCACCGGCACGGCCCGAAAGGCTGAGCTTCCCGGCTGGCGCGCCGCCGGCAAGACCGGCACGAGCCAGGATTTTAGGGACGCATGGTTCGTCGGCTATACGAGCCACCTTGTCGCGGGCGTATGGCTTGGAAACGACGACAACTCCCCGACCAAACGCGTGTCCGGGGGCAATCTTCCGGTGGAGGTCTGGAGCCGCTTCATGAAAGCGGCGCATCAGGGCGTTCCTGTCGCGGCGCTCCCGTCCGGCGCATGGCGCCCGGCTGCTTTGCCTATCGACATCACTCAACCCGCGCAGACGCTTTTGGGACTTTTCTCGCAGGATCCGGCTCCGGCTCCTGCGCCGCGCCCCGCGGCGAATGTCGGCGCCGCTCCTTCTCCTCCTCGGGAGGACCCAACCGACGGGATTCCGCCCGCGGAGCGAGATTCGCCGGCGGCGCCGCTGCATGGGCTGGAGGCGCTATTGCCGCCGGAAGATATTCCGGACACCGGCGCCCGCCCGCCCCCGCGCCGAGGCGCGCCCCGCTCCGCGCCGCGTGACGAGAGGAATTTCTTCGAGAAGCTTTTCGGGGGATGACGAGACGTCTCCACGAAGAAAATCCACAAAGAAAAAGAATCTTTCGGCCGAATGAGAAAGGCTTCTAATCCGGCTGAATGACGATCTCCGGCGTCTCGTCGTTTTCGTCGCGGTCGAGTCCATCCTCTTCGGCAAGGCGCACGCCCCCAATGCAAAGCTCGTCTTCGTCGATCACCACTTGAACCGGTTCGAGACGTTCGCCCTTGCAAGGACCGTCGACGCATTGGCCTGTCGGAATATCGAACTGGGCCCCATGCTTTCCGCAGAGTAGATAACGACGGCTCGAATCCAGAAACTGTTTCGGTTCGAAATCCAGCCGCGACCCCTGATGCGGGCATCGATTGACATAGGCGTAATAGTTTCCGCCCTGCCGCGTCACCACGATTGGAAACGGAATAGTCCTTCCGTCATCGTCCAGACGGGCAAGAACGAAGCCGACGGCGCGACGCTTGTCGACGTCGTTGATATGGCAAACGGCGTAGATCTCTCTGGACTGCTCCATAGAATTCTCCGTTCGGCGGCGCGCATTGTCGCGCCCGCCGTATGGAGAAGCAATTTTCTTACCTGCCGGGTCGATTAGTGAAGGCTGACCGTCTGCAACTGGTTTTGCCAGGCGTTGGCAAGAGCGCCCTCTTTCGAGTCAGCGAGCACGATTGGCGTTCCGTCCGCGGAGAGAAGGGCGAAAATCGTCTGCCCCGGCTCCATCTCAGGAGCTTGTGGGAAGAGTCTTGCGACGTCTTCCGAGCGCATGCTGCGGACATAGGCGATAGCGCCGTCGCCCAAATGGGCGAATTGCTCCGGCGTGAGCAGAGGAGCCTTGCGCTCCTCGGTTGTCTTAACGTTCATTTGACCTCCTTGGCGGTCCCTCTCAGGCCCCGCCTTTCGGCGCCTACATGGTAGCGCGCACAATCTTTAAATACGGTTGCCGCGCGGGATTTAAAGGGCACCGTCGCTCGCCGCCGTTCACAGGTCGAGCACGAGCCGTGACGGATCTTCCAGGGCTTCCTTCACCCGGACAAGAAAAGTCACGGCTTCTTTGCCGTCGACGACCCGGTGGTCGTAGGAGAGCGCCAGATACATCATCGGCCGGATTTCCACTCTGCCGCTCACCGCAACGGGACGATCCTCGATCTTGTGCATGCCGAGAATGCCGGACTGCGGGGCATTGAGAATAGGCGTCGACATGAGCGAGCCGTAGACGCCGCCGTTCGATATTGTGAAGGTTCCGCCTTGCAAGTCCTTTATGTCGAGTTGTCCGTCGCGCGCCTTCTTGCCAAAGGCGGCGATCGCCCTCTCAACCTCCGCGAGGCTCATCTTGTCGGCGTCCCGGATAACCGGCACGACGAGACCTCGGTCGGTGCCGACCGCCACGCCGATATGGCAGAAATGCTTATAGACGATGTCTTCGCCATCGATTTCCGCATTGACGGCAGGGATCTCCTCCAGGGCGAGGCAGCAGGCTTTTACGAAAAAGCCCATAAAGCCGAGCTTCACGGAATGCTTCTGTTCGAACAAATCCTTGTAGCGGGCGCGAAGAGCCATGACCGCCGACATGTCGACCTCGTTGAAGGTCGTGAGCATGGCGGCGGTGTTTTGCGCTTCTTTCAGACGCCGGGCGATCGTTTGCCGCAGCCGGGACATGCGAACCCGCTCCTCCCGCCCGCGCTCGGTTGGAGGCGCGGGTGCGCGAACCTCCAGATTTGGGGTCGGCGCGGGGCGATCGTCTGGAGGCTTTGCTGCGGGCACGTCTTCTTTCAGGATCTGTCCACGCTTGCCCGACCCCACAACGGTTGAGAGATCGATGCCTCTCTCCTTAGCGATCTTCGCGGCGGCGGGAGCTGGCGGAACCGCCAAGGGCGTCTGCGACGCCTGTTTGGGCGCAGGAGGCGCCGCCTGCGCGGGCGCGACGGCGGACACAGGCGGCGATGTCGGCTTCCCCTCGGCGACGGATGCGACGCCTTCGCTAATCTGTCCGAGCAGAGCGCCGGGCGCGACGGTCTCGCCTTCCTTGGCGACAATTTCCGCAAGCACGCCTGAGGCTGGAGCGTTGACCTCCAGCGTGACCTTGTCCGTTTCAAGTTCGGCGAGCGCTTCGTCGACGCGCACGGCTTCCCCGAGCTTTTTGAACCATCGACCGATGGTCGCCTCGGTTACGGACTCTCCAAGAGTCGGAACGCGAATTTCCGTCATCGGCAACCGATCCTTCCGTTTCGTCCCTCAGGACGCGGCGAATGCGTCTTCCAGAAACGCCTTGAGCTGCGTCACATGTTTCGACATTGCACCGGCGGCCGTGGCGGCCGAGGCGCTACGGCCGATATAACGCGCCCGCTTGGACCGTCCCCCGATCTGGGACAGCACCCATTCAAGATAGGGCTCGACGAAGGTCCAGGCGCCCATGTTCTTCGGCTCCTCCTGGCACCAGACGACTTCCGCCTGTTTGAAGCGCGACAAGACTGTCACGAGAGACTTCAGCGGCAAGGGGTAGAGCTGTTCGACGCGCAGGATGTAGACATCGTCGACGCCGCGTTTTTCCCTCTCGTCGAAGAGATCGTAATAGACTTTGCCGGAGCAAATGATCACACGGCGGATTTTGTCGTCCGCCACAAGAGCTGATTTGTCGACCGGGATCGTTTCGGCTTCGTCAAGCAGCAGGCGCTGAAAACTCGACGCCGTTCCCATTTCGCCAAGCCGTGAGACGCATCGTTTATTGCGCAAGAGCGACTTCGGAGTCATGAGCACGAGCGGCTTGCGGATGTCGCGATGCAGTTGACGCCTCAGAATGTGGAAGTAATTGGCGGGCGTCGTGCAATTGGCGACCTGCATATTGTCCTCGGCGCACATTTGCAGAAAGCGCTCAAGACGCGCCGAGGAATGCTCTGGTCCCTGCCCTTCGTATCCATGCGGCAAAAGACAGACGAGGCCCGACATACGCAGCCATTTGCGTTCGCCCGCTGAAACGAACTGATCGAAAACGACCTGGGCGCCATTGGCGAAATCGCCGAACTGAGCCTCCCACAACACAAGCGTGTCGGGGTCGGCGAGCGAATAGCCATATTCGAAACCGACGACCGCTTCCTCGGAAAGCATCGAATTTATGACTTCGAAGCAGCCTTGTCCGGGACGTAAATTTTCAAGCGGCACGTAACGCGCTTCGGTGTCCTGGTCTATGAGAACGCTGTGACGCTGGGAAAATGTGCCGCGTTCGCTGTCTTGACCGGAAAGACGAACATTGTGGCCTTCGACGAGCAAAGCGCCGAAGGCGAGCGCTTCGGCGGTCGCCCAGTCGATGCCCACACCCGCTTCAATGGCGGCGCGCCGCGTATCGAGGAAGCGCTGGACGGTGCGATGGATATGAAAGCCATCCGGCGTTGTGGTTATTCTCTCGCCTATCTCGCGCAAGGTTTCGATTGGCGCGCCGGTTTTTCCGCGGCGCTCGTCGTCCGAAGACTGATAGCCCGGCTTCAGACCGCTCCATCGTCCATCTAGCCAGTCGGCCTTGTTGGGGAAGTAAGACTGGGAAGCTTCGAGCTCCTGATCGAGTCGACGGCGCCAGTCCTCCTTTATTTTCTCAACGTCCGAACGCCCGATTTGTCCTTCAGCGATGAGCTTCTCGCTATAGAGATCGAGGGTCGTTTTTAGGGATCTGATCTTTTTGTACATCAAAGGCTGCGTGAAAGCGGGCTCGTCGCCTTCATTATGGCCGAACCTTCGATAACACCACATGTCGACAACTACGGGCTTCTGGAACTGCTGACGAAATTCCGTTGCGATGCGCGCCGCGAACACGACAGCCTCCGGATCGTCTCCATTCACATGAAAGATCGGCGCCTCGACCATTTTTGCAACGTCGGACGGATAGGGCGAGGAGCGCGAATACCTAGGATAGGTCGTGAAGCCGATCTGGTTGTTGATGATGAAATGCAGCGAGCCGCCCGTACGATGGCCTTTCAATCCAGACAGGCCGAGACATTCCGCGACGACTCCCTGGCCGGCGAAAGCGGCGTCGCCATGGATCAGCAAAGGCATGACTGCGCGCCGGTCATTCTCGGGGCATTTATGGTGATCCTGTTTTGCGCGCACCTTTCCGAGCACGACAGGATCAACAATTTCGAGATGCGACGGATTGGCGGTAAGCGACAGATGCACCTTGTTGCCGTCGAACTCGCGGTCCGACGAAGCGCCGAGGTGATATTTGACGTCGCCCGAGCCTTCGACCTCGTCAGGAAGAAACGAACCTCCCTTGAATTCGTGGAAAAGCGCGCGGTGCGGCTTGCCCATCACCTGGCAGAGGACATTCAGCCGGCCGCGATGCGCCATTCCGAGCACGATCTCCTTGGCGCCGAGCGCGCCGCCGCGCTTGATGATCTGTTCGAGGGCCGGAACGATGGATTCTGCGCCATCGAGACCGAAGCGCTTGGTGCCCGTATATTTGACGTCGAGAAATTTCTCGAAACCTTCGGCTTCGACAAGCTTGCGCAGGATCGCACGCTTGCCTTCTTCAGTGAAGGTGATTTCCTTTTTAGGACCCTCGACGCGCGCCTGTAGCCAGGCTTTCTCTTCGGGGTTCGAAATATGCATGAATTCGAAGCCGATCGATCCGCAGTAAGTTCGGCGGAGGATCGTCACCATCTCGAAAATGCTGGCGTATTTCAGCCCGAGCACGCCATCTATGAAGATCTTGCGGTCATAGTCTTCGTCCGTGAAACCGTAGGTCGCCGGATGGAGTTCGCCATGATCCTGTCGTCGCTCGAGGCCAAGCGGATCGAGATTGGCGTGCAGATGGCCGCGCATGCGATAGGCGCGGATCATCATCAGGGCGCGGACGCTGTCTCGGCTCGCGCGCTGCACCTCTTCGCTCGTTGTGAGTGACGTCTCGTGACCGCCGGCCCCGGAGTCGCTCTTGCGCCAACCGGCGTCGACGCTCGCCGCCGCACGATTGCCGGAGGCGCTTTGCTCGGGTTTCGACCAGGAGGGACGCCTTACGCTAAGCCCGCCAGAGGGCGAAGGCGAAACTCCGAGATTGGCGAAAAAGTCTCGCCATTCGGGCGCCACCGAGTCCGGATTCGTCTCATAGGCGTCGAGGAGGCTTTCGATATAGGAGGCGCTCGCGCCTTGCAGGAAGGAGGTCTTCGCGAGCCGCTCGTTTTGCGACGTCCTTGGCGCAGGACCCGCGAGAGCCGCCGGACCAGCGCCGCCATTCGTTTCGAGACGCGCCATTTCTTTCACTTCTTTCGGCGCTCGTCGATACTTACCGGCTGAGCGCTTCCACCAAAGTTCTTCCGAGCCGCGCTGGCGAAGGCGCAACCTTTACGCCAGCCGATTCCATCGCAGCAATCTTACTTTCGGCGTCGCCTTTGCCGCCCGCAATTATCGCTCCGGCATGACCCATTCGGCGACCGGGCGGCGCCGTGCGCCCCGCGATAAAACCTACGATTGGCTTTTTGCGCCCGCGCCTCGCTTCCTCCTTCAAGAATTGTGCCGCGTCCTCTTCAGCGGAGCCTCCGATTTCGCCAATCATGATGATTGATTTGGTGGCTTCATCGGCGAGAAACAACTCAAGCACTTCGATAAAATCCGTGCCCTTGACCGGATCGCCTCCAATTCCCACGGCGCTCGTCTGGCCAAGACCTTCCCGCGTTGTCTGAAACACCGCTTCATAAGTGAGCGTTCCGGAGCGCGACACCACTCCGACCGAGCCCGGAAGGAAGATATTTCCAGGCATTATTCCGATCTTGCACGCCCCAGCTGTGACGACGCCGGGGCAATTTGGTCCAATAAGGCGCGATTTGGAACCGCAAAGCGCGCGCTTCACTCGGATCATGTCCTGAACCGGAACGCCCTCGGTAATGGCCACGATAAGCGGAATTTCCGCTTCGATCGCTTCACATATGGCGTCGGCAGCGCCGGGAGGCGGCACATAGACGACGCTTGCGTCCGCGCCAGTCTGCTCCCGGGCCTGCGCCACCGTGTCGAAAACGGGAAGACCAAGATGGCTCGAACCGCCCTTTCCCGGCGAAACGCCGCCGACCATTCGCGTGCCGTAGGCGATCGCTTGTTCGGAGTGGAAGGTGCCATTCTTGCCCGTGAAACCCTGACAAATGACTTTGGTGTTCTTATCGATCAACACGGACATGTTCGAAACCAGCCTTGGCGAAACGCTGAGACGGCCGCATCAGGACGAGTCGGCCTCCATAAGGGTACGGCGGCCCCGTCCAGGCTTCAAGCCTGAAAAGGCCGAGTAAGCAATCAACTATGATCAAAAATACGGCAGCCGCCAGGCGCTGCGCGGTAAAACGGCGCCGCCAGGCTCGGCCAGACTGGCGCAAGCTCGCATCTTCAAGCTCGACTTCAACCGAAGCGCCGAGGAGTCGGAAATGCAGACGCCTTTTTACATTTCGCTTTCGTCGCAAGTCGCACTCGATACACGGCTGACAACGATCGCAAACAATATCTCCAATGCGGGAACGATCAGCTATCGCGCGACCGGAGTGAGCTTTGATTCCGTCTTGTCGAAAGCCGTCGCCACTCCCGCCGCCTATGCCTCGACGGGAAAGGATTGCAGAACCGCCGGCGAGCGAGGCG
>Ga0209048_10000358_pt1 | contig 48772 bp, 43 predicted proteins | sample FrelakmetCRP12CR_FD_187146 | JGI IMG/M metagenome (GOLD analysis project Ga0209048, IMG submission 187146) | Freshwater lake sediment microbial communities from the University of Notre Dame, USA, for methane emissions studies - CRP12 CR (SPAdes)... | ecosystem: Environmental > Aquatic >...
AAGCTGGCAACCTCAACGGTTCTTGCATATATTATCTGGCCGGGCCGCCGGCCATGTTGACCGCGATTACCGACGAATTGGTCCGGCGGGGCGTTCCGGGCGAACAGATCCGGGTGGACGCCTGGGAATAGGGGGGTGCAATCGTATGAAGGCTGTGATTCTGTGCGGCGGCTTGGGTACGCGTCTTTCGGAGGAAACCGTCCTCAAGCCCAAGCCTATGGTTGAAATCGGGGGCCTGCCGATCCTGTGGCACATCATGAAAAGTTATGCCGTCCACGGCGTCCGGGAATTCGTTCTGGCCTTGGGCTACAAGGGCGAGGTGATCAAGGACTTTTTTCTGAATTACCGGTATCGCTCCCGCAGCCTGACGGTGGAGTTGCGCCAGGGGCAGATCCAGGTCCATCAGGACGGGGGCGGGGACGAGGACTGGATCGTGCACCTGCTGGACACGGGCGCGAACACCCAGACCGGCGGCCGGCTGAAACGCGCGGCGCGCTTGATTGGCCCGGAGCCGTTCTTGATGACGTATGGGGACGGCGTGGCGGATGTGGATATCGGCCGGCTGATCGCCTGCCATCGCGCGCAGGGCCGGTTGGCGACCGTCACCGCCGTGCGCCCGCCCGCCCGCTTTGGCGGCATGGTGTTTACGGGCGAGTTGGTGACGCAGTTCACGGAGAAGCCGCAGACCGGTGAAGGCTGGATCAACGGTGGTTTCTTTGTGCTCCAGCCGGAGGTTGCGGAGTACATCCCCGGCGATGAGACCCTGTGGGAGGGGAAGCCCATGGAGCGGCTGGCCCGCGAGGGTCAACTGGCCGCCTTCCGGCACGAGGGATTCTGGCAGTGCATGGACACGCTGCGCGATGTGCGCCTGCTCGAAAACCTCTGGCAGGAAGGGCGGGCACCATGGAAGAAGTGGTGAACGGAAGTAGCCCCGGGCGCTCCGCGGCGGACAGACCAAACGGGAGGCCAAGGCGATGAATGATCTCGCGGCTTTTTATCAAGGCAAACGCGTCCTGATCACGGGACACACCGGCTTCAAGGGGTCGTGGCTGACGGAATGGCTCCTGCTGCTCGGCGCCAGGGTGACCGGCTTCAGTCTGCCGCCGCCGACCCAGCCCGCCTTGTTCGATCTGCTCGGCCTGGCGGGCCGGTGCGAGCATCATCTTGGCGATATCCGTGATCGCGACCTGGTGCGCCAGACGGTCGCGGCGGCCAAACCGGACGTCGTTTTTCATCTCGCGGCCCAGACGCTGGTACGGGTCTCGTACGATCAGCCCGTCGAAACCTACGCCACCAACGTCATGGGCACGGTGCATGTGCTGGAGGCCCTGCGGCACCTGGCCGGCCCGTGCGCGGCCGTGCTGGTCGCGACGGACAAGGTTTATGAGAATCGCGAATGGGTCCATGCTTATCGCGAAAGCGATAGCCTGGGCGGCTACGATCCCTACAGCTCCAGCAAGGCCGCCATGGAACTGGCGGTACAGTCCTTCCGCGCCGCCTTTTTCAATCCCCGGCAGGCTCCGCTCCCGGTTGGCGTGGCTTCGGTCCGCGCCGGCAACGTAATGGGCGGCGGCGACTGGGCGCAGGATCGCCTGGTGCCCGATGCGATGCGTGCCCTGGCGCGGGACGAAGTCATTCCGGTCCGCCATCCCGCCGCCACGCGGCCGTGGCAGCACGTGTTGGAACCATTGAGCGGCTATCTGCTGCTCGCCGCCCGCCTGTTTTCCGTCCTCGGGTCTCAGCCCGCCCGCCACCGGTCGTCAGCCGCCGCAGGCGGTCCGTCGTGCGACGCTCAACGTCCAGCCTCCGACCTGGCGGCGCTCTGCTCGGCCTTCAACTTCGGTCCCGACGTGGATTCCAACCGGACCGTGCGCGCCCTGGTGGAGGAAATCCTACGGCACTGGCCCGGGCGTTGGGCCGACCGTTCCGATCCGCAAGCGCCCCACGAGGCCGGCTTGCTGAACCTGGCCACCGACAAGGCTTATCACCTGCTGGGCTGGCGTCCGCGCTGGAACTTCCAGCAGTCCGTGGCGGAAACCGTGCGCTGGTATCAAACGGCGCAGTTGCGCGGCGGGCCCGCCGCGGCCGAATTGACCCGGGACCAGATTGCGGCTTATCAGGCGTCCGCCGCGGCCTGCCCGTTGATGATTGTCGGAAAGAACGGTTGACAAGCCCAGGCCGCGCCACTATAGTCCGCCCGCCACGTGCTCTCCGGAGAGGATGACTGTGATTACAAATTATATGGATCGGGCGAAGGAACGGATGCCGAACGTACCCATGCTGGTCAACGTGATTTCGCGCCGCGTGCGCCAACTCAACAGCGGTCAGCGTCCGATGGTCAAACCGGATGGGCTCTTTATGCCCAACATGGCCATAGCCCTGAAGGAAACGGCCGAGGGCAAGCTTTCGGCTGAAATCGTCTTCACGCCGGTCGAGCAGGACACGGCGCACAGCCTGTTCTCGCTGTAACCGCCGCGCCGCCGGAGCGCGCTCCATGCCAGCCTCTTCCGCTTCGCCGCCGGCGGCCGTCAAGCCGTTGGCCACCAACCGCAAGGCGCGGTACGACTACCATATCCTGGAAAAAATGGAGGCGGGCCTGGCCCTCCGCGGCGGCGAGGTCAAATCCATCCGCGCCGGCGAGGTCAGCCTCGGCGAAAGTTTCGCGCGGATCGAAGGGGGCCAGGTCTATCTGCATGGCCTGCATGTCCAGCCCTACGCCTGCGCGCAGCATGTGGCCCACGATCCCCTCCGTCCCAAGCAGGTGCTCCTGCATCGCCGCGAAATCCAGCGGCTCATCAGCGAACTGACGCAACGGGGGCGGACGCTCGTGCCGCTGCGCCTGTACCTCAAGCGCGGGCTCGTCAAGGCGGAACTCGCGCTCTGCGCGGGCAAACACGCCGGCGACAAGCGCGAAACCCTCCGCCGCCAGACCGCCGAGCGCGAAGCCCGGCGCGCCATCGCCGACCGCACGCACCGGTGAAACGGAAAAGCTTCAAATCCGAAAATCGAAATCCGAAATAAATAACAAATCCGAAGCCGGCAAATTCAAAACAGCTTCGGATTCCTTTGTGCTCCCTATTGGGTGCTTTCCGGTTTGCCGCGATTCGGATTTATTTCGGATTTCGAGTTTAGCATTTCGAATTTTCCGCTGATCCCGGTCAGCGCCGGCGCAGTTTGAACAGCTCGGCGAAAAGAATGCTGAAGATGCCGGCGGCCAGGCAGATCGCGATATCCACCGGATGCAGCGCCGCGAACTTGAACAGCCCCCGCAGGAACGGCACGCTGAGCACCAGCGTCAGGAAAACGGTCGCGCCGCCGAGCACCCACCACAGGGCCCAGTTGGGCGTCCGCAGGGTTTGGAGAATGGTGCGCGTCCGCGACCGGTTGGACAGGATCAGGCCCAGGTTGGCGATGATCAGGGTGGTGTAGGACAGCGCGCGGGCTTCGTTTTCGCCCTGGCCGCGGGACAGGGCGAGGCCGAAGACCGCCAGCACCACGGCGAGCACGGCCAACCCTTCCAGTACGGCGCGCAGGACGTTGCGGCGGCTGAAGAGCGGCTCGCGCGGATCGCGCGGCGGGCGGCGCATGACGTCCGCCTCCGCGGCTTCCGCCTCGAAGATCGTCGAGCAGGCGGGATCGATGATCAGCTCCAGAAACAGGATGTGCACCGGCAGCAGGACCAGCGGCCACTGGAACAGCACCGGGATCAGCGACATACCCGCGATCGGCACGTGGATGGCAAAAATATAGGCGATGGCTTTCCGGATGTTGTCGAAGATCCGCCGGCCCAGCCGGACGGCTTGGACGATGGAGGAAAAGTCGTCGTCCAGCAACACCAGCGCGGAGGCTTCCCGCGCGACATCCGTACCCCGGCCGCCCATGGCAATGCCGATGTGCGCCGCCTTCAACGCCGGCGCATCGTTGACGCCGTCGCCGGTCATCGCGACGATTTCGCCGTTGGCCTTGAGCGCCTGGACGATGCGCAACTTCTGCTCGGGCACGACGCGGGCGAAGATGCAGACCTCCCGGATGTGCTGTTGCAGCCGGCCGTCATCCATCGCGCTCAATTCGGGACCGGTGATCACGTGCTCCGCCGGCAGGCCGATTTGCCGCGCGATGTTCTGCGCGGTGATGGGATAGTCGCCGGTGATCATGATCACGCGGAGGCCGGCGGCGTGGCATTCCTGGATAGCCGCGGGCACGGTCGGCCGCACCGGATCGGCCAGGCCCAGCAGGCCCATGAATTCGAAGGGGAAATCGTGCTGCTCGCTCGGCAACGCGCTCTGGCGGAAACGCGCCCGGGCCACGCCCAGCACCCGCAGGCCGTCGCGCGCCATGGCGTCGATCTGGCCCGCCAGTTCCTGCTGCTGCGCCGCCGTAAAATGGCAAAGATCCGCAATGGCCTCCGGCGCGCCCTTGGCGGCGATCATGTATTCGTCACGGGTCCGGGACTTCCAGACGTGGGACAGGGCCAGCAGGCTGCGGGAGAGGGGGTATTCCCGGACCAGTTCCCAATCGTCATGCAGATGCTCCGTGCGGGTCAGAAACTGCCGGCCGACCTGGTGAATGGCTTTCTCCATCGGATCGAAGGGATCGCGCTGGCTGGCGAGGATGCCGAATTCCATCAGTTCATGGACCGCCTCCGGCAGCGGCTGCGCGCCGAGACGTTCCGGATCGCATTGACACCCGTTGGCCGCCAGGCGGACCAGGGTCATCTGGTTCATGGTCAACGTGCCCGTCTTGTCGGTGCAGAGCACCGTGGCCGAGCCGAGCGCCTCGATGGCCGGGACGCGGCGGGTCAGCACGTTCTGGCGGGAAATCCGCCAGGCGCCCATGGCGAGGAAAATCGTCAGCACCACCGGAAACTCCTCCGGCAAAGTGGCCATGGCCAGCGTGATGCCGGCCAGCAACCCTTGCAGCCAGTCATGGCGCGTCAGGCCGTAGAGCACCACCACCAAGACGCAGAGCGACAACCCCGCGATGGCCAGGCGCCGGACCAGCCGGCCGGTTTCCTGCTGCAGCAGCGTGTCCTCCGGCGCGACGGTTTGCAGCGCTTTGCCGATCCGGCCGATCTCCGTCTGGAAGCCGATGGCCTGCACTTCCGCGAGGCCCTGGCCCTGCACGACCAGGGTGCCGGAAAATACGAACGGCGTGTCGTCGCCGCCCGGCCGACCCTGTTCCGGCGGCTCCGCGTGTTCGGCCGCCAGCTTGCGCACCGGCACCGATTCGCCGGTCAGCAGGGACTCATCCACCGCGAAGTTGGTGGTGTGCAGCAACACGGCATCGGCCGGTACGCGGTCGCCCTCGCGCAGGATCAACAGGTCGCCGCGCACCACCTCGCGCCCTGCGATCCGCCGCTGCCGCCCGTCGCGGATGACGGAGGCCCGCGGGCTGGACAGGTCGCGCAGCGCCTCCAGCGCCCGTTCCGTCTTGCGCTCCTGATACAGCGTGATGCCCATGACCACGGCCACGAAACCCAGCAGCATCAACGCCTCTTCCTTGTCGCCCAGCAGCAGGTAGATGGCGCCGCAGGCCACCAGCAGCAGGAACATGGGCTCGCGGATCACCCCCCAAGCGATGGCCAGGATGCTCCGGCGCCGCGCGGTGGGCAATTCGTTGAAACCTTCGGCCCGCAGCCGTTCGGCGGCCGCAGAAGCCGAAAGACCACGGCACTGGCCTATTTCGCCCATGGTAGGCATGCTGGTTTCTATGGCATTTTCCGCCTAACGGCGTCAAGGCCGTTGGAAACGCCCCCCCCGCCGCCTTTCCGCTCACGGCTGGTTTGTTCGTTTTTGTTCAATTTTTATTGAACAGATACAGCCGGCGGCGTAAACTATGCTCCAACAATTTCTTTTGCCGGGTGGACGCCACGCGTGCCGTGGCGGGGGCTGCACGCTGGCGGAGCGCCGGGACGGGATGAACGAAGCTTGGTATTGCGTGCGGTCGAAAACCAAGCAGGAGCACATCGCCGCCGCCGCCCTGCGGAAGTTGGAGGCGGTGGAGGTGTTCTGTCCGCGTCTGCGTTTCCGGCGGCCGACGCGGCGGGGGCCGGTGTGGTTTAACGAGGCGTTATTCCCCGGTTATCTGTTCGCGCGGTTCGAATGGCCGGTGCGGTCGAAGGCCGTGCGGTATGCGCACGGCGTGACCGGGGTGGTGCATTTCGGGGGGCAGTATGCCACGGTGCCGGCGGCGACCATCGGCGCCTTGCGCCGGCAGATGGACGCGACGGAATTGAAGGTCGTCAGCCTGCCGCTGGCGGTGGGGGATGTGACGCAGATCGTCGCGGGACCCATGACAGGCCTGGAAGCGGTCGTGCAGCAGTTGCTCCCGGCGCGGGAGCGCGTGAAGGTGCTGTTGGAGTTTTTGGGCCGACGCGTGGAGGCGGAAGTGAAGACCACGGAGTTGGTGACACGGTGGGTGCATCCGCTGAAGGCCGTGTAACCCGCGGCGCCGCACCGGGATTTTTCTGAGCCCTGATGATTTGGATAACAACAACGACCGTGACAGCACAGGGGAGAGCATCATGAAGCGAGCGGTAGTCTGCGGGGCGGGCGGGTTCATTGCGCATCATCTGGTGCGCCGGTTGAAAAAAGAGGGTTACTGGGTCCGGGGCGTGGATATAAAAAATCCGGAGTACGGCCCCACCGCGGCGGATGAGTTCTGCCTGTTGGACTTGCGCGAGGAGCAGAATGGCCTCAAAGCGGTGTGCGTGGGCGGCCGGCCGGCGGACGAGGTCTACCAGCTCGCGGCCGACATGGGCGGCATGGGTTTCATCCACAGCGCCGAGTGCGAAATCATGCGCAACAGCGCGCTGATCAACATTCACATGATCAACTCCGCCGCCACGCTGGGCGTCAAGCGCTTCTTCTTCTCGTCGTCCGTGTGCATCTACCGCGACATGCAGCCCGGCGAGCCGGAGCTGACCGAGGCGGATGCGTTCCCGGCCCTGCCAGACAACGAGTACGGCTGGGAAAAGCTGTATGCCGAACGCATGGCCCTGGCCTTTGCGCGGCGCTACGGCCTGGTGGCGCGCATTGCGCGCTTCCAGAACTGCTACGGGCCGGAAGGCACCTGGCGCGGCGGGCGCGAAAAGGCGCCGGCCGCGACCTGCCGCAAGGTGGCCGAAGTCAAAAACGGCGGCACGATCGAGGTCTGGGGCGACGGGTCGGCGGTGCGTTCCTATACCTATGTGGACGACATGGTGGACGGCATCTGGCGCGTCATGCACTCCAATCTGGAAGGCGCGGTGAACATCGGCAGTCCGGAGTATGTCACCGTGGATGAACTCGTCGAAACGGTGCGGCAGATCTCGGGCAAGAAGTTCAAGGTCAAGCACATCCAGGGTCCGGTGGGCGTGCTGTCGCGGAACTTCAGCAACGAGCGGATTTATTCGCTCGGCTGGCAGCCGCGGTTCCAATTGCGGGACGGCATGGCCCGGACGTATCCCTGGATCCTGAGCCAGGTGGAACTGGTGCGGAAAATGGAAAAACTGCGCGGCTGACCCCGGCGCAGCGGGCCGGTGACACGGGGACGTAGACATGACGAAGACCACGAAGGCTGCGCGCGCGGAAGCGCGCCGGGCCCTGATTACGGGCATCACCGGGCAGGATGGCTCCTACCTGGCGGAGCTGCTGCTGTCCAAGGGCTACGAGGTGCACGGCATCATCCGCCGGGTGAGCACGTTCAACACCAGCCGCATTGACCATCTGTATCACGATCCGCATTACCGCGGCGCCAAGCTGAAGCTGCACTACGGCGACCTGACCGACTCCAGCAACCTCAACCGGCTGCTGGAAAAAATCGAGCCGCGGGAGATCTACAACCTGGCGGCGCAGTCCCACGTCAAGGTTTCCTTCGAGGTGCCGGAGTATACCGCCGACGCCGACGCCCTCGGCACCCTGCGCATCCTCGACGCCATCCGCGAGAGCGGCCTGCGGTCGCGGTTCTACCAGGCCTCGACCTCCGAATTGTTCGGCCAGGTGCAGGAGATGCCGCAGACGGAAAAGACGCCGTTCCATCCCCGTTCGCCGTACGGCGTGGCCAAGCTCTACGCCTATTGGATCACCGTCAATTACCGCGAGGCGTACGGCCTCCACGCCAGCAACGGCATTTTGTTCAACCACGAAAGCCCGCGGCGCGGCGAAACCTTCGTCACCCGCAAGATCACCCGCGCCGTGGCGCGCATGCTCGCGGGCCGGGAACAGTGTCTCTATGTCGGCAATATGGACGCCCGCCGCGATTGGGGCTATGCGCCCGACTACGTCGAAGCCATGTGGCGCATGCTGCAATTAAACGCGCCGGAGGATTTCGTCATCGCCACCGGCGAGATGCATACCGTGCGGGAGTTTATCGAGCGCGCGTTTGCGCTGGTGGGCTGGTCCATCGCGTGGCGGGGCCGCGGGGACGAGGAAAGCGGCCGCTGCGCCCGGACCGGCCGGCTGCTGGTCAAGGTGGATCCGCGCTATTATCGTCCGTCCGAAGTCGAGCAACTGCTGGGTAATCCGGCCAAAGCCCGCGACCGCCTGGGCTGGACGCCCACGGTCAAATTTCCGGAACTCGTGCGGATCATGGTCGAAGCCGACCTGCGGCAGGAAGGCCTCGATCCGCGGCAATGGATGCAGGCGGCGGGCGGTGTGACAAAGAAGGCCGGTGGCGGGATCGGGAAGTGAAAAGTGACAGCGGTTAATATTCTTCGCCGAAAACCAGGATTTGGAACATTAGCCATGCGGAGGACGGGGGGGGGAGAGCGGCAGGACACATCTGCAACTGACTACCGGCCACCGACGGCTGACCACATGAACGCCGCCCCCGAATATCTACTCTCCGTGCCGCCGGCCATGGCCGGGATGCTGGAGGCCTGTGAGCCGCGCGTGGCCGCCGCGGCCTTTGCGGCCTGCGATCCGGAAGGCGTCCAACTCGGCTCCGGCGGCGGGACGGCGCACCTGCTGGCGGCCGCCTGGCGCGCGCGGGCGCCGCAGACAGCTTTTTTCGACTGGCTGGGCCAATCGCTCAAGGTGGTGGTGCACGGCGGCGGCGAGAGCCGGCGCCTGCCGGCGTATGCCGCGCCCGGCAAGCTGTTCCTGCCGGTGCCCGTGTATCGCTGGACATTGGGCCAGCGGCCCGACCAGCATCTGTTCGACTTGCAGCGGCCGCTGCTGGATGGCTTGGCGGCGCGCGCGGCGCCGGCCAGCCGCGTGATGATCGTCAGCGGCGACGTGCTGCTGCGCGCCGGCCGGGACCTGCCGCCGCTGCCGGCCGCGGACGTGGTGGCCATCGGCCTGGGCACCAAGCCCGAGGAAGCCCAGCATTTTGGCGTGTTCTTCTGTCCGCACCGCGCGCCGACCCAGCCGGCGTTCTTTCTGCAGAAGCCGGCGCCGGACCGGATCCGGGAATTGGCCCGGGACTATCTCTACTTCATTGACGCTGGCGTCTGGCTGCTCAGCGAACGCGCCGTCCGGGCGCTGCTGAACCAGTGCGGCTGGGATGCGGAACAGCAGCGGTTCAAGACCCATCTGCCCGCGCCGTATGAACTGTACAACCGGCTGGGGCTGCACCTGGGCACGACGCCCAGCGAGCCCCATCCGGACATCAGCCGGCTGTCCATGGCGGTGGCGAACTTGCCCGACGGCGCGTTTTATCATTTCGGCAACAGCCGCGACATCATCGAGTCAGTGTTCCAACTGCAAAATCTGCGTATGGACCACACGAACCCCGGCATGGTGCGCGGCTCGCATCCGCGGCAGATCCTGCAAAACACCATCTTCCATTGCCCGCTGCGGCGCGAAACCAATCACACGCTCTGGGTGGAGAACAGTTACATCCCGGCGACCTGGCAACTGGCCTGCGAGCACGTGCTCACCGGCGTGCCGCCCAACGCCTGGGCCCTGCACCTGGAGCCGGGCGTCTGCCTGGACTTCGTCCCGGTGGGCGCCACCGGCCTGGCGCTGCGCGCCTACGGGATCGCCGATCCGTTCCGCGGCGCCGTGGACGACCGCGCCACGCGCTGGCTCGGCCGGCCCGCGTTGGATTGGTTTGGCGCGCGCGGACTCACCCCGGCAACGGCCGGCCTGGCGGCGGCGGTGGATCTGCAACACGCCCCGCTGTTCCCCGTGGTCGAACCGGCGGCGCTGGATCCGGCCTTCATCACCTGGCTGTTCACCGCCACGCCGGCGGACAACCCCCGGTGGTCCCGGTTCTGGCTGGAGCAGCCCCGGCTGTCGGCGAGCGAACTGGGCCGCCAGGCCAACCTGCCGCGCCTGTATGCGCAGCGGCGGCAATGCCGGGAACGCAACCTGACCGACATGGCGCGCAATTACCGGCAGAGCGTCTTCTACGCGCTCGACCTGAAGGCCACCGCGGAGTTGTTCGCGGCGAGCGCCCAGCCGCTGTTCCCCGAGCCGGACGCCGACGCCGCCCTGGCCCCCTCGCTGCTGCCCGTGCATGACCGCATGTTCCGGGCGGCGGTTCTCCGGCAACGCAGCGCGCCGGACTGGGAGCAGCAGGAGCAGGCCGCCTTCGCCCTGCTGCGGCAGGCGGTGGTGGACCCGCTCGCCGCCCGGCCGGTGACGCCCGTCTACCGCGTGCTGGAAGACCAGATCATCTGGGGCCGCAGTCCGGTCCGGCTGGACCTGGCCGGCGGCTGGACCGATACGCCCCCGTACTGCTTCGAGCACGGCGGCCGGGTGGTCAACGTCGCCGTCAACCTCAACGGCCAGCCGCCGATCCAGGTCTTCGCCCGGCAGACTGCGCGCCGCGAACTCGTCATCCGTTCCATTGACCTCGGCTTGGAAGAGCGTGTCGGCACCTACGCGGGCGTCGTCGACAGCAGCCAGCTCCAGAGCGGCTTCTCCATCGCTCGCGCCGCGTTCGCGCTGGCCGGTTTCCACCCGCGCTTCAACGGCGCGGCGTATGCGACGCTGGACGAGCAACTCCGCGCCTTGGGCGGCGGCGTGGAAATTTCCCTGCTGGCCGCCGTGCCCAAGGGATCCGGGTTGGGCACCAGCAGCATCCTGGCCGCGACGCTCCTGGGCACGCTCTCCGAGTTCTGCGGGCTGGGTTGGGATCATGCGGAAATTTTCCGCCGCACGCTGGCGCTCGAGCAGATGCTGACCAGCGGCGGCGGCTGGCAGGACCAGATGGGCGGGCTCCTGCACGGCGCGAAGTTCATCGAGACCGCGCCGGGCCTGGATCAGCAGCCCACGGTACGCTGGCTGCCCGGCCGCTTTTTCGATGCGGCTGGCGTCAACGAAGTCATGCTGTTGTATTACACCGGCATCACGCGCGTCGCGCACAACATCCTCCGGGAAATCGTGCGCCACCTCTTTCTCAACGACGGCGCCACGCTCGACTGCCTGGAGACGATCGGCCGCAACGCGGTGGCGGCCTACGACGCCATTCAGCGGCAGGATTTTGAAGCCCTGGCCGCCACGGTGCGGCGCAGTTGGTCGTTGAACCAGCAGTTGGACGCCGGCACCCTGACGCCGGCCATCCAGGACATCCTGGCGGCGATAGCGCCCCATCGGCTGGCGGCGAAGTTGCTCGGCGCCGGCGGCGGCGGCTATTTGTTGCTGCTGGCCCGGAATACCGAAGCGGCGCGGCACATGCGACGAATCCTGACCGAGCGGCCGCCCAATCCCCGCGCCCGCTTCGTGGATTTCTGCCTGTCCGCCACCGGCTTGGAAATCACGCGCAGTTGAAGAATTGACATAGGCAATGCCAAATGGTATTTTAATTGGTATGAAAAACGCCATTGCCATCGACAAAGCCGGAAGGGTGGTTATACCGCAGCAAGTTCGGCGGCAGTTTAATCTGGTGACGGGCGACCGGCTTGATTTGGAAATCGTGCCCGACGGCATTTTTTTGCGCTCCCATTCCCGGCCGGCCGGGTTGGTGAAAGAGAACGGTTTGCTGGTGCATGAGGGCGAGCCGGCCGGAGACCTTGCGCAGGCCGTGGAACTGGCCCGGTCCGGCCGGGATGCGGACATGCTGGGCTTGCGGTGATGAGTATATTCTGTGATACGTCGGTTCTGGTGGCGGCCTGTATCCGCAAGCATCCGCATTATGAGCGGGCGCGCCCGGTGTTGGGGGACATTGCTGGCGGAAAGGAAGCGGGCATTATATCCGTGCACAGCTTGGCGGAAGTGTTTTCGGCGCTGACCTCGGCGCCGGTGATGCCCCGTATTCTGCCTGCCGAAGCGCGGGAGATCATCGCCACCAATATCCGGCCATTTTTCCAACTGGTGGCGGTCACGCCCGGGATGTATGGGCGGGCGATGGAGGTCTGTGTTGGGCGGGGACTGGGAGGGGGAAAGATATACGATGCCTTGCTGATCGAGTGTGCGCGCCATTCCAAAGCCGACCGGATCTACACGTTCAATCTTCAGGATTTTCGCCGCTTGGCGCCCGATTTGGCCGACCGCCTTGCCGCGCCTTGAGGATAAGCTTTGATATAACGGGTATGGGATTAGCAGCCGAACGGCGGTCTATCTTTACCGGCATTGGCAAAGCCGTCTGCGCCAAAACCAACAACCGAAAATTCTCCATTATCCATTCTCAATTCTCCATTCAAAATGCGCCTTTCGCTTTATGACTGGCTGGCTCTCGCCCTCCTGCTGGCCGCGCCGCTGCTGGGTCCGGTGGCCATCGGCGCGTCCCGCTTCTGGGCCGCCGGGCCGCTGATGCTGACGACGTTGTTGGGGGCCGCCCTGGTGTTCGGCCGGCCGCTGCTCTGGGCGGAGGCGCGGCAGGATGCGCGCGTGCCGCCGGCGGGCCTGGCCTTGCTCCTGTTCCTCCTCTATGGATGGTGGGCGATCTTCCGCTGCGACACCCCGTTCGAGGCGCGGATCGAGTTCTTCCGCGCCGCCAGCTTGCTGGCGGCGTATTGGGCGTGGGTGAATCTGGTGGATCGTAACGGCCGCTGGCGTTGGATCCTCGGCCTGTTCCTGCTGCTGGTTTCGCTGATCGCCTGGTACGGCCTCATTCAGCATCTCACCGGGCAGGCTGACCGGGTGTTCTGGTTCAGCCGCAAGCTCGAAGGCGCGGATTATGGCCCCCGGGTGGGCGGCACCTACTTCTGTCCGAACCATTTTGCCCATCTGCTGGCCCTGGCCGCACCGCTGGGCCTGGCGCTGGTGTGCACGCCGGAAGCCGGTACGTTTTTGCGCCTGCTGGGCGGCTATACGCTGCTGATCGTGCTGCCGGCGCAGCATTTCTCCCAGTCGCGGGCAGGCTGGATCGGCATGACCGCCGGCCTGGCCGCGACCACCCTGGCCCTGGTCTACCGCCGCAGCCGGGCCTGGTTCTGGATGCTGCTGATCGCCATGCCGTTCCTGCTCGCCGGCGGCGCGGCGGCGTATTGGAAACTATCCCCGGCGTTTCGTGGCCGGGTTCGGGAGGCTCAAGAAGAAGTCCAGGACATAACGAAAGGCAGCGAAGTCGGCTTCCGGATCAATCAGTGGCGCGATACCTTGCTGATGATCAAGGCCCGGCCCACCTGGGGTCATGGGCCGGGCAGCTACCGCTGGTTGGCGGAGGAGTACCGGCGCCACATGAAGTACCCCAACCGCCTGGCCGAGTATGCCCATAACGACTATCTGCACACGCTGGCCGAGTACGGCTGGGTGGGGACGCTGCTGCTGGCCTTGCCGCTGTTGTGGATCCTGCTCCGGCTGCTCCGCGCCATCGGCGGGACGCGGAACCTGAACAATGCCGGGCTGTTGGCCGGCCTGCTGGGCGCGTGGGCGGCGTCGTTCAGTCATGCCCTGTTTGACTTCAACCTGCGCATCTTCGCCAACGTCATGGTGCTCGTGATGTTGACGGGCGTGGTGGTGGGGCGGCTGCAGGCCCGGCGGGAATGGAAAACCTGGACACTGACCCGCCGGCAGGCCTGGTTGGTCTGCGGCCCGGCCCTGCTGCTGGCGTTGCTGCTGGGTGCCGCCGTAGCGCGGACGCTGGCCAGCTACGCCGCGCAGGTGCGCGGCGACTACTGGCTCCGCCAATTTGCCTACGAGCGGACCGAGCAGTTGGAAAGGCGGGCGCTGCGCCTCGATCCGGCCAACTGGTATGCGTGGTCCGATCTCGGTCAGTTATATAAGACGCGCTCCTTCTGGTCGCCGGACGCGGAGCAGAAACAGCGCGATGTCCAGCAGGCGCGCGCCTGTTTCCAGGAGGCCATCCGCGGAAATCACCGCGACATGGACAACGTGTACGGGCTGGCCCTATCCGAGTTGGCCGTGGGCCGGCGGGAGCCGGGGCTCCGCCTGCTGCGCCTGGCCGCCGATCGGCACCCGTTCAACCAGGGCTATCGCACCCAACTCGGTCTGCAATTGCGGCAGGCGGGCCGCTACGCCGAGGCCCAGGCCGAATTTCAGAAAGCGGCGGTCTTGGGCAGCACGCCCATGATCCAGATGAATCTCAAATGGCTGGGCGAACAGGCCGGGGGGAAATAGCGGGCTGCGGGCAGAAGACAGAAGTCAGGAGCCCGAAGTCAGATGGAAAGAATTCGATAATCTTGCATCATCCATCCTACATTCTTTCTGCATACATTTTTCCTGCTTGCCTTTCCGCCCAAGTTCAGTATGTTCACAAATAAATGAACACCGGGCGCTCCGATGCAGCCATGAAACCGAACCAACCGGAAGCGGCTGACGATCTTCGCCGGGATCTGGAACGGGAAGTCATCGACCTCTTCGTCAACCTGGCGAACCTGCTGGGCCTGCCGCGCTCCGTGGGCGAGCTCTATGGCTTGCTGTTTGTTTCGCCCGTGCCTTTGCCCATGGACGAGCTGATGGGCCGGCTATCCCTCAGCAAAGGGGCCACCAGCCAGGGGTTGAAGATTCTGCGGTCGTTCGGCGCCGTGCGCACCGTCTACGTGGCCGGCGACCGGCGCACCCATTTTGCGTCCGAAACGGAACTGCGGAAGTTAGTGGCTGGCTTTCTGAAAGAGCAGGTCCAGCCGCACTTGAACAGCGGACGCGAGCGACTGGACCGCATGCGACAGATGGTGCGCGCGCTGCCGGATCGGGAGCGGCCGTTGATGGAACAGCGCCTCGAGCATCTGGCTCATTGGCGCAGCCGGGCCGACCGGCTGCTGCCGTTGGCCTTGCGGCTGATCCAGATCTGATGTTGGCGCGGACGTGCGCGCACACCAGGGTAGGCAGTTGCCCGGCAAGCGGCCGGGCCGGCGGCATATGGCCGCAACAACAAAACGGAACCGGTGGGGTCGAACGGGGCAACCCGTTGTTCGACCAAGGGCGGCAGCTTGCCCGCTTCACTTCTTCGTACGTGGCGATCTTGGCGTCTTGGCGGTTTCAATCTGGTTTGGTTGCGGCTATGCCGCGCTAGGTTCGCTTGCGGCAAATTCTCCGATATTGCCTCGCAGTTAACAAAGAAGGAGCAACGATGAAAAAACGAGGATTGGGTTGGTTGCCGGATGTGCCGGATGCGCGCGACGTGCCGTTTGCGTCCGTGTTCAAGGTGACGAAGAAGCTGCCCCCGCGGGTGGATTTGCGGCCGGGCTGTTCGCCGGTGGAGGATCAGGGCGCACTGGGTTCCTGTACCGCCCAGGCGCTCGCCGGCGCGCTGGAATACCTGGAACTCAAGACCCTGCGCGCACCCCTGCCGGCCAGCTACCGCGATCTGAGCCGCCTGTTCGTTTATTATAACGAGCGCGCGGCCATGGGCACGGTGAACGAGGATTCCGGCGCCATGCTGCGGATCGGCATCAAGACGCTGGCCCGACAAGGCGTCTGCCGCGAGGATCTCTGGCCCTACCACGTCAGCCAGTTCACCCGCAAGCCGACCACGGCCTGTTATACCCAGGCCGGGCAGCATAAAGTCACCGCTTACCAGCGTCTGACGCAACTCGCGGAGATGAAGTCGTGCCTGGCGATGGGCCTGCCGTTCGTCTTCGGTTTTTCCGCTTATGAACACGTGCTCAGCGCGGCGGTGGCCAAAACCGGCATCCTCCGGCTGCCGCAGCCGGGCGAGCGGCTGCTCGGCGGCCATGCCATCCTGGCGGTGGGTTATGACGATGCCTTTAAGCGGCTGCTCTTCCGCAACTCCTGGGGCGCGGGGTGGGGGCGGCAGGGCTACGGCGAAATGCCCTATGCCTACCTGGAAACCCGCAGCCTGTCCGACGACTTCTGGTCCATCCAGGAAACCGCCAGTAATGTGTATGCGCTTCGGCGCTAGGTGGTTTTTCCGTCTGTGAAAATCTGTGGAAGAAAATCCGGTTTCGGCCGTTACGAGGTGTTTGAGGAACGGTTGCTCCAGCGGCTGCGGGCGCGTTGAGCGTCGCAGGCCATCCGTCTTCTGACTAGTCCGGCTGTTTTATCCACCGATTCATGGGATTTGCACCGACAGGCCAAGCCGCAGCTCCGCACGCCTGCAGCATGCTCCTCAGCATAATGCAGGCGACAAGTTTGCATCACGCTTGGAAGTTGGCCTTGACAATATTGCAGTTGACTATAAAGTTGTCGAATGATTGAACGTCCTTTATATGCGGGAATATCCGCGACCTCACGGCGGTGCGGACCGTGCAGGACATGGCGGTTTTGTACGACCTATTGCCCGAGCGGGTGGGCAGCCCGCTGTCACTCAATGCGCTGGCGGAAGACTTGCGCGTGTCGCACCACACGGTGCAGTCCTGGATGGATATATTCGACCGGTTCTATCTGACCTTCCGGCTCCAGCCTTGGACGCAGGCCGTGGCGCGGTCGCTTCAAAAAGAGCGCAAGGCCTACCTGTTCGACGTGCCGTTGGTGTCCGAGCCGGCGGCGCGATTGGAGAATGCCGTGGCGCTGGATCTGTTCGCCTGGATCCACCGGATGAATGATCGGGGGTGGGGGCCGTACGGTTTGTTCTATGTGCGCGACCGTGAAAAACGGGAAGTGGACTTCCTCGTGACGCGTCGTCGGAAGCCGGCCTTGCTGGTCGAAGTCAAACTGTCCGATCCGGTCCCGTCCGCCGCGTTGCGCAAGTTCCAGGCCCAGTGGCGGATTCCCGCGGTGCAGTTGCTCGGCGTGGGCGATGGCTACCGGATGCTGGCCGGGACCGCCGCTCCGATTCTGGTAGCGCCGGCCTGGCAATGGCTGCCCGGGTTGCCGTGAAAGCTCCGACTTTCGCGTGTTTCATATGCTCCTCCCCGTGGGAGGAGCAGAATCGGCCCTCCTTTGCGTTCTGACTTCTGACTACTGTCTTCTGTCTTCTGCCCCTTCGTTCTATCGCGGCAAACAATCCGGATCTCCGAACTCCGACTACTGAAATCGCAAATCCGCTGGTCGCGACGTGACCGCAGAGCAAAAAGCGGAGCGGGGCTGCCAATGTGAAATGTGAAGACGTGACCCGAATGGCGGTGGCGTCACACAACGGCTGCACCAGGGATCAATATTTAACGTATAGCACGAAAGGAACAGGCGCGTGATCTGTCTGGCTTATCTTGACCTGGGAACCGGTAGTTTCCTGCTGCAACTGGCCATGGCCGGCTGCTTGGGCGCGGTTTATTTTTTCAAAGCCAAGGTCGCCCGGTTGGTGGCCTTTCTGCGGCGGAAGAAGGATAAACCGCCCAAATAATCCGGTTACGGCGATGTTTCCGGGTTCTGACTTCTTTTTTCTGTCTCCTGAGTCGTAACGAACATTTCGTAGTTCAATGTGTGCCGTGCCAATAATTTTATGAACCACGCTGACACATCGGTTGTATCGGATGGCCGGCATCCGGCCTCCTTCCGGGATCGGAGTGGGTTTGTTTTTCATCGGCAGGGCCGTTTGTACCGCCAGGTCAACGAGTCCTACCGGTCCCATTTTGACCAACTCCTGTCGTCAGGCTTGTACGCGGAACTGACCGCCGCCGGCTTGCTGGTTGAACACCGCGAGGTGATGGAACCGCCGGCCGGCCCGCAAGCCTACAAGATCATCGCGCCGCGCAGCATTCCGGTTGTATCCTACCCCTACGAGTGGTGCTTCAGCCAGTTGAAAGATGCCGCGCTCCTGACGCTGGATTTGCAGCGGCGCGCCCTCCGGCATGGCATGATGCTCAAGGATGCCAGCGCCTACAATGTGCTGTTTGAGGATGCCGCGCCGGTGTTCATAGATACTTTATCGTTTGAAACCTACGCAGCAGGCCAGCCGTGGGTGGCCTATCGTCAATTTTGCCAGCATTTCCTGGCCCCCCTGGCCCTGATGAGCCAGTGCGATATCCGGCTGGGCCAATGGTCCCGTCTGTATCTGGATGGCGTTCCGCTCGATTTGGCGGCCCGGCTGTTGCCCCGGCGCACCTTCTGGCGGCCCGGCTTGCTGCTGCATCTGCACCTCCATGCGCGCCAGCAACGGCGGCATGCGGCGGATCGCGCCACGCGCCGGCGCGCGGCGCATATTTCGCGCGCGGGGCTGCAGGGTATCGTCGAGAACCTCACCGGCACGATTCAGCATCTCCATTGGCGGCCCGGCGGCACCGAGTGGGCGGACTACTACGAAAGCAACAATAATTACACGGACCAGGCCGCGCAGTCCAAAAGCGCCTTTGTGGCCGAATGTCTCACGCGGATCAGGCCGGCCACCGTGCTCGATCTCGGGGCCAACACCGGGCGCTTCAGCCGGATTGCCCGTGATCACGGCGCGCAGGTGCTTTCGCTGGATGTTGATCCCTCGGCCACCGAACGGCTGTACCTGAATTTGCGCGCGGAGCAGAGCAAGGGCATCCTGCCCCTGAACGTGGATTTAACCAATCCGGCCGGCGGGCTGGGGTGGGATCATCAGGAGCGCCGGCCCCTGCTGGAGCGCATCGGCGCCGAGCTGGTCATGGCCCTGGCCCTGGTTCATCACCTGGCCCTCACCAATCATGTCCCCTTGGAAAAGCTGGCCGCCACCTTTGCGCGCCTGGGGCCGGCGCTCGTGGTGGAATTCGTCCCCGCGGCGGATTCCCAGGCCCAGCTTTTGCTGGCGGGCCGCGCTGAAAAATTCCCGGACTACACGGAGGAACACTTCGTGGCGGCCTTTGCCCGCCACTATGACCTGCTCGCCACCCGCCCGATTGCGGATAGTCTGCGCACACTGCATCTGATGAGGAGAAAATCGCCATGAAAATCAAAGGATTGGCTAATATAATCGTTGTGCACCCTTTCCTGCTGGCTGTTTACATCACGGTCCATCTTTTTATTACCAATCTCGGCTACATTCCGGGCTGTGATCTGATCGGGAGCATCGGTTTCATGCTGGCTTGGGTCATATTATCATGGCTATTCTGGACGTTGATATTTCGTAATCTCAGCAAAGCCGCCGTAGTGACGACCCTCATCACGCTGCTGTTTTGGGGCTACATGCCAATCTATGACTTTGTTACCAGGCGTGCCGCTCGCGTGATTCTTAACAGCGACAGCACCGGCTTCGCCGAACAGTTGTTGCACCACCGGTATTTACTTGTCGGCGCCTTTATTTTCACGGTTGCTCTCGCGGTGTATATGTCGTTCTCCAAACGTTCGTTCCGACGAACTAATATAACCCTGAATTGGATTGCCGCGGTCATGGTTTTGATGACCATGCCCAAGCTTGCCGAAAATGGATGGACGCGGATTACGCAAACAGACGCGTATGCATTTAAGTCCTCATTGCCGCCCAAGATCGCCTATGTCGAACCAGCAAGCAAGCCGGATATTTATTATTTGATCTTCGACCGCTTCGCCAGCACGGCGGTGGCGAGTAATTATTTCAACTGTGACATTTCTGATCTGGACGCCTTCCTTGAACAACAAGGCTTCTATGTCCTCAAAACTCACTGTAACTACCTGGGGACATCTTTATCCCTGGCTTCTTCGTTAAATCTTCAATACTGGGATAACAATATTACCTCATGGCCGAAGGATGTTCTTAACGGCGTTGTGCTGGATGCCTTCCAAAGGAATCGCGTGGCCCTTTTTCTTCGCAAGCGGGGCTATGCTTATATACATATTGGAAGCTTTTGGCCTCCGACCAGCCAAAACGCTCAGGCTACAAAGAATATTTGTTATCAACCGATTAAAAATAGTTTGACGGCCAGCTTGATGATGCAAAGCATATTAGCTCCTTATTATATGATGCGGTACCAGCCCATAAAGATTGCGTCCAGCATCCAGGCACTCAAAGATAGCGTTGTTCAACCGGGGCCGAAATTAGTTTTCGCCCATTTCTTGTTACCGCATGAACCCTATTGCTTCAAGGCCGATGGCACATTGCTAAGCCATACAGAACGTTCGACCATGTCCATCACCCAGCAGTATAGCCAACAGTTGTTATTCACCCGTGACCAGATCAAAAGTATTGTCGAAAGTATTATGCAAAAGTCCGCCCGCCCGCCCATCATCGTCCTTCAGTCGGATGAAGGGCCGCGCGTGGAAGCCAATTATATCGCTGGACATCTTCCTGCAGGGAGTCAGTTGCCGGAGGATCCCGTTCACATTCAAGGGCCCATTCTCGATGCCCTATATCTGCCCGGCTTTGACTATGCGCGATTGCGCACTGACATGACGCCCGTCAATACATTCAGGTTGATCTTTGCGCATTATTTCAGTGCCCAGTTGGAGCAGTTGGCCGATCGGGCGCCGGTATCGTACTTGGATATGTCCAAGCAGTCTGAAAAGGAGTAATGCGCCATGCGTAGCGGGGTGACAGCACGCGTGTCGCCACCCCGCGCTGTCGGGGCATAAGTCGTCGGGGCAAGGCATGAAAGCAGAATTGTTGGCCATACTGACGGGCCTGATGGTTTTAGGTGATCCCGATCGGATGGCGGGCACAGAGCTGCCGTTACTGGCGGATACAGCCCGGCCGTTCAGCTTCGTTGTGCTGGGCGACCTGCACTACAGGCGGCCGGCCTTTGATGAGCGCAAGCTCGTCAACGCGATCGCCGCCAGCGTCAATGACTGCGAGCCACCGGTTGCGTTCGTCTGCCAGACGGGCGATGTCGTCAATGGCGGCGAAATCTATGAGACCAGGAATGGCAAGCGGGTAATACGACCGGCCAATCATGACGAAGTGAAGACGGAGCTCGATGTGGCGACACGCGATATCACCGAGCGGTTCCGGGTGCCGCTGTTCATCGCGGTGGGCAACCACGACAAGCACGGTGGCGGGACCCCGTTCCCGGAAGTGGTGCTGCCGCTGACATCGCGGGAGCTGGGCGTGACGGTCACGCAGACTTGTTATGGTTTCCGCTATGGGAATTCCTGTTTCGTCTTTCTGGACATATATCCCGCGAATCCTGCCGCGCAACAGAAACTCATCCGACAACTTCTCGAGCAAGCACAAGCTTCCGGCAGCCTGCGGCACATCTTCCTGTTTGCGCACTTTCCGCTTTGGCCGCTCATCCTGCCCGGGGCCGCCTGGTTCAGTCCCGACCTGACCGCATCGCTGCTGCCGATCTTCAAACAATTTCCGGTGGACGCTTATTTCTGCGGTCACACGCACAACACGTCAGCTTGGGTGCGCCAACTGGAAGGCGCAACCATCACCCAGATCCAGGGAGTTGCCTGCGGGATCAGCCGCGCGTTGGTGCCCATGGAAGAATGCCGCACGTTGCTGCTGCCCGCGGACGAACTGTCCTACTATTGGGGTTATGCCGGGGGACCGCCGGCCGGATTTTTTCTTGTGACGGTGGCGGGCGAGCGCGTACGCGTCCAGTTCCGGTCCGGGGCCAAGCTCATCCGCGAATTCGAGTGGCAGACGCCGGGCCGGATCACCGACCTCCTAAAACCGGCGCCCCGCCCGCTGGTCACCGTAAATGCAGAGGCGCTCACGGGCGCCACGGCCGCGACGCTGGCGTTTTGCCCTTGGGCGGAAGAGCGCACAGCTATCGGCATCTCGCTCAACAGCGAACGCCTGGTCACCGCGGAGATCGGCCCGATAATGGACAGCAACGCCTTCGCGGAGGAGCAGCGGATTGCTATCCCCACGGAGAAATTGAAGTTGCTGCGCATCGCGAACGAAGTCGCCCTGGAAAATCCGCAGCGCGCCATCTTCGCCATCGGCCATGCCTACTTGGAACTCCGGCTTGCCGACGGCAGGACGGCGCGGACGTCCTTGGCAAACCGCTTTCTGTTTTCCGCAACCAGAGCGGAAAGTCTCGCCGCCGGGAAAAAATATGGCTGGAATTTCCTCATCCCGCAGGACGCAATCCAATCCACGCGCTTGGGCCAACCTTTGGGTCCGATGCGCCTCAACTTCCCGGCGGCGGCGCCTTGAAGCCGCAGGAAGAGTTCTCGCGGCCGACCATCCTGCTGCGACCCGAGAAATCATGATCAGCGCACTCGGAAGCCACGCATGATCAAGCCGGATAATAACAACACGCAATCGCCATGCTGGAGTTATGCCCGCCACGTCCACGACGGGAAGGCCGCGGGCCTGCCGGATCACTATATTCATCCGACGAGCGTGGATGCGTGGCGTCATCGGCGCATGCTGGCCATGGCGTTGCCCTTGTTGGAGGCCTTCCCGGGGGCTTCCTGGATGACCATCGGCGATGGCCGCTATGGGTGCGACGCCAACTACCTTCAACAGCACGGGGCCGATGCCCTGGCTACCAGCATCGCCACGGAGTCGCTGCAGGCGGCGCAGGACCAGGGGTATATCCGCAAGTTCAAAGCGGAAAACGCGGAGCATATTTCCGCGGCCGATGCTGCATTCGATTTCGTCCTTAGCAAGGAGAGTTATCATCATTTCCCGCGCCCTCCGGTGGCCTTTTATGAGATGCTCAGGATTGCTCGCCTGGCGGTCGTGCTCATCGAGCCGATCGAGGACCAGGCGCGTCTGCTGGATGTGGCCAAGCAACTGGCGAAAAAGATCCTGCGCGGCGATGCCACCACGGCCTTCGAACCCTGTGGCAACTATCTCTATCGCGCGCGGGTGCGGGAATTTGAAAAAATGATGACGGCGCTCAACGGCCCGTGTCTGGCCGTGAAGAAATTTAATGATTTTTATCACCCGAAATACGGCGGCTATGAAAGCCGGAAACTTAACCTGGGATATGTATTTACCCGGTTGGGAATTGCCCTGCAGGATGTGTTGTGCGGGCTGCGGTTGCTGAATCAGGGCTTGGCCGCGATCATCGTCTTCAAGACGCCCCCCCCGCCGGAACTGCGGCGCGCGCTCCGGCGGCACGGCTTCCGCATCATGGACCTGCCCAAGAATCCCTATGCTGAATAGAAACGAAGATTTGAAACTACGGAACACGCGAAAGACGCGAAATTTCAGAGAGGAAAGAAGCCGGAGAATTTGACGGGATGAACAGGATGGACGGGATTAAATCCAGTTGATCCTTTAATCCTGGCCAAGTTTTCTTTTCTGAAGATTTATATAGTTTTCATTTCGCGTAATTCGCGCATTTCGCAGTTAAAAATCTGGCTTCTGTCTCCTAACTCCTGACTTCTTTCTCCTGACTTCTATCTTCCGTCTTCTGTTCAAAGTGCTTCACATGGGATCGCTCAAAGAAAACACCATCCGCGGTCTGCAATGGAGCATGATCGCACAGTTGTCCCGACAGGTCTGGCGGCTCGTGTGCACGGCGGTTCTATCCCGGTTGCTTGCCCCGGCGGAATATGGGCTGCTCAGCATGGCATTGATCTTCATTTGTTTTGCCGACCTGTTCAGCAATCTGGGTTTTGGTCAGGCGTTGGTGCAAAGACAGGATCTGGAACATCGGCATATCAACGCCGTGTTTGGCCTGCAAATCGCCCTGGGCCTCCTGCTGGCGCTGCTGATGTGCGCGTTGGCGCCGGCCATCGCGCATTTCTATCGGGAGCCGCGCCTGGCGGTGATTATCTGCGTGCTGGCGGCCAACTATATCGTCCTTGCCTTCCGGGCTGTGCCCGGCATGTTATTGACACGGGAGATGAATTTCCGAGGACTGGCCCTGCGCGATATGGCCGCCGACGTGGTGGCGGGCATTGCGGCCATCCTGATGGCTGTTTCCGGCTGGGGTATCTGGAGCCTGGTCGGGCAGATGCTGCTCGGCTCGCTGGCCAGCACGGTGCTCGTCTGGCCCATGCTGCATGAAAAACCGCGTCCCGTCTTGAATGCTCCGGCCTTGCGCGAACTCTGGGGCTTTAGCGGAGGTTTGTTTGGCTCCACCGTGATCACGTATTGGGCGCGCAATGCCGATAGTTTGCTGATCGGCAAATTTTTAGGGCAAACCGAACTGGGCCTGTATGGCCGGGCCTATTCGTTGATGATGCTGCCGCTCACGCAGGTCAGTTACGTCGTCAATCAAGTGATGTTCCCGGCTCTCTCCCAGATCCAGCACGACCACGAAAAGGTGCGCCGCGTCTATCTCAAAGCCCTGCGCATGCTGGCGTTCATCACCTTCCCCATGATGGCCGGTTTGTTTGTCACGGCGGAACCGTTCATCCGGGTGCTGTGCGGCAAACAATGGCTGGCCGTAATCCCCGTCTTCAAGATCCTCTGCGGCGTCGGCATGTACCAGTCCGTGGGCACCACGGTGGGCTGGATTCTTACCTCGCAAGGTCGGACGGATTTGATGTTCCGTTTGACCATCATGAATACGGTAGTGATTGTCGTCTCCGTTCTCATTGGCTTGCGCTGGGGGATCACGGGTGTGGCGGGTGCCTATGCTGCGGCGAATGTCCTGATCTGGTATCCCCTATGGCATATTACCGGCCGGATCATTGAGCTGCGAGTAAGTACCATCATGAAAAATCTGATGGCTGTTTTGTTCGCTGCGCTGCTCATGGCCTGCTTGGTCTGGGGTTTGGATAGGGGCTTGACCGTCCGTTGGGCCGCCTGGAGCAGGCTGTTGGTCTTGTCCGGTGCCGGGGTGGTCATCTACCTGGGCCTGATGGTCAGCCTTAAAAAAAGCGCTTTTATGGAATGGATGGATCTGGTCAAAATCAGCCTCAAGATCGCGCCGCGCACCGTGGCGGCGCCCGATGCCATTGCACCATCCGATATTCTATAATTATGAAAAAGCAAACTCCCGATTCGATGGCTGCTAATGCCCACCACAGCAACCTGCAACTGCAAGTCGAGCAACACCCGTTGGTTGATGATCAATGCTTCCCGTCCATGGAAGCCTATGTTATACACCTGATACACCTGAAGGCTTACGAAGAGGCGGCACGGCTTGTGGCTGGCAAGACCGTCTTGGACATGGGTTGCAATATCGGCTACGGGCTAGAGGTCTTGGCGTCCACGGCCTTTTCTGTTGCGGGCCTTGACGTTTCGCCGCGAGCCGTCGCGGCGGCGCAACAGCGACTCGGCCCAACGGTGGACATTCGCGTGTACAATGGCACGCTGTGCAGTTTTGCCTCACGTTCGTTTGATGCAGTGACCAGTTTTCAGGTGATCGAACATGTTTCAGACTACACGGCATACTTTTCCGAGATCGTCCGCCTGATACGACCGGGCGGAATGGTTTTGTTCACAACTCCCAACGCGCGGCTGCGTTTGGACCCTGGGATGAAACCCTGGAACGAGTTTCATGTGCGGGAGTTTACCCCCCCCGAACTCAAAGAACTGTTATCAACATGGTTCGAGTTGGTGGAACTCCGTGGCCTTTTTGGTAAGGATGAACTATACCAGCTTGAGTGTAACAGGTGCGCAAGAGCGAAAAATGCACCCAAGCCGCAGCCCGCCAGGATTCATCCAACCCTGCGGAAAACCTTGAAACGTGTCTTTCCGTGGCTCATTCCAATTCGCAAGACATTGCGAGCCGGGCTCAAACGCGAGCACGATCCAGTGAATGTTGCTCGATCCGAGATGAAATGCTTCTCGACGCAGGATCTCTTTTACAGGGCAGATCGCTTAGAGGATGCGCTCGACTTGATGGCCCTGTGTCGAAAGCCTGTTAATCTATCGCGGGAAGGTTAAAATACATCCAGCGCGCATCCTGCCTTAGCCTGAAAGAGCCAGAGGATCGGCCCATGGGTATTTTATTTATCGCTGACAATATCTTGACGCCATCCCAGCTCTGGATGCGGCGGATGCTGGACGGGTTGGGTCGTGATGTGTCTCTGCTGGCAACGGATGTTGATCCCGGTCCGGACTATCGCCGCCGGTATCGCTGGTTGTCCACGGCCCCCACGTATATTGAAAGAGTCTTGTGGCGTGCACATCAAATGATTCCTCGCATTCCGACTCATCCCCGCTTGCGCTTGGCGGTTCAGGCCGCCAACGTTTCCGCCGTTTTGGTTCACTACCTGACAAAGGCTGTTGATCTGGACGGCATTTGGCGCGCCACTCGCAAACCGGTCTGGGTGCATTGCCATGGTTGGGACGTTACCTGGAATTTGCGCACCTGCGAGGCTGTGCCGCGTCCTGTACATGCCGCCAACTATGTTGAACGAGTTAAAAATCTTCCGCAGAATGTCCGCTTTATCGCTAATTCCCAGCGAACAAAACGCCGTTTGCTTGATATTGGCATCGCCGACAATCGGATTTGTGTGAAGTATTTGGGGGTGGAGGTGCCGTCGGAATGTCCCGTGCGTTCACACAACGAGGGGCGCATCCAGATCCTTTACCTTGGCCGTCTCGTGGACTGCAAAGGGCCGGAACTCGTAATCCGCGCATTTGAACAGGCGTGCGATCGTCGCCTGGATGCCGTGTTGACAATAGCAGGCGATGGCCCGCTGCGCATGACCTGCGAACTCCTGATAGCGCATTCCCCCTACGCCGAGCGCATAGAATTCCTTGGCGCAGTGGATCGCGCGGCGGGCATGGAACTCCGCGAAAAGGCCGACATCTTTTGTGCGCATAATTGCTTGGGCCCCATCACGTGGCAAGAAGAGGCTTATGGGGTGGCGTTGGTCGAAGCCATGGCCGCGGGGTTGCCGATCATTACCGGACGAAACGGCTCTGTACCTGAAATCATGGAGGATGGAAAGCAAGCGATCCTCGTTGAACCTGGCAATGTCAAAGCGCAGGCCGAGGCCTTGATTCGACTGGCCAATGATCCCCCGTTACGCCAGCAAATGGGACGCAGCGGCTGGGAACGGGCCCGCGACCGGTTTACGATTGAAAGCGAAATCGTAACGTTGCGAGAAATCCTTAGCCTGCCCGCCCGTGCTACGGATAATATATAGACAAGTTATGCATCCGGCTAGGCTTCTCCACGGGGTAAAACTAATGAAGACTTTGATAAATAAAATACCAGTTGTTGGAAGTTTGGCACGGAAACTCTATGGGAAGCTCAGAGCGAAGGGAATAAAGCCCAGGCCTTTCCCAGGTTCAAGCAATTATTGGAAGGAACGCTACTCCGGGGGGGCAAATTCCGGGGTCGGCTCCTACGGGAAGTTTGCCGAGTTCAAAGCGGCGGTCATTAACGAGTTTGTGACCAAGCACGCTTTGCGCTCGGTCATCGAATTCGGATGCGGCGATGGCAATCAATTGGCCCTGGCCAAGTATCCCATCTACCATGGGTTTGACATTAGCGAAACGGTCATATCAAAGTGCCATAAACTATTCGCCGGGGATGACAGCAAGCATTTTCGTTTAGTGGCCGAGTACAACGGGGAGACCGCAGATGTCGCATTATCCTTGGATGTAATCTACCACCTGATCGAGGATGACGTGTTTGCAAACTATATGCGAACATTGTTCGAGGCCGCTAACCGATACGTAATCATTTATTCGAGTGATTCCGATGACAATCGGGGGTATGAAGGCACCCACATCAGACACCGAAAGGTTACGGGATGGATACATCGGAAATTCCCGCAGTGGAAGCTCGTAGAGCACATACCAAATAAGTATCCATACCAAGGCGATTATACGCAGGGATCTTTTGCTGACTTCTTTATCTATGCCAGAACCTAGCAGCAAGACCAAGATGAGCGGGCATATCGCCCAATCGTTTACAGCAGGATTTCTTGCGCAATCCTTGGCCAAACAAATCGCCGATTGTGACCGTTATGAGTTGGCGTTTCTGTTTCTCAAGTTGTTTCGCGACCAGCAACCGGTGCTGGAGGCTGGTTGCGGCAGCGGCCGCTGGTGCGGCTGGTTTCACAAAAACGGAATTTGTTCCGATGGCGTGGATTGGTCGCAGGAACTGTGCGACCGCGCGGCGCAGGAACTGGCCGGCTCCCGGTTTGTCGCCTGCGGCCGGCTGGCGGGGAAATGGAACTCGGCACGCAGCGCGGTGGACTTGACTGTGCTGGGGAAACTGCTCAGGAAGATTATCCCAGTGTTCATCATGGGCCACATGCTGTGCTATGTCGTCAAAAAAGCGGGTTAGGGACGGATCACCTAGCCGTCTGTGGCGCTCAATCCAAGAGCACCCGACCTTCTATAACCTGATCGCTGTCCAATGCTTTTCAACTCCCTAGCTTTTCTGATTTTCTTTCCGGCGGTCACGGGATTGTATTTTCTCCTGCCGCATCCCTTCCGCTGGCTGCTTCTGCTGCTGGCAAGTTGTGCGTTCTACATGGCCTTCATCCCCGTCTATATATTCATTCTTTTCATGACCATTCTGATTGATTATTTTGCAGGCATCCAAATTGAAAAGGCGCAGGGCCGGGGCCGTCAGTTCTGGCTGGTGCTCAGCATCATCTCCACCTGCGCCGTGCTTTTTGTCTTCAAGTATTGCGATTTTTTCATCATCAACGTCAATGGGGCGGCCAGGGTTCTGCATTGGAATTATTCGATGAAGCTGATGCACATCATCCTGCCCATCGGACTCTCTTTCCATACGTTCCAGAGTCTCAGCTACGTCATTGAAGTTTACTGGGGCAAGCAAAAGGCCGAGCATAATTTTGGCATTTACGCGCTCTATGTGATGTTCTACCCCCAACTTGTGGCTGGGCCGATCGAGCGGCCGCAACATCTGCTGCATCAGTTCTATGAACAACATGTGTTTGAATACCAGCGCGTGGCGGACGGTCTCAAATTGATGACATGGGGCATGTTCAAGAAGGTGGTGATTGCCGACCGGTTGGCCATCTTCGTGAACCATGTTTATAACCGCCCTGGCGATTTTCAAGGCAGCACCCTGCTGCTGGCGACCGTCTTTTTTGCCTTTCAAATCTATTGCGACTTCTCTGGCTATTCTGACATCGCCCTCGGCTCGGCACAGGTGATGGGCTTTAAATTGATGCAGAACTTCAACCGCCCATATTTTGCGAAATCCATCGCGGAATTCTGGCGGCGCTGGCACATCTCGCTCTCCACGTGGTTCAAGGATTATGTCTATATCCCGCTGGGCGGCAATCGGGTTGGCTATAGCCGCCATGCGGCAAATCTTTTTATTACCTTTCTGATCAGTGGGCTGTGGCACGGAGCCAACTGGACCTACGTCATTTGGGGCGCGCTGCATGGCGGCTATATTGTGTGCGGCCTGACCACGCGTGCCTGGCGGGAAAGACTGGCCCTGTATTGCGGTTGGGCGCGCTGGCCCGCCTTGCACAAAACCGTGCAAATCGGCTGCACCTTTGCGCTGGTGTGTCTATCGTGGATTTTTTTTCGCGCCAATTCCCTGCCGGATGCCCTCTTTATCTGCCGTCGTATTTTTATAGTTCTGCATTCCGTCCCCGGGGATTGGCTGGCGGTGGTCTTCGATCGCTCCTTCGGACTGCCGCGCCGCGAACTGGCGCTGGCCTATGCCTTGATTGCCGTGTTGCTGGGGATTCAATGGATCCAACGGCGGACGCATATCCGGGATGTCCTGCCAAAGTTTCCGCAGCCCTTGCGTTGGGCCATGTATTTCACCTTGTTGCTGTCGATTGCGTGCTTGGGGGTGTTTGGCCAAAACCAATTTATCTATTTTCAATTCTGACCGGACCGGCACCGCGCGGCCGGTTTCCAAGGTTGGGGGATGCCCATCCATCAGCAATCCAAGATTGGAGAACAGTGCCAACGTATGAATCAGGAATATAAGGATTTGCTGCGCATGCTGAAAAAGCTGGCGTGGTTGCTGGTGCCAATGCTGTTGCTGGTCGTCGTGGTGAATTACTATGTTGACCCAGGCGAATTGTTCTATCGCCGCCAAGTGAAGCATGCTGTGGCCGAATTGCTTTTGCAGGGGCACAATGTCCTATCCGACGCCATCCCTTCCGAGTGGGGCGACTTGCAGGCCGACGTGATCCGTAGTTTTGCTGCGCGCCGTTCTGTGCCTGATGTCGTTGTCTGGGGCACCAGCCGCTCTTCGGAAATATCCCAAACTTTCTTCCCAGGTGAAAAGTTCTTCAATCATGCTATTCCGGGTGGCTCTGTGTTCGATTATGTGGCTTTATATGGCCTCTATCAGCATTTGGGTCGCTTGCCGGGGCTTGTCATCATTAGCATAGACCCATGGACGTTTTGCGGGCGAAAAGCGGTGACCATTGATCGCACGCTGTATTTCATTCCAGACCCGGATAAACTGCTCGATATTCAGCCGGGACTGGAGTCCGGGCTGGCCTTCGGACTTCATCAAATTCAAGCCGTCAAGCCGCGATCCGGATCCCGGAGGATGACGGCGAACATTCGGCGAGTGGGCAATCTGTTGTCGCTGACCTATTTCCAAAGTGCACTAAAGAACTGGCGTCTACGCCGGCCACAGTCAACGGAAAAAGATTCGGATGCTGATGGTTTTGTGCTCCGTTGTGATGGTAGCTATGCCATGTGCCGTGACACTGCCGCGATACAGCCGGCGATTATAACTGAGACTGCGCGTCGGTTTGCCCAGGTCGCCAAGGGCTGTTTCTTGGGGTCATCCGTCATGGTAACGGATAACGTAGAAATGTTTCGCCAACTGGTGACGGCGTTGCGGCACGGAGGTATAGGCGTGGTGTTTTATCTCGCGCCGATCCATCCCGTCGCCTATGACTTACTCATCCAGTCCGAACCGAATCAAATTGAGCTTTTTCTCCATGATCTCGGGACGCAACAGGATATCCCCGTGATCGGTTCATTCAATCCCCATGTTTATCATCTGGATGCTGACCGCCCATGGTTTGTTGACCAGTATCATCCGGTACGGGGTGTTGTGGAAATCATCATGGGTGTGCATGCCCATGAGCTTACACAATTATCCGCCATATACTTGCAACCGCAACGGACATCAGCGCCATCTGGCGGCCGATGATTCCAGGACATCTGCATGCAGCTAGTTTCCATCATCATCCCCACCAAGGATCGGCTGGAGTTGCTCAAGCATACCATCGCCTCGGTCCGCGCCCAAACCTATCCGCATTGGGAATGCCTGGTGGTGGATGACTCCTCAACCGATGGCACTCCGGAAGCGGTGGAACAACTGGGCCGGGAGGAACCCCGCATCCGGCTGCTCCGCCGGGCGGGAGCGCAGGGTGGGGCGTCCGCCTGCCGTAACCAGGGCTTTGCCGCGGCCCGCGGTGACTATGTGGTCTTTCTTGACTCGGACGATTTGCTGGCGCCGTTTTGCCTGGAGCAGCGCGTCAAAGTTATGCAGGCGCATCCAGAGGTCGAGTTTGCCGTATCCCCCTGTATATTATTCCAAGATCATCCCGCCGATCTGCGGCAGCTTATGCGACCATTCAACACACCGGAAGACGACTTGGCCCGTTTCCTGAAGAAGGACATCGTGTGGGTGACCACCGGGCCGATCTGGCGGAGAACTGCACTAAAGGCCCTTGGACCGTGGGATGCAAAACTACTATCCGGCCAGGAATGGGATCTGCATATTCGTGCCTTAACCAGCCGAATCCCCTATATGAAAAGCAACGAGCCGGACTGGTTCTGGCGGGTCTCCGGCGCGCGGCAGACCATCGGTTCCCGGTGGTTCGAGCCGCCCAGCCTGGCCAACCGCCAGGCCCAGTTGTTCGCCATCGCACAGCGCGTGCAGGCCGCCGGCATGCTGACCACGGCCAGAAGGTATGCCTGCCTGACTGCCTTCTTGCAGGAAAGTTTCTATCTCGCGCGTCATGGACGCGTGCGTGATGCGCTGCGGTTTTGGGCCGGCCTACGGCGCGATCCCGTGCTGGCGCCAAACCCGGCGTTGCATACCATGCTGCTGCTCTTTCTGGGCCTCCAACGCATCCGCTTCGTGCGCGGTTTGGCCGCTTGGCTGCTGGCGCCTTGGTTGCCGGCGGAATTCCGGTTCGTGGTTAATGTCCACAACCGTGCACCTAGTTACGCCGATCCGAATTGCCGGGCGTTACGGGTCTATCGGGACTCCGTCGAATAAATACGCCGCGCCGTTCGTGGCGATCACGGCGGAAATCCCTACTATAGTTTCTATAGTGCAATTATGCCATACGTATCATTAGGAAAACATGAAGCACATCTACAGATCGACAAAGCAATGGATGCGCAAGTTGTTGGAATGGACTAATCTTGGATATCGCCTTTCGCTGTGGAGAGATCATCGCGTCATTACGCCACGCGGATTGCCCCAGGCACCTTGGGCCAATGCGGTATTAAACAATCACGAGGAGGTCCGTCAGGCTGTTGAACAGGTCGCCAGACTCAAACTGCCGCCGATGCGCTTTCCGCCCAAGAATTGGGACAGTTTGGCCGCCTTGGATATAATTCTGAAGAACACCACGCCGGACGCCCATATTCTCGATGCCGGCGGTGAACAGTATTCGGTCATCCTCCCGTGGTTGTTCCTTTATGGCTATGAACATCTCGTGTGCGGCAATCTGGTGTTCGATCGGCCGATCAAAAAAGGGCCGATTCGCTATCTTTATGCGGATATAACCAAAACCGATTTCCCGGATGGGGCCTTCGATGCAATCACTTGTCTGAGCGTAGTTGAGCATGGCGTGGAGCTTGCCGCCTACTTTCGCGAGATGTCCCGCATCCTGAAGCCAGGGGGGCTATTGATTACCTCGACCGACTATTTTGAGACGCCGATAGATACAAAAGGCCAGGTTTCATTGGGGTGTCCGATTCATATCTTTACCAAGGGAGAAATCCTTCAATTGGTGCAACGGGCAGAGCAATTCGGCCTGAGGCTCGTTGGGCCGCTGGACCTCGCCTGTGACGAAAAGGTGGTGTGGTGGGATGCCTATGACCTCCGTTATACCTTCGTTATCATTTCGATGCGCAAATGTGCCGATTCATTGCGCTCGGAGATCTGACGCATGAACATCCTGTTCATCACCCCCTATCCTCCTTGTCCGCCCGTTACCGGCTATCAAATCCGGATTTACAATCTGATCAAGCGCCTGGCCCGGCACCATCGGATCTGGCTGCTGACTTTCGATGACTACGGCTTTGTGACCCCCGACACCTTGCGGGATATGCAAACCCTCTGTGCCGAGGTCATCATCGCCCGGCGCGATCAAAGACCGTTCCTGCGCAGATTGGGCGGGGTGCTCTCCTATCCGCGCACCGGCACCCCCTGGCAAATCCGCCATTGGGAGTCTGCGCATGCCCGCCAGCTTATTCAGGAACTGTGCCGAAAGATACGGTTTGACGTTGTGCATATCGAGGATTCGCCCACGGCCCGCTATTGGGAATACATCCCCCATCCGGAGACCTACGGGGTTTTTATTACGCTTCAGGATGTGGTTTTTGACAAGTTTCGACGCATGGTCCGGACGGAACGCGGCCTGCGCGCGAAGGCGCGCCGCTGGTTGTATGCCCGGACCATGGCGGCGTGGGAACCGCGGTATATGGAAAGATTCGACCGCTGCCTGGTGATGTCGCAGCGTGATGGCCGTTTGCTGCAGGCCCACAACGCCCGCCTGCACATCGAGGTCGTGCCCAACGGGGTGGATACGCAGTTGCTCACCCTGTTGCCGGATCAGGCCGCCATCCCCCGGCTTTTGTTTATGGGTATCTTGGCCGGTGGAACCAACGTGGATGCTGTTTTGTATTTCCATCGCCAGGTGCTGCCCTTGATTCAGAAAAAAATCCCCCAGGTGGATCTGTGGATTGCAGGCCACAAGCCCTGCCCGGAAATTCTTCAATTGGCCGGCGAGCGAGTTCGCATCATCGCTAATCCCGATTCGGTGGTGCCCTGTTATGCGGCCTGCACCGTCGCCGTCGTGCCGTTGCGCGCGGGGGGCGGCACCAAGCTCAAAATTCTGGAAGCCATGGCCTTGGGCCGTCCGGTCATCACGACGACCATCGGTGCCGAGGGCATTGATGCGGTGGCGGGCCAATCCATCCTGATCGCCGATGACCCCGCGGCCATGGCCGCCCAGACGGTCAACATTCTGACCGATGCCGACCGGCGCCGGCAGATGGCGTTGGCGGCGCGGCGGTTGGTCGAGACACACTATGACTGGGACAGTATCGCGGATCATCTGATGGAGATCTATGCCGCGGTGGCCGGCACGAAGCGGCGGCAGACATGATAGCGCAGAGAGAACTATGAATTCCAAAATCAAACAAGTCCTGCAAAACCGCTATCCGCGGCTGTTCTCCTTCTTGATGAATGTGCGCTCCTGGCTTTCGGTGCCGGGCCGCCGACGCGCCATTGCCGCCTATCTCGCGGCACACGATGTGAAGAAATTGCAACTGGGTGCCGGCCGCACAAATGTTCCCGGCTGGCTGAACACCGACTATTGGGCCAAGCCGCCGCATTTCCTTTACGTCAATGTCTGCAAGCGTCTGCCGTTCGCGGATGGTCAATTTGACCGCATTTTTTCGGAGCACATGATTGAGCATGTTTCGCAGGTACAGGGCTGGCAATTGTTGCAGGAATGTTTCCGCATCCTCAAGCAGGGCGGCCGGATGCGCCTGGAAACCCCGGACCTAGAGCTGATGTGCCGCCTCTACCGGACGGATTTGACGCCGGAAGAAATAGCCTACATCCAGTTCCACCGCGACACCTGGAACCCTTTTCGCAAGTACGAACGGCCCACCCGCTGCATTGTGCTCAACAACATCATGCGTTATGCAGGCCATCAATTCCTTTATGACGAAGAATATTTGCGCATAGCCCTGGAGCGGGCCGGATTTGAACAGATCGAGCGTTATGTCTCCGGGGCGACCAAGGATGCACACTTTGCAGGCGTGGGCGGACGCCCGTACGCGGCCTTCAGTCGCTTTGAAACCCTCGTGCTGGAGGCGGCCAAGCCGCAGGGGCTCAAAAAACAGTAGCCAGCAGTCAGTCGGCGCCTTGCGCCGTTGGCAGCAATTCAGGCGTAAGTCAACTGCCAGCAAAAAGGAAACTACGAAACACACGAAAAGCGCGAAAATTCAGGGGAGAAAAAAGCTGGTTTTCAGAATTTCCCTTTCGCGAAGTTAGCGCATTTCGTAGTTAAAAAATTCGTCTTCTGTATGAGAATCGAGGGCGTCAGCATCGTGATGCGAATTTATAACGGCATGCCGCATTTGCGCGCGGCGGTGCAGAGCGCGCTGCGGCAAACCTATGCCAAGGTGGAAGTGCTGGTTATTGATGATGGGTCTCAGGATGGGACCCCTGCCTACCTGGACACGGTCAAGGATGCGCGCCTGCGGGTCATTCGCCAGGAAAACCAAGGGCCGGCGGCAGCCGGCAATCGCGGGTTGCGAGAGGCAAAATACAATTGGATTGCCATCCTCGATGCGGATGATCTGGCCGCCCCGGAACGGATCGAGAAGGGAATCGTTTTTCTGGAACAGCATCCTGAATATGCCTGCCTCGGCTCCCGGTGCGGCTATGTCGGGGGAGATGATCAACCCTATGTCGCCCATATTTTTGGCAGATCGTTCACACCCACGACCATGCCCAATATGTTGCAGCCCCCTGAAGTTGATCTGCTGACGGCCACGATCCCGCATTCGTCCGCGCTTTATGATCGCCGGCTGGCCTTGGAGGTGGGCGGGTACCGCGTGGACATGCCGGTGGCGGAAGACTACGATCTCCTGCTCCGGCTGGCCGACCGGCAGCGCATCGCCTGCCTGCCGGAGACGCTGGCCTATCTGCGCATTCTACCCGGCAGTTTGACTTCGCAACACATGCGGGCCATGTGTGCCGCGCATCATTTTGCGCGTACCTGTGCTGTGGCGCGCCGCAGTGGCCGGCCGGAACCCGTCTTTGAGGAGTTCATGAACGCTTTCAAGCCATCCGCTGTGGACCGCCGCAGTCTGCGGGCTTCCTCGCATTACAGGCTTTTTTTGGCCCAGATGACGTCCGGTCGGCGGTTGAGGGCCTGGTATCATCTGGGTTGCTATGCCAGTTGCGACCCGGCAGGTTTTCTGGGTTTGATCAAGTCCACCTTCAGGAAGGTGCGGGCGGCTGCATGAATAGGCGGATGTTCATCGGTAAGGCGCGGGCCAAGGCGGCGCGGCGTGCGGCGCAATGGCTGCTAGGCGCAGATGCCTTAGGCATGCCCGCCAGATCCGTTCATTCGCTGGCCGAAGCCTCCACCGGCAGTCCCTTCCGTCAACATATTCTGGGCTTGGAAACGGTGTTTCCTCCGCAACTGGTAAACTATGCCTTCCCGGATGAGTTTCCGGCGTCCTTCCGCCGCCGCAAGGCGTTTGACGAAAGTCATCTCTACCGGCTCAGGGATGTCGTCGTCTCGCCCTATTCGGGGTTGGCGTGGTTGCCGGAAGGCCGGGTATTGCAGGAGAGCGTGGGCTCGCTGATGCGGATCATGGGGTGGGGCAATAATGTGTGGGAATTGGCATTGCGGCCGGCGGCCCTGAGCACGCCACAACCGGCCCTGGTGGTGCCGCAAGGCCCCTATTTCCATTGGGTCACCGAAACGCTGCCGTGGCTGATCCTGGGCCTGCGCCGGCATGACGCCATCTCCTTGATCCATGCGCCGGGGTTATCCCGTTACGTTACCGGCTATATGGCGCTCCTGGAGGGGACGCATCGGGGCGCCATCACGCATCATGAGGCGACCACGGCCCTCCGCTGCCCTGACGTGATCATGCCCCAAGTGGAGGAATGGTCCGGCTTTGTACGGCCAGAATTCATCGCGCTGTTGCGGCAGTTTGCCGCCGCCCTTGAGCTTCCTCCCGGTGACCCGCAACCGGAACCGCGCCGCATCTACGTTTCCCGATGTCTGGCCCCGGTGCGTCCCCTGGCGAACGAAGCCGAACTGGAGGCGGCCGTGCAGAAGCGCGGTTTCCACGTGGTGCGGGCGGAGACGCTGACGGTGAAAGAGCAAATGCGACTTTTTGCCGCTGCCGAAGAAATTGTGGCGCCGCACGGCGCCGGCCTGACCAACATGATCTGGAGCCACCGGCTCCGGCGAGTCACAGAGATTTTCCAAACCGAACAGATCAATGACTGCTATGCGCGGCTGGCGGTTTCCCTGGGGGCGGCCTATAGATATGTGATGTGCCAACGTGATCCGGAGGGCCGCAGCCGGGTTGGCGTGGATGAGGTCCTGAAGGCGGCAGGCGTTGAGTAATTCTGAAATGGGATCTGAGACTAAGCCCTTCGCGTAGTTCGCGCATTTCGTAGTTTGAATATGTTGAATGAACAAAACGCGTTGATCATCAATGCCGACGATTTTGGTGCGTCGGCCTCCATCAACCAGGCCGTCGTGGAGTCCTTCCAGCGGGGCTGGATCTCGCATGCCTCGCTCATGGCCAACATGCCGGCCTTTGATGAAGCTTGTGAGTTGATCGAGAAGCATGGCCTTCAGGCGCGCATCGGAGTTCATCTGAACCTGTCGCGGGGTAAGCCCTTGACCTCTGCCATCCGGCAGGTGGGCTGGCTGTGCGGGCCTAATGGGGATTTTCGTCCCCACCGGCGTCACCGGTTGTGGCTGGCGCCCGCCGAGCGCCGGGCGATTGCCGACGAATTGACCGCTCAAATCCGCACCTGTCAGGCCCGCGGGCTGGCGTTGACGCATCTGGACACGCATCAGCACTATCACTATATCTGGCCGATCTGCTCCCTCCTGCTCCGCCTAGCCGGGCACTTCCAGGTGCCGGCCATCCGGATCCATAGGAATTTTGGAGTGGCCATCCGGCCGGCGAGCCGGGTATATTCGCGCTTGTTCAATGCCCGGCTGCGGATGCGGCACGTGGCCCGCAGCGCTTGTTTCTGCCATTTGGATGATGTGTTGGCGCTCGGCGTGCCGGAGCAAGCCCGCGTGGAGATCATGGTGCATCCCGATCTGAACAGCCAGGGTGCCGTGATTGATGGGGCGCGGTTTGATGCCGCCACCGCACCCCTGTTGGGAAGGTGCATGCCGGACCTTGTGGCGCGGCATGCTGGGCACGGCGGCTCTGAGCATAATCAGGTGATAAAGTCATGAATTCTAAATTTTCTCTGTTTATTATCGGCGTGCTGTCTGTGCTGGGGGCTATGTTGGCCATCACCTGGTACCTCAGCGGCACCTTTATTGATATGGTGTACATTGCGGGGATATCGCTGCCGCTGATCTTGATGTTGGCGCTCAAAGCGCGGCCGTACTGGTTCATTTTTATCATTGGCTATCTGACATTTTGGAACCTGCCCATCAAGGCGGTGCTCTTTGATGCCGTGGGTGGAACGACTCCAATTATGTTGATGATCATAGGAGGCTTTTGCATTGCGGATCGAGCCATATCTCGTACAAGCATCGTCCTGCGCGATTCGTGGGTATATAGGGCGATGCTTATCCTGGCCTGGTTTATCGTAATCCGTTTCGCCGTCCAGCCCGCCGGGTCTGCCCGCCTGGGTGAGATTGGAGGGTTGTCCCGCAGCGTGCCGATGCTGATGTGTGGTTGGATGTTCTTCGTTGCCTATTGGGTCACCCGGAATACGGAGCGGTTCAAGACCTGCTTCATCTGGGTGCTGGTGAGCGCGTTTCTCGGTATGTTCTTCAGCTATTTCAGCAAATTAGCTGCCGAGGGCAGCTATTTGGGGCATTTCTATGACTGGCGCATGTGGCTGCTGATCGGGGCTGCGCTGGCCGCCATTTCCGTTTATGCCAGGAATAAAAGCATCGCCGGCTTTTGGTTCATGGTCATTGCGGTTCTTGCACTGCTTCTGGGTCTCATCAATCCCCACCGCAGCCGCATCCTGTTTGCGATCAGTGCATTGCTGGTGTGGGGCTTCATGACCAGGAGATTTGTGAGAGTAGCCGCCGTGACGCTCCTGCTGGCCGCCGTACCCATCCTGCTGCTGCTCTCCATCGAGGGCCAGAAAGACGTACCGGATATCTTCAAGCGGTCGCTCTCTTTGTTCTTGGGGCAAAATAAGATAGACCCTTTTCTCGGCGAAATGGGCTGGGTCAGCGACTTCCGCAAGGATATGTACCGGCTTTCCTGGGAGGAGATCAAAGAACAGCCTATTTTGGGCAATGGCTTTCGTTTTTCGCGCGCGGAACTTTTGCAGCAAGTGGCAATACAGAATATGGCGAGGACCCTGGCCATCGGCGGATCGTACCACAACTCCCTACTCTTTCTAGCCACAGCGATCGGATTGCCCATGACGGCGCTGTTCACGCTGGTCTATGTCTTCAGCTTGATTCAAGGATTACGCTGGGTGCGCAGCCATCCCAACGACCGTTATAGATTCATAGCCATGACGGTCTTGATTTATATCATACCCGCCTCCGGCCAGTTGTTGATGAACGGCAGCACGAAGGATATTTTGAATATTTGCATTCTGCTCGGCATTTTATGGGCGGCGATGGACCGGGGCGATCTCGAAATGGCGCGCGCGGAGGCAACTGTGCAAAAGATCCCCACCCCGATCTCCCCGGCCCATCGCAGCGTGATGTTGCCGACGCACCACTGAAAGACCAGTTTCTTACCGAATGGCGTTCACAATCAGACAGGGCCCTCTGCAGTCGGTCTGGCAGGGGCGGCAATTTTGCAGCTACCGCGCACAGATGCGAGCGTTCGCCAGGTAATGCAATGAATATTCTCACGCTATACAGTCCTTTCATCAAATTCTTTCGTTCACGACGGATGCGATTGTTTCAATTACTTATGAATCCCCAATCGGGCCAAAGGATCTTGGATGTGGGCGGATACCACTGGTTCTGGAGCCAGGTGGAATACAAGAATCAAATCGTATGCCTTAACCTTCATCTCCCGAAATTATCGGAGCCCCTTCCACCCCAGATTACTTACGTCCAAGGTGATGGACGATGCCTGCCGTATGGCAACGCCGAGTATGACATCGTGTTCTCCAATTCCGTCATTGAACATCTCGGTAACTATGAAGACCAGAAACGCTTTGCAGCGGAAGTCAGACGCGTTGGCAAATCCTATTGGGTGCAAACGCCTAGCCGCTGGTTTCTGCTTGAACCGCATCTCATTACTCCATTGATTCATTACCTGCCCAAGGCTATTCAAAAATATTTATTGCGATGGTGCACCGTATGGGGGCTGATCACTCGACCAAGGCGTGACCAGATCGATAAATTTCTTGCTGAAGTCAGGCTGCTGACCGAGCGTGAAATGAGAGAGCTGTTCCCAGAAGCCCGAATCCTGTCGGAGCACTTTCTCGGTTTCAAGAAGTCTTTCATTGCCGTGAAAACGGAAAGGGAGGCGAACAATCGCAGCGACAGGTGCGGAACATAGTCGATCCGTTGCACTTTAGGGCTATCTCCCGCCAGTCATAACCGTTGATATGAAGCTGATTTCAATGTGTTGGGCACTTCATCCATGACGACTCGGTAGGGCGCATTCGCCGATCGTGTCACATACGACTTGGCAAGCCGGAGATACCTAACGGCGCGATATATATGCATACTTTCTGGAATCAATAGGGGCCAGTCGTGCATATTGCATTTGTCACACCCTTCAACCCCCGGCTGCTCTGCCGGATTCTGGATTCGCCCTGGCAGGACCTCAAGATGGTTCCGGCTGGCCGTAACAACACGCCGGTGGCCAATCTGATCCCCGCATTATTGCGCTTGGGCCATCGGGTGAGCGTTGTGGCGGCAGAACGCACGGTCTCGCAAACCGTCCATGTCCACGGCCCCAACCTGAACATTATTGTGGTTCCACATCGGCCCAGTCTGACCTTGGCCATGTTGGATTCGTTTCGCGTGGAGCGCAGGCGCTTGCTGGATGTCATCCGTGATTTGAAGCCGAACCTGGTCCATGGACACTGGACCCAAACAGGGCATGCGTCGGCCGCCCTGGATTCAGGATACCCATGCGTCAACACCATCCATGATGCCGCCCTGACCTGCGCTTGGCTTAGTCGCGGCTACCGGCCGGATCGCATCCTGTTCATCATCAAACAAATGGCCGAAACACGCACCATCGCGCGACGCAGTCGTTATATCATTGCGGTCTCACCGTATGTGGAAGCACATTTCCGGCGCTATTTCGGATATCGGGGCGATGCGCGCGTGATCCCCAACGCCGTGCCGGATGCCTTGCTCGACGGTCCCGGCGAACCCCTGCGGACGTTCGATGCGGGCCTGGCCACCTTTGCCAGCAATGGCGATTGGGGAAGGCTCAAAAACATCGCGAACTTACTGCGCGCATTTGCATTGGTCATCCGCGCACAGCCTTCCGCCAGGCTGATTTTGATTGGCGCCGGCTTGGGATCAGGTGGTCCGGCGCAGGCTTGGGCCCAACGCCATCACGTGGCCCAACGCGTTACGTTTGCCGGCGTACTGGATTATGCTGCCGTGCAGAGAACACTAAAAAACGAGGTGGATATCCTGGTCCATCCTTCGCGCACCGAGGCCTGCAGCATGGCCATCGCCGAGGCCTTGGCGCTGGGCATCCCTGTGATCGCCGGGCCGGTGGGCGGCATACCTTGGATGACGAAACAGGGCGCATGCGGATGCCTTGTTGATATCGAAGATCCTAAGGCCATCGCCGCGGCCATGTTGCGACTGGCCAATGATGCGGACCTGCGACGCATGTTGGCGGAGGCCGGTGTCGCCTGGGCTGGCCAGTGCTTTAAAGCTGACCGCGTGGCTCAACAACATATCGAATACTATCAACACGCACTCGATCAATATCAAGAAAGCCATACGTCGTTTAAGCGGATCATCTCCTGAATATCACCGGAGTAATATGAACAATAATCCGGTCGACGCTTGCAACACGCCCTGGCCCCGCCGGATGGCGTTTCTGACCCCGACGGTGACCGCCTATCGCATCCCGTTCCATCAGGAGCTCAGCCGGCGGGTGGCAGACTACCACATCATTCAAAGCTCGCCGCATGATCCTTGCCTGCCGCATGCGCAATTGCCGGAGTCGCTGGCGATAACCACGTTGCAAAGCCTCCGGTTGGCCCACCACGATATTTCACCGGAAGGGCGCGTGGAGAAAACCTACGTATACCTTTCTCGAGGATTGATTTCCACGCTATCGAAGCTGGCGCCCGAAGTCATCATCAGCGATCAACTGGGCCAGCGCACGCTGGGCGCCATTTACTATTGTTGGCGACATCCCCCCACACGGCTGTTGATTTATGTGGACGGCTCGGATATCACGGAGAAGAATCGCAATGATTTCTTGCGGAGAGTCATCCGACCTTGGATCCTGCGCCGCGCCGATGGCGTGCTGGTGAATGGGGCGGGGGGCGCCCGTTATGTACGCGCGCAGGGCGTGCGGCCGGCCAAGATTCACGGTTTCCCCTACACCACCGATCCGCGCTTTTTAGGCGTTCGCAAAACCAGCGGCCGAACCGGGGAACTCCGGTTGGCCTACGCGGGTCGGTTTGTCCCGGTGAAAGGCCTGTTGGAGTTCTTGAACATTCTAACGGCATGGGGCGCGCAACATCCCCGGCAGCACATCGTGTTTCGTCTGGCGGGCGATGGACCGCTACGAGGCCAGTTGCAGGCGCGACCCCTGCCACCGAATGTTGTGGTTCAGATCGAGGACAACCTATCCTACCAAAATATGCCCGCTTTCTATGCACAAGCCGACTGGCTGGTTTTCCCCTCGTTTTCTGATACCTGGGGCATGGCGGTGCAGGAGGCGATGGCCGTGGGGCTGCCGGTGCTGGGGAGCCCGAACAGCCAAGCCGTCGAAGAGCTGGTTCATCCCGGGCAAACCGGGTGGCTCTTCCATCCGGATCGCCCCGCGGAGATCGTCGCCGCCCTGGATGCAGCCGCTGAAATGTCAACGGAGAACTATGCGCGGATGAGCGACCAAGCCCGGCAAGCGGCCGTGGCACATCTACCGGAGCAGGTGGTGACCCAGTTGATGGAATTCATCATACAACAGCGCTAAATCAAGCTGGATGCGCGATGCCAAAAGTAAGGAAACCGTATGTCATTCTATGAACATTTTGCCCACCGCCGGCGAAATGCCTTTGGTCATTTTGTCAAACAGGCTTTCGCCCGGAAAATATTCCGAATGATCGGCGATCACCCTGGGCGCATGCTGGAACTGGGTCCGGGCGATGGCTATCTGGCGCAGATCGCGCAGGAGCGCGGATTTGATTACACGGCGCTGGATGGCAGTCCCGGGGTGGTGGAATCATTGAAACAAAAGGGGTTCGGCAACATCCGGCAGGCCATCGTCCCGCCGCTGCCGGCGGACCTCGGTTGTTTTGATACCTGCCTGATGATGCATGTCATCGAACATCTGCCCCATCACGAAGCGGCCTCCGGTTTGCTGGCGGAGGTCCATGCCCATTTGCGCCCCGGCGGGAAGCTCTGGTTGGCCACCCCGGATTATTTGTTTTGGAAAACGGATTTCTATTGCTGCGACTACACGCATAGCACTCCGTTTTCCATGTATACCCTGCGGCAATTATTGATCAATGAGCATTTTTCGATCGTCCGAGCGGCTCGTTATGTCGGGCCCTGCTTCGGCTGCCCGGGATTGTTGGTGTATCTGCTGGCGCGCTGTCTGTACAACCGGACCCTTGACCATCTGGTGCTGCATCCGCGGGGCCATAATTTCTGGTACCGCGCGTTCCTGACCGCGATCCCCAGCGTATTTATTGTGGCGGAGAAAAAGGACGTCACGTGAATCCGTGACCACCACCTATCAAGCTATTCAGATCGCCGGCGGGGATACCGCGATGCCGCTCAATCTGCGCAAGCGGATTGACTTCATGGCCGGGTGTTGCGACCTGCGCTCGAGCCGGTTCCTGGATTGCGGTTGCGGCGCCGGCGAGTATGTCTTTGCGCTGCGGGACCTGTTCGGCACCGATGCCTGGGGCGTCGAATTCTCGGCGGACAAGGTCCGCCAAGCCCAACGCCACCCGCGGCATGCCGTGCGCATTAAACAAGGCAATATCGAGGGCTTGGAGGAGCCGGACGCCGCCTATGATGTCATCCTGCTCAACGAGGTGATCGAGCACGTGCCGGACGAGCGCGCCGCGTTGCGGGAGGTCTTCCGGGTGCTGAAAGCGGGCGGCTGTCTCCTGGTCTTTGCGCCCAACCGCTGGTTTCCTTTTGAAACGCATGGTGTGACCGTGAAAAGCAGCGGACGCAAAGTTCCGCCGTATCTTCCGGGCGTGCCTTATGTGCCGCTGGTGTTCGGCAACCGGATCTTTCACTATCCGGCGCGCAACTACTGGCCGCATGAACTCCGGCAGTTGATCCGGGAGGCGGGGTTTGCCATCCGCCGGGTGGGCTATTTTTGGCAGACCTTCGAAAATATTTCCGGGTCCCAGCCGGCCCTGGTCAGAATCGGCCGGCCGGTTTTGCGACGCCTGGCAGCGGCCGGTGAACGGATTCCGGTGCTCAAACGGTTCGGCGCCAGCCAGATCATTGTGGCGCAAAAGCCCACCCGGACCGCCCGCTGCACATCCGACCGGAGTTGAAGCCATGCCTGAACCGCGAATTTTCATTGTCATTCCGGTCTTTAATCGCCGGGAGTTGACCCGCGCCTGTCTGCGCTCCCTGGCACAACAAAGCTACCGCAACTTCCAGACCATGGTGGTGGATGATGGCTCCACCGATGGCACCAGTGCCATGATCAAGCAGGATTTCCCGGAGGTGCTGCTGCTGCATGGCGATGGCAACCTCTGGTGGACCGGGGCCGTGAATGTCGGCGTGCGCCAGGCGCTGTCGTTGGCGCAGGCGGGGGACTTTGTCCTGCTGCTGAACGATGACCTGGTTATGGAGGCGGACTATTTGCACGTCCTGCAACAGGCTGCCCAGCGGATGCCGCATGCGGTGATCGGTTCCGTGGAGGTGTTGGCCGATGATCCGGACGTGATTTTCAGTGGCGCGGTCAGGGTGAACTGGCTTACGGCCAAGCAGCAGGTGCTGCATGCCGGGCAGCGGCTGTCCAAGTTCGCCCGCGACCATCTCGAGCCGGTTTCGATCCAGCATGGGCGCGGTGCGCTTTATCCCGTGGCGGTCTTCAAGGAGGTGGGCTTGTTCGACGACCGGCACTTCAAGCAATGCGGCGACACGGAACTGCCGCGCCGGGCCGCCTTGCGTGGTTTTCCCCTGTACGTTTGTTACGGCGCCGTGGTGAAAACAACGGCCGCCCCAAGCGGCAAAAACATCAACACCCAAGCCCGGTACACCCTGCGCGATTTCCGGAAGTATTTCTTCGATGTCCGGTCCAACTGCCGCCTGGTCTATCGCTGGTATTTCTGCCGGAACACCTTCACCAACCCCCTGGCCCGGCTGAACTATTTCTGCTTTGATGTGCTGCGGATCACCTGGCGGTTCTTTTCCCGGCTCTCGTTCCGGCAGCCGTGAACTCATGCTGATGATGGGCTGATCGTGAAAGTGTTGCATTATGTGGGCTATCTATGCCGCCATCATGAGCGGGCCCGCCGGCTGAGCGGCTTTTCATCTCGTGCAATATGTTTCGGTTGATCGGACTGTTCTTGTCGCTGGCGGGGGTGACCCTGTTGGCCACGCGCCTGTTGCCGGCGCCGCAGCGCTCATTGTCTCCGGACTTAAATGCAGCCTCGCTCATCATTGTAGCGGCTTTCGTCATCTATGCCGAGGTGCTGGCCCTCGGGCACCTGGATTGGCTGACGGCGCAAGGGCTGGTCTTGGTCAACGGGTTGCTGGCGTTGGCCCTCTGGTCAACGTGGCGTGCGGCGTTGGCCGATGTGCGCATGGTCGTGCAGCGGTTGGGACTGGCTTTCCGTGATTGCCCATGGCTGCTGCTGCCGGTGTTCTTTCCGTTGTTGGTGTCCGCCGCGACACCTTGGCAAGATGGCGACACCTATGCCTATCACCTGCCTAATTTGCTGCATTTGTTGCAGCAAGGCACAACCCATACGGCGGCGGCTGGGGCCTTGTTCGATCCCGGGGCGGCCACGAGTTATTACCCGCGCGGCCTGGAGGCCTGCGGCGCATTTTTTTATTTTTTTGCCCTGCCCCATGTGACCTTGCTGGCGTTCAAAAGCCTTGTGTTCGCCGTGCTGTTGCTGCTGTTCAGGGCGCAGCAGCCCGAGGGGCTGGGGGCAACTTTTGTATTCGCCGTAGGGGCGTCGTGGTTTGTAATTCAGAACGACCTGGGTTCGCTGAAAAACGATGTATTCCTCGCCGTTTGTTTTCTCTACGCCTACTGCGTTGTGACCCGCACCGCATGGCGCCAGCCGCGGCTGATGCTGCCGGTCGCCATGGCGCTGGCCTTGTGTTTGGGCCTGAAGTCAAATGCGCTGATGTACGTCGCCGCGGTGAGCCTGTGCTGGCTTGGGCGCGCTGGGCCGCGTTGCGGCCGGCCCTTGTTGTTGCTGGTGCTCGTGACGCTGCCGTGGGGCCTCTATTTCCCGCTGCTCAATTGGTGGGAACATGGTTCGCCTTTCCATCCGCATGGCTGGCAGTGTCTGGGGAGGACCATCTTCCCCGGCGCCGTCCTGCCGGGGTTCGATACCACGCTGGGCGGCCATCTGGACGGAGCGGCGCTGTTGTTGTTGCTGCGTGGCCTGCTGCGTCAAGCGGGGCCCGTGGGCGGCCTGCTGTTGGTCCTGGGGCCGGGCTGGCTGCTGGGGCGCTGGATTCGCCGCCCGGCGACGCCGCCCCGTGCGATCCCGAGGATTATGGATTATGGCGCGTTGGCGCTCTGCGTTGTTTTTTTTCTCCTTACACCCTATTCCGACAACAACAACGGCGTGCCGCACCAGCAATTGTTCTCCGGTCATTCGCTGCGCATGGTCCTGCCGGCGCTGGGCCTGCTGGGGTTGATGGTGGTGGAGGCCTGGCCGGTGGCGTGGCGCTGGCCCCGGCCCGGGCTTGTATTTGCCCTGGCGTTGGGCCTGCTGCTGAATGGCGTGGCCTATGATCTGACGGCCATGCTCCTGAAGCCTCAAAACGCCTGGGCGCAAATGGCGCCGTTGCCGGGCAGTTTCCACAACGGCGCCCTGACCTTGGTGGCGCTCATGTTGGCGGGGTTGGCGGTGTGGGCCTGTCGGTGCTGGCGCCCGCCATGGCTGGCCGCCCTGTTGGTTGTGGCGGGTGTGTATCAAAGCCTCACCTGGCCGGCCAGTTTGGGATACGCCCTGCGTTTCAAACAGAGCGGTGAACGTTCGCAGGCGTTCGCCTGGGTGCAGACGGCTGTCCGGGCCGATGACACCGTGTCGTTATGGGCTGACAAGGCGGGGAATTATTTTTGCGGCTGCATGTACGCGGTCGTAGCGCCACGCGCGCGCGCGGTGCACCTGCGGCAGACGATGGCGCCGGCGCCCCGGACAAGCCTGGTGATCCAATGCGCCGATGATGTTGAACAATCCAAGGCGCTTGTGACTGGACGAACGTATCAAAACCAGCGCCAGGACATTGCCAGCCGGATGATCAGTTGGGGTTACGCCGAGCTTTATAGAGACGCTTGCTATAGCGTATGGCGCAAAAGCCCGGCGCTGGTTAAAAACAAGGTTCTTCCGGGTTTCCCGTGTGAATACTGAATGGTCATTGGTACGTGCATGTGAAGCGAAGCCATCGACTAAGCGAGTCGACTAAGCGTAGCCAACTAAGTGTGGGACTAAGTGTTACGAGAAGCGACCATCAACGCTCTGCGGATCGTCACAGAATCCATGCCCTTCTGATATACTTTCAACATCTCACGACCAATAAGGTGTGCCATAAACCCGCTCCTACACACACTTCGTCGTCCACTCTTAGTCCCTCACACTTTGTCGCTTACACTTACTCGATTCGCTTAGTCGTCTCCCGCTCCGCTGTCGATCATGCCGCCTTCCATAATAGAATATCACACGCTAATCCCGGAAGAGCCCAAAATAAGGACGCTTAATGCGCAGTAGCGCATATTTGTTTTCCATCGTTACCCCGACGCTGGGTCGCAGTGCCGCGTTGCTGCGCTGTCTGGCCTCCGTGGCCGACCAGGCGGGGGTGGAGGTGGAGCATGTTGTGCAGGAGAAGGCCGTGGCGGGCCGTCCGCCGGCCACCGGATCCGCCGGCCAGCAGAACAACCAGACCATGAAACGACCGACGCACGAATCTACGGACTCGCCCCGCCGCCGCCGACACTGGTTTAGCGAGGACGACACGGGCATTTATGATGCGCTGAACCGCGGCTTCGCCCGCGCCACGGGCGAGCTTTGTGGCTGGCTCAATGATGACGAGCAATACCTGCCCGACGCCCTCGCGCGCGTCGCACAAGCGGCGGCGGAAAACCCGGCGGCGGAAATATTTTTTGGCGGCGCGGTGGTGGTCAACGCGGAAGGACAACCCCTGGCTTGGCGCCGCACGGCGCGCCTGCGCTTCGCCTGTGTGGCGGCGGCCCATCTTTACACCCTCTCCTGCGCCCTCTTTTTCCGGCGGCGGCTGTGGGAACGATTGGGCGGATTCGATGCCGGCTTGCGCATCGTCGGCGACGAGGATTTCATCGGCCGCGCTCTGCGCGCGGGCGCCAGCGCGCAACCCGTCCCGGGCTTTCTGGGCAGCTATACCGTGCATCCCGGACAGATCAGCGCCGGAGTGGAGGCGGCGCGCCGGGAACTCGCCATCCTCAAGCGGCGCTGGCCGCCCTGGACGCAGCGGCTCACCCCCGTGCTCAAGGCCTGGCGGCGCCTCGAAGACGCGGCGCACGGCTGGTGGCCGGGCCGGTCTCTGACGCTCGACTGCGCGCTGTACCAGGGCGATGATCTTACCCG
>Ga0209048_10000359_pt1 | contig 48758 bp, 74 predicted proteins | sample FrelakmetCRP12CR_FD_187146 | JGI IMG/M metagenome (GOLD analysis project Ga0209048, IMG submission 187146) | Freshwater lake sediment microbial communities from the University of Notre Dame, USA, for methane emissions studies - CRP12 CR (SPAdes)... | ecosystem: Environmental > Aquatic >...
GTTTAGTTATTTTAAGTGGTACGGACGCAGTGGTGGTAGTTTCAGTAACTGTACCATGAGCATTAGCCGGGCTGAATTGTAGGTGTGCTGGAAGAGTAGTTGTCGCTCCGATAGTACCATGGACGTTCGCTGGGTTATATTGGAGGTGTGCGGCTGTCGTTGTAGTAATGTCGACCGTACCGTGAAGGGCTACTTGCCCACCCGCTAAAGTGGTAAGGGTTCCTGTGAGGCTGGTTTGGATTCCACCGCCCGGAGCGGCCGGGTCTTGCCATGTAGTGGCTGATGCACCGGGTTCTAGTTGAATTTCATCAACATAAAACAAAACACCCGCACCCGGATTAGCCTCATAACCTACTTCTATGCCTAATGTGGTGTCCGTTGCTCCAGTGGTTCCTGTTACGGTTAGCTTTTGCCAAGCACCGGTAGGACTACCACTAGTATAACTAATACCACCCGATACGTTCCCCACCAGTTCCCAGTATATAGCGGTCCCCACGGGCATATAAACCCACATAGAGGCCGTGTATTGAGTAAGAGCACTGCAAGCAACCCCGGTTACGTCAACCGCCGTGTATGTGGAGTTTATGGTCGTAACTCTCAATGAGTCGCTGGCTTGATGAGCCTGGGTTATGCTGCTGGCTAATGTCTCAGTGCTTCGTGCTGCGAAGCCCGTTGTGTTCCCGCCGGTGTCTGTGCCTGTTGCTTGGTTACTGGTAAGAATATTTTTAATAGCAGCATTCAAATTGCCCGTTACGAGCTTCCTGAAGCCAACGGTCCCGCTAAAAGTGAGCCACGGGTTATTGGCGGTTGTTTCGGAGCCCTGTTCTGTTAAGTCGGTTGCTGAGTTATCCCCACAGACCAAGCCACCCGTATAGGACGTGGATGTGGATGCAGCTCGGTATCCGACCTCTACTACAAGGCGGTCTCCAAGGGTCGGCGTTACGTTCGTAAGCGTTATACTGAAGTTCTCATTAACATCCTGCCACCCACGGTTAGCCGCTGTACCTGTTGCCATCTCTGGCGGTGCGGCTGCGGTGTTATCACTTGCTGCTACCGCTGCAATCAAATCCCCAGCGTGTGAGGCTTTTTCTGAGCCATCATTATTAACGATTCGAGCGTGGATAGCATTGGTCGCATTAAACAAAGCGTTGGACTCTATGCTCCGCATTTGCCCTTTAATAGTCCCTGAGATAGGATTAGCACTAAGGGGGTCTGATACATACTGTATAAGGCCCTTAGTAGATGGGTTGGTGCTGGATACCTTACTGCGGGCCTTAGTGGCCATGGCACTACTTATCTTATCCGCCTTGAGTATGAGCTTGTATTTGTCCATCGTCGTGATAGACGTCCACAAACTGGAGCCGGCGACCGTTACGGGTGCCGCTCCGCTACTGGGTAGATAAAAAGTCGTTGCCATTTATTTAATACTCCCCTAATAATTAGCCAACGCTATTGCCTTTACATTGGATTCCCATGTCTGATGAGCCGTTGACCAGTCTTTAATGTTCCCTACATAGTTTACTGTTCCAGATATGGTTACAAAAGTTCCGGTTCGTCCATTGGTAACATCATCATAAGTCTTTTCAACGTCCACGTCTAAACCCGCTGCGATTAATCTATCCCTCGCATTTCTGAGCTGTGCTGGGGTGTACTTATCATCTAAGCCGGTTACATACAGTTTAATATACACGTCGATGGTAGTTCCGGTGTTGTTGCTTCGTCCGCGTTCTATTACTTCAATCGTCATATATATTGCCTTTTTAGCAACTTTTGCCGGCTAAGGTTACGTAAGTGTGAGTAATACCACCGGAGCCGCTGAATGTCATCATAAGGCGGGCTGTCTTAGCGACAACTGCCCCAAAATCATATTTGAATGCTCCGCTTGGTATGAGAGTTGGTGATACTGTTGTATGGTCGAAATAAACCCCTGTGATAGGGTCTTTAACTTGAAGTTTGGCCGTCATAACCGGGCTTCCTGAGCTTGCGGTTGAGGCTTGGAAGTACGCAGATATGTTATAAACACCGGAGATGTCAAAGTCTTGACCGGTTACTGTTGCGGTGAATGCTGAATCTGTTAATACAGGTGTTGTGGCTGTATAGTTCTTAGTTTTCTCTATCATGCCTTCTAACTCCTTATAAATTTATAAAAAAAATATGTAGAAGACCCGTTGCAGGGTCTCCGTTACTTAAATACCGAATGCTATCCAACTAACAAGAACAGCGGGACTTGCAGCAACCGAGATGTTCCCATTGAGTAGGGGTGTGGCTGATACTGCGGCTGTCATGGTCGGAGTAACCGGACTGGAGACAACGAAGCCCATTCCGAGTACCGTTGTGAATCCTGTGGCTAATGGTGTGCCCGCTACTGGAGCGGACTGCATTGTGCCACCGGTTACAAGAATACCCGGAGTGGCTGGGTTCCCAGCCATCTTGGCTATCTCAGTGTGGATTTTAGCCCATTTATCACCCGGTGCGGTTCTTAATTGCTTGGTGGTTCTAACCATTGTTTATACCTCCATCCAAGCCTTATTAGATTCCAGATGACTTGTAGGTTATTGCGTTGGGCACCTTTAGGGCTATACCCATTTCTGCGAAGATTTCAATCACGATATTATGCGGATATTTCTCTTCAGTGTACCGATTCACGTTAATACGACTGTCCTGAGGGTTGCTCGAGAAAGCGGGGTCGGTGAACTTGTAAACGGTCCCTGCGGGGTATCTGGTGTCGAATCCAAGATAACTTCCATCTGTTAACTGCGTAGAGTGGGTGTTTACGATTTGCACACCGTTAACGGGTGGTAATGTCCTTGTAGCTCCTCCTGTGGGGTCGATAGCCCAATTCCTGTCTATCTGTTGCATATATTTCAGGAATGCGTAGTATTGTGTTTTATGGAGATAGAGCTTATTCAGTTCGTAAGGGAAGCCCTCAATGTCCATAGTCTGTGCAAAGGTCATTATATCAGTAACCGGGTCTGCATCTGAGTCAGTCCATACTTTGGTTCCTGATACCTCCGTTATATCGTTAACTACTCCCTGTAAAGAGAGCACGATGTCGTCATTTATCTTTTTGGCGATTCCGAAGCTAACGCGGTCGTAAGCACGGGTCAATTCATCAATGAATGGTGCTGTACGCAGGTCTCTCTGTGAAATCTTCAATTCGTAGCCGAAACGGTTAAGCGTTCCCATTTTCATACTGATAGGGCTAACATCAACAGTAGTGAGCTCAGCAAGTTCAGTAAGGTCCAATGGAACACCCATTGTCCCAGCGGTCATGTCTGCACCGGCATTGGTTACATCTTCAAAATATACAAAAGATGTAGCTTCGGTGTTAACGATGGGGAAAACGTCTAAAAAGTCAATCTGTTGCTCCAATTTCTTGTTAACGATACCTTCGACGATTCTGGGTTGAATCGCAAGCCGGGGGTCAAGTGTAAGTACAACCATAGTTTATTCCTCCTTTAATTTTGATAATAAGTTATATTTAGGCTGCTGATGGCACATAGCCGAAGTATCCGAGCAGAACAGGCAATTGAATATCTGCCGAGGCTGCTACATAAGCGAGGGCTATCCACTTGGAACAGGTTGTTACAAGGGGTGTGCCTATTGCTACGTAGTTAGGGGTGGTTGTGCTGTGGCCTACAAGGTCGCCGGCTGATATTACGCCTACACCATCGGATTTAAAGGTGTCCACGCTTTGGCCATATAGGGCAACCGTGGCGTATCTTCTCTGGTCGGCTGATGGGGTTACGTTTGCTCCTGAGGCTCCTGTTATGGGTGTCATTTTCCCATTCACTGGACTATCAACAACTTTTCCTATAATGTTCTTGCTTGCACCTACCGCTTTGGCAACGGTGGGCGTAACGGTTGTGGTTACGAGTTTAACAAGGTCATTTTTCTTGATTTCAGCATTCCAACTCATGCCTCCCTCAACTTTCATTCCGGAGGCGTCGTATATATCCGAAAGGGTTGCGACGCCCTCATCAAGTCGGAATGTTATTCTGGGGAGGTTTCGGTCAATTGAATATTTTTTAATTGCTACCATATTTTATTCCTCCTATAAAGTGTTTAATCATTCATCAGGTTCCAAGCCGAGCTGTTTCATGGCTTTATTGTACTCTTCGTCGCTGACTTCATCATCGGGGAGTTTTTTCTGGATTACTTTGTCCTTAGCGAACCCTCCTTTAATTTCATAGTCAACAACGGGCTTTGCAGCTTTCATCATCTTATCCAAGGCTTTAGGGTCGGCTTTAGCCATTTCCATTAAAGATTCCTCTTGGGCGGGAACGGCTAATCCAGCCTTAATATACCCTACAACCTTAGTTTTGAGCTTGTCTTCCTGTAAGTCAGCCAACTGAGCTTGTATTTCTTGTGGTACTGCTGGTTTGGTTTCCATTAGGTCATGGACAAGCGTAGTGAGCTTGTCTATGTCTTCCCGGAGTTTTCCAATCTCGGTTTCAGGTTCAGGGTCTCCTTCGGGCTCTACTGGTTCTCCAGTAGGCACGGCCTGTGGTTCGCCTGTTGGTTCCCCAGTAGGTTCTACGGGGTCTGCACCCTTAATGGGTTCATTTTCTGGTTTATCTACCATATTAATATCCTCCTGTGAACTTTTAGACATTAACAACATCTCTCCGTTAGGCTCAGACTTAACCAAGCATTCTTGGCAGCCTCCTCGCTCAACGTAATCGATGCGGTCTATGCCCTTTAATCGTTTAAATACATAATCTATGTCATTTCTTTCGCATTCATCGGACTCAAACGGTCCCTGAATACTAACAGCGGGTAATTCACCATTGGCTTCTAATTCCTGGACTGCGGGGTTCGTGATTTCTTTTTCCAAGATGTATATGGCTTCGCCGTCGGTTCCAATCTTCTTAACCTTACCGATGTTAGACGGGTCCAATTTCTTTAAGAGTGGATACCGTTTGAGTAAGGCTTCATCGAAGTGTTCAATGCCCATATTAATACCATCGCTATTCAGTTTGTCTCTCATAAGCCTAAAGGTGGGTATTATGGTCTCCTTAGGGACTGCGAGGACTTTAGGCTCGCCGTTTATATAGAGTTTGTGTTTACCCGGGGCCCAAGCTTTGGTCGCCTCAAGCCAATTGGTGGCTGCAACGGTTGTGGATGCTGGTTCAAAGGTGCTGCACGTAACGTTATTCTTAGTCAACCATGCTTTAGCAGCCGCTGGTGTAAACGTGGTCTTTGAGAATCTGTATGCCTGTGTCTCGCTCTTACCGGCCTTTATACCCAATATTATGGATACACCCGGACCGAGCGTCTTACGAGCAAAGCTATCATATCCTTTCGGGTCTTTAACTCTGCAAGCGTGTTCATTCGGGTATGGCATTATCACGCCTCCTTAACGTTTATTTCAAAAATAGTATTTAACCGTAAAAATTGGAATCTTATAATCGTTATCACATCGCCTTTCGCCTCCCGCCCTTCTTCTTGGGATTCTTTATGATTCTAATGTCATCCTTCTGCCCCACGAACCGTATACGGGCTGCCTGTTCCTCTGGTGTTAATACGCGGGGTGTGGTCTTCTTTAAAACTGGTTTCGCCATCTTATCTTCCTCCTTTTTTGAAATCTTCATCAAATTTATCAGCCATTGCTTGTAGTTCCTTTAAAGTCTTATCGGACTTCATATCCAGCCTCATACGGAACATCCGAGGCAGACTGAAGTTAAACCATAATAGTGGGTTGTCCTCGACCTTTAAAGCAGCGTGGCCGGGTCCTACGAAGTCATCGTACCTCATAACCTCTAATAAATACTTCTTATCCGCATCGTGCTGTTTTGCTTTGTTTAGCACCTTAACCGCATCTTTAAACGGCTTGGAACTATCATAAACATAAAGGCACGTTCCGCGGTGCTTATTCTGTTTAATCTGATAATAAAGCGTCATAGACTCGCCATCCCCACCTCGAGGGCTTTTTGCTCTGTATAGTCATAGAGCATCTGTTCTAACTCTGAAAGATAACTCCTCACCTGACCCCTTAAATCCTCTGGAATCTGTGTATAATCAATATTATCCCTTAGGGCCTGTATAGACGAGCCGAAAGTCTCATTAACCCAATTTTCAATGCTTAATCTTTCGCCTGGATAAAGTTTTTCATTCTGGACCGCATCTTCAATTATAGCGTCTCCGAAGAAGTTACGCATCGAGTTACCTTCAGTCTCGCCCATACTGAGCCCGTCGTCGATGTTAATGAGCCTAAATTCGTTTACTCCGCGGGAGTCCACTGTGGTCTCTATCATGTAATTGCCCATGTGTCCGTCCGTGTTATTGATTAGAACATCTTTTACAATACTATCAATACCGGGTTGGAGTAATTCGGGGTTATCTGGGTCTAATATCTCTGATGCGGGTCCCCATAGTGATTCCCAAGTATCTCCGCCCGCGTCTTGGGCATAGGAGACCCAGAAATTTCCCTCCGCATTCCAAGCGGATTCGGTCGTCTCTCCATCCCCTAACATATCAAACAAAGCCGGGTCGGCCTGTTGCAGCCATTCACCACTCTGCATACGTATATTTTCGGGTGAGGTGAACTTATCGTTGTTGAATGCATCTGTTATGGCTTTTCCGAGTTGCTCGTTCTCTGATTGCTCGTAACTAACCGCCTTTGCATACCAATAGGTTCCATCCTTGTCTGCGAAGTAAACAGGACTGTTCATGCTGTCCTCAGAGGCATGGCCCTCAATATAATCACTTATAGGTGAATCGTAAAGGTTTGGAACCTCCCTTGGTCCTGGTACTGCTCTTAGTTCCTTGGTTGCTTCTTCTATGCGTAGTTGTTCGGCGGCTGCGTCTTTGGCGTGTGTTTCGGCCTCCGCTACCACATTGTCCCACATTGAGCGATATACTGTCTGGAAATCAAGATTCGGGTTATTAGCGGCGATGTCTTCCCATATACCGGGACTCTGGGCCCTTAATTCTTGGAACATATATGTATGAGCTGCAACGCCGTCGTCTGGGTACATTCTTTGGCCTTCGGCGAGTAGTTGGTCCTTCAATTCCTTATACGCCCAGTTATAGTCATCTGTCATGGCATCGGCTAACTCTGAACGTCCGAATATGCCTAATTCATCCATTGCTTGCGGTGTATCCGTTCCAAACCGCATATAATACATATTACCCTCGGCGTCGTAAGACTGGAGTTCTGCGATATTAGCCCGCATCATAGCCGCCACGTCCTCAACGTCGAATGCTATGTTACCACCCGGACCTGTTGCCCAGTCTCCTTGCTGGATAATCATATAGGAGTATTCTCTGCTAAATCTGAACTCGCGAAGCAAATATTCATCACTTAATTTACCCGGTCCAACCCCGAAATCACGCATAGACATCCCACGAGTGTCCATTACTGCTCCTCGGAGCATACTGGTCTGCTGTTGCTGTATAGCGTACTCATAGGACGCCGTATATCTTTCATTTGCTAATACTTCCTGTGCGGCCTTCACTACATCCCGGGCCTCCTTATACTCAGGCGAACCCACCTTATCAGATAGTAATGACATCTCTTCCTCTGAGAGTAGTCCTCCACGCTCCGATTTGGCAAGGGTCTCTGCTATGGTCTGCACGTCTTGACGGTACTGTTGAACCTCCTCAGCAACCGTTAATTCAGGTTTCGCTTCCTGTGCTTCTATTACTGTTAGTTTAACGGTGTGCATGGTCTCGTCAATCGAATCCACCCGGAATGTAAGGTTCCTGTCCAATAAGAGCTCTGCTTCCCCTTGACGGGCTGCAACCTCTTCAAAGTACCCCGCTTGCCAATCCTCCGTATATTGGAAGAAATCAACAGGCAAGGCATCCGTACCACTCGGCACGGTTATCTCAGCACGCCAACTGTCCATAGGCAAATTAAGAGTGTCAATGGCTGTATTAAGTCCATCCTCGGTCATTGCGGTACTTACGAAACTGGGGTCTGTCCAGACCGTTCCAACCGTGCAATCGTCAAAGGCGGTTGGACTGTACGCCCTAACCACAGTAATATCCTGTTCAAGACCCCATGAGACATTCATAGCATCATCAATATTGTTTATCTCTTTAATCAACTCTACGTACGCCTCTGAGTCAGCCGGGGCCGTATCACCCGCTAACCATGTTTGCAATTCCTCCGGGCCTTTAGGGAGGTCTTCAAAGTTCTTTAAAAACCCATTAATCTCGGTTGAACCCGAGGATTGGTAATAGTCGAACGACGCTTGCACGTCCTCAAAGTTAGAGAGTGATGTGATGTTCTCAAGCCCACCGGGTAGATAATCATTGGCCATAGCAGCATAGGCGTCGCCCAAGTCCGTGAATGTTGGTCGTATGCCAACTCGCCATAAAACATCCTGAGCCTCTGGATGCTCTAATCGTGCTAAGGACTCGTTTACTTCGGTTAAAGTCATCTTATCATAGATAATACTCTGCTCTGGGCTTAATTTCTGTCCCATGCTTATGTTTTGCATTATCTGGTCCATTACTTGCTGGTCTGAGGTAACGAGGTTCACTAAGTCCTCGAATGAAGTGGGAGTTGGTGGAATTTCGGGGTCCGGAAACGGGTCGTTACACCGGCAGCCGAAGTGAGGTGGCTCTGGATAGTCATCGGCGGGGTATGGGCCGCCCGATTCCAAATCGGCACAGTCTTCACAGACTGATTCGTCTCCTTGCGTAACCCATGGGAATACGACCCCTAATCCGTATGATTCGGTTAGGCTGCCCTGCTTTTCGGCTTCAATGCCTCCAAACATTCCCATCTTATCAGCGATGTTCTGCTCGTTCTGGAATGCTATGTTCTCTGCATAGGGACGGGCTGATATTATATTCTGAGCCTTAGCCTCACCAATCATCCCATTAAGGTGTGTTATGTCATTAGTATTAACAATAGGCCCGAATGCTTGCCCTAAATATGTTGGAAATGGTATAATTGGCTCGGCAGCCTGTAACATCTTCTCTTGCCCTGATAGGGGCATTGCTGCGAGGGATAGGCTCATGAAGTAACCTATACCAGCGTTTAGTTCTATCTCACGCTGAAACCGCTGGAAAATAGGATTAGAGTCTAATAAACTTATCATTTCAATATCCGTCCATAAGTGTCCATAGCCTTATCAAGCCTTAACTGTTGCCTTAAACGACCACGCAAGCGTAGTCCAATGTCCTCAGCGTTATCCTGTTGCTGTGCAATCAAATCAGCGAGGTTCGCCATATCCGGCTGCTTAGGCGTGGCCTTGCCTATAACAGCCAATGCAAGTTCGGTTCGTTTCATCCCATCCTGAAACCCTTTAGTAACGTATTCAAGGGCTGTCTGTTGCATATCTTTGATAAAGGTGTCAATCCTACTGTCTAATTGCTTAATCTTACCATCTGTGCCCGTCTTACTGACTAATATCTTATCATAATCCACGTAAACATCTTTAAGCAACGCTAACAAAGCAGCCCTGTATTCTACCTCTATATCGCTGGGCTTACCCTCACCCATGGTTAGGTCGGGCTTAAAATCCAGTTTAACAGGTGCTGGAGTGGGTGCCTTAGCGGCTTCGACGATTAGGTCTTCTAATACGTCTTCGCGTATCTGGAGCCAAGGAAACTCAAATTCAGCATCTGTCATGGTTAGAATCCTCGTAGTATGCCACGTTCCTTCATGTATTGCTTAACGCCGGCTATTAAGTGCGAATCGTCATGTGCTCGGGCCTTAACCGTTTGTACATCCTGCGGGTTGGCTATGGGTGTCTTAGCAGTCTCCGGCTGAGCTGTGCTGGGTGCTGCTTGTCCTACCGGGTTAATGCCACCCGGTGGGATGGGTGGTACAATATTAACAGGGGTGGGTGGACCGGGTGCCTTTTCCTTAAAGTCCACATTAACATCGGTGAATTGCTCAACCGCCTCTTTAACAAGGTCTTGGAACCATTGCTCATCCCCAGAGATGTTCCCGTACTGGAAGTAGGGTTGTAAAGCATTCAACAAGCCTATAACATCTTCATCAGTAACCGTCTCGAAGCTAAAGTTCGGATACTTATCAACATTGTAATTCATGTCCACTAATTCCTTTATCTTCGATTCAAAGAGCGATGCGATGTCCTCATGAATACCATCCAAGACCGTTGCGAGTACGTCCGCATGAGTCTTACTTTGGGCATAGCTGCCTGATGCTTCGGTCTGTCCCAGTATAAGGCTTCCTATCATGAAGCGACGGAAAATCATGGTATCATGGTAGGCGATAGCACTTTGGAAGCCCTCTCCCTTCTGCCCTGTCTCAAGGAGTCCGAGTTCGTCGGCTATATTAGTAACCATGTTCGTACGACCCTCCTTAATCTGGTCGAGGCTATCCATCATCTTGGATTCATCCGCCGGGTTAGCAATCTTCCCATAGAGTGTAGGGCTCTGTAATTTCTGTAAAAAGATATTGTACCATTTTAGTATCTTCCTTTTCATAAACCAATGGTCATACACCTGCTTCAGGATACTGCGACCATATTTGTTCCCGAACTCCTCATCAAAGCTGTATATAAGACACTTTTCGGGTGGTATCTCCACATAGCCCTCTATACCGCCATAGTATTGACGTATGCTCTCTACGTCGCCATACTCATTATAAACGAAACAACTATCCAAGGTCTCTATGTCGATAGATTTAACATCGTCCCACACAATCTGATTCTTAGCGTCATCATAGCGATATATAATCTCTGATATGCTGAAACCATAGGGAATAGCGGTGTAAATGTCTTTGCGGATACGTCGCATGGTTGTTTTCATGTCTCCGAGCATATCTTCCACGAAATCCGCAACCTCTTCATTAAGGGTCTGTTCTGGGCTTTTAATGGGTTCTATGGGTGTGGGTTTGGGTGGTTCTGGAACGGGTTGCCCTGTCAAAGGCGATACGGGTTTATCGGGTTGTATGGATGGTGATGTTGTTTCAAAGGTAGGAGCAGCAGTCCCTTCTAATGTAATGATGTTAGGCTCCGCAGTATCCTTAGACAACACCTCAGGAACCGGCTGAGTTTCATCCGGCTGCATTGGAACCTCCTCAACCTCTAAGATATGCTCACTGGCTGGCGTTATAATAAAGTCCTTCGATAAAAGGGTGTATGTTATAAGGTCCAACCCCGCCCTGATTTGAGCATCCAAGTCCACCATACGCTGATAATCCTCAATGCCTCTGTCTGGATTGTACGTTTCGCCAAACATCTGCCCAAACCACGTTTCTTTCGGCTTACTTAATCGTTGGCCTAATAGGCGTGGTAAGGTCTTAGATGGGACGTTGCCGAGTGCTGAGGCGGCTGCTCGTAATCTAAGGGTTGTTCCTTCAAACATGATACTATTCACATCCTTATATTGCGTCTAACTTAATGAACTTGAACGTAACGCCTTCAATCCTACTATGGGCAAAAGACTCGAAGCGTTTAGGAGCGAACTGCATCGTCGATGGTTCTGGAGGTATTTGCTTGTCGTATTCCTTCAGATAATCCCTTAGTAAGTCAGTTACGTCTTTATGCTGCAAATTAGTCGCAAGCAATAGGCCGTTCAATTCAAATATTTTTAGTTGTCTCACCGTCATTTAAATCACCTCATACTGTTTGTTACCTGTCCTCTAATGTATCTGAGGTTTCACCAGCCTCTGATTCGTCATCGAAGTAACCATCATCTATATAATCCCACACATACCGTTTCATCTCCATTCGGAGTTTGTGAGCCTGCTGTTTCCTTATCTGCCTGATACTATGACGCCTACGCTTACTATCAGCACTCATACTAACCCCTACCAAGTTTAAGGTCATGCCAAGTCTTCTGTTCCTTCTCAAAGACCACTAACCCCGGATAAAAGTGAATGCCCTGCAATGAGAACGTGAAATCCAATACGGCTTGCTCTGGGTTCATGTCTTGGGTAACATTCAAAGAATCTATCAACTTCTTAGCCAAAGCCATGAACGTGAAGGGCTGGTCCTGTCCGCCTCCATACGCCGGCCAATAACTGGTATAAACATCCTCACAGACATAGATACCATTCGGCTGGACGTGTGGGTACAGTTGCTCGAAAGACTGGATTTGCTGTCCCATAACATGGCTGCAATCGTCGATTAAAATATCAACCCGTGGCATCGTGGCCTTTAGGTCGTCTAAAACTTCGGGTAGGTTCACATCACCAACGTATAATGTAATCTGGTCATCCTCCACACTCCTCGCGGTGTCTGAGATGTCCACACCCATCACCTTGCAGTTTGGGCCGAAGTAATCACGCCACAGCTCCAAAGAACCGCCCTTATACGCTCCAAGTTCCAATACGTGCACATCAGTCCCTATATACCTATCAAAGTGCAACGGGTACACCCTGAAGAAATTGGGCGGCTTGTTAACCGGCCTACGCACATTAATCGTCTGTGCAATCGTTTCCATACTATCCATAAAAAATTACTCCCCTAATATCGCTCCTTTACTCAAAAACCACGGTCGAATTATGTCCAATGACGAATCCGAGTCCAATCCATCCGCCGATACATAAATTTCTTGAAAGAAGCACGGAGCACGCTCCGATTCTTAACGGCACCCGCAAACTTCTTAGAATCTTCTGGCATTGCGACGTTCTCCGTGTATATAATCCCAATCCGCAAAGTCATACGTACTCTTAGACGTTACGCCTTGCATACGTGGCTGTACTGCGAAGGACAGCATCATTTCAGTCGCGTCAAGCATATCGTCATACCTTCCCTTGTTGAATGTTAAAAACTCGCCCGTAAATGCCTTGGTTAATGGGTGGTTCGTAGGAAGCCACACTTTATGATTCGCGAACGCTAAGAACCGCTGCTGAATGCGGGCTGTTTTGTCCGTTGTATGCGGTATACTGACTATTGGTAGGTTCCTTGTGGTTAGTATCTGTTGTGGGAGTGCCTTTTGGTAAGCAACGTCCTCTATGCCTATGGTTACGGGTCTGTGCTCATCATGTTGCTCTATAACCCGCGTTACCTGTGTAGGGAAGTCTATATGCTCCCTTGTCCAATCAACGATGTACACGTCTTGGGTTTGGTTATCCACCCATCCTGTGCATGAACAGGTGTAGTCGGCTGTATCTCGCTCACTTATAGCCAAATCCCATGCCTGATAACACGTATAACTTGTAGGGTCTTTGGGGATAATATCGTAATATTGAAGCCAATCCTCTTTAAGAAGCCCACCTTCGGGCTTTTGTGGATTGCCCTGATATAGGGCGTTGAACCAGTAATCGCCTATCTCTTCACGTATTATCTCGAGTCTATCTATCGGATAACGCTCAGGCCATAATGCCTCGCCCTCCATGCGTCCTAATGGGTCATCCTGTTCTGCAATAGCCGGCAATCGAAGAACCCTCCAGTCCTCGCCTGATTCCTGTAATATACGCCCGGCCAAATCATCTTCATGCCAACGCGTTAAAATCAAGAAGGTGGATGCTCCGGGTTCTAATCGGGTGAAGGCGGTGGATAGGTACCATTGCCATGCTGCCTCCCGATATACTTCGCTTTTTGCTTCTTTATCGCTCTTAATAGGGTCGTCTATGACGAATAGGTTGGCTCCGCGTCCTGTTATAGCACCACCAAGTCCTGCGGTGTTCATACCACCCATACGGTTAAGTATGTCCCACCTATTCCTTGCACTGCTTTGTGTGTCTATGGTTAGGCCAAACAAGTCCGCATTGCGTGTTAAAACATCACGTGCCTTAGCACCCCACGATGCTGCAAAGTCCGCCTCATAACTGGCTAAAATAACTCTATTGTCTGGATAGTTGGCTATATACCAAGCCGGTGTGTATTCGCTAATCAATGTGGATTTACCGTGTCTTGGTGGTAGGATAACAATTCCCCGGCTGTCTGGAGCCGTGGCTACATCGATAATAAAATCTGTGATTGCATAAAGATGGCGGGCCGGCTGCCAATGCTTATTCGTGTCGCTTATCGCCAGTCTCATCGGAGTCAGAAGCTCGTCCACTTCCCTCGAGCTCTGTAAGGAGCCGGGAAGCTGTTTTCCTAAGCTCCGGGTCTGCAAGGATTTTCTTCGCATCATCCGATAACGTCGCCTCCTTCGTTAATTTACCCTCATGCTTCATCTCCACCCTCTGCATCTTACCAAACTTCTGAGGACGCGTCCTCTCAAGATACCAAGCACACGCCGTCCAATTACCAGCCAAACAAGCCTCACGAACCGGCGAAAGCCAAACATCAACAGCCCGCTCCCTAGCCTTTTTTACAGCGTCCGAAAAGTCCTTATATCGTCCAGAACGGGCTGTGCGGCCTTTGCGTAGCCATCCGTAGAAGGTTTCTTTGCCTATGCCTGCGAGTGTGTAGGCTGTTTTGTCGTAGTGGCCTTGTTCTAGTGCTTGTATTATCTTTTGTTGGGTTTTTGGGTTGAGTTTTCCTGTTCCCATTTTGCTTGTTCTCCTGTCTTTATTTTGTGTTTTGGGTGTCCCATTGGGTGTATATGTAGAGGGCTATTGCTATCCATGCTATGGCTGTGGGGATGTGTTCGTAGGGTGATTCGGTTACGGCGGTTATTATGAGGGTGGTTGCGACTGCGAGGAGTAGTGCGGTCATGTAGTTTTTTTCTATCATTTTGTTTTTTTTCCCTTTTTTTTGGGGTTTTATGAGTGGTAGGATGGGAGTTTGGAGGTGTATATGTAGTAGGCTATCCATGCTATCCATAGTCCGCTTGCCATGTGCATTACGGCTCCGTAGAAGATGGCTATGTCGTCTTGTATGAGTGGGTTGAAGGTGATTACTCCTTGGGTTACTGTTATGATGCTCCAGATGGCTATGTAGATGCCTAAGGTCGATAAATTAAACTCTCTTCTTTCCATATTTTATCACTTGTATATGTAGCTTAATGTGGCTAATATGACTGCTATGATGGCGACTATGATTGGCAGTAGTCTTAGGTTGGTGTCTCGGTCTATGTCTTCGTGTCGTTCGCTCTTTCGTATTGCGGCTTCTGTTGCGTCCTCGGCTAATTTGGTTTTCCTTTCTAATTCTTTGATTCGGTCTCTTATGTTGCCTAACTGGTCGTTGAAGGTGTTAACGGTTCGTCCTATCCTTATCATCCTTCGTGAAATTTCTATGCTTTCGGTTGCGAGGTCGTCGAGTTGTACGCCGGCGGCTGCTAATCCGCGTTCTACTCCGGTTACTCTTTGGGTGTCGCTGAGTTTGCTGGGCTGTTGCATCTCTGTTAATGCTTCTTTAACCGCCCTTTTGATTTCCGAGTCCTTTAAACGTTTTTCCTTCCTTTTTAGTTTATCTTCATCAGAGGGTGTATTATCTGAGTTGTTACTGTAATACTGTTCCATTCCTTGTATGGGTGTAGCATTTTTGTTATTATCATTATTAACCATTTATCCGTGTCCATTAAGATTTATCAATATTATAATAAGTTTAGGTGGGGTTACAGGCTCTTGGCATCCCTCAGCACTTTTAAAATAGTTGTAGGTGGGTGGCTGAGGGTGTAGGATGAGAAACCCTGCCGGCCCTGTAACCCCGGTGATATACTCAGAAACCGAGTTACTGTTCCTGAGGTGGCTCACTTTGAACTTCTGGGACCGCTTGGCCCTGTTCCTTAACATATTCACGTAAAAACACTATAATCATACCGAATATGACAGAAACCCATGCCCAGAGTCCGGATTGTGGTATTAAAACCGCAATGGAGGGTGCTGAGCTTATAAGAGCTGTTGCGAGGATTAGAAGTATTGCATTCAAAAGACGATATTTAGGGTCCATACTGTTTCACCTCCCTTTAAATTCTATTTCATCTTATCAAATTGACTTAATGCCAGTTCCACATCATTTCTCTGGACTGTTACCCTTTTAGCGTGGCGTGCGTTCCTCCATGCGAGGGTGGCTATATTCTCCGCGTATTCTTCCAACGCTGCCTTTAGGAACTCTGTACCATCATAAGAAACTCTTATGGGCCCGGCTTCCTTGATTATCTTCCATATTGGCCTATGTTTCAACTCCATGTTAAATCACCTCCCATGGGTACATTATCCCATCCGCGGGTGGACCTTGTAGTACAAGACCGCAATGGTGGCATACGACCTCCGCACGTTTATAGTCCTTCATAATGTCCTGCGAGTAACATTCAACGCACGTGGAGATAGGTAAACCTGTTATTAAGGTTAGATTATGCTGGAAATAATCATTAGCCGTCGCATAGGGATGCGTTACCATAATTCCAATCTCCGATTTAAACCTTTTATCCTTACTAATAACCGTGGAAAATAAAACTCTATTCCGTTCACGCCTAACCACGACCGATTCTATCTGTATATCGTCAATGCGGTGAGCTCCAATCATTGCCGTTCCCATCTTCTTTAACTCTGTCTCCCGCCTGTTTTTCCACCTATAAGCCCGCTGGTAGTTTCTTTTCTGCTCGAGCAACGCTTCCTTCTTACAGGTGTCAGAGCAGTATTTACTGTTCCCATGACTGTACTCGAACCAGTCAGGGCACCATTTACATTTCCGCCATATTTCGGGCGTTGCCGTTACATAGGCGGGCGTTACGGTGGACATTTATCTAATTCCACCTCTTCGGCTTGGATATGGTAATATACACCTGAATTGAAGAGTTCATCCACTTTGCGGCTTGCATCGTAAGGATTTTTATAGAACTTAATAAAGGTGTTTCCGATGGTTATATCTTCATCAGTGCACCATATGACCCTATAACACATTTTTATTCTACCTTTGTGAGTTTATAATCTATCAGAGGATGTTCTTTGAAGCCAGAGGGCTTAAACGCTAAGAGAAAGACTCCCGGGGTCTCCCAGTCATCCTCCGCTCTTAGAATCACCATATCTTGAAATATGAATAAAATGTCGCCAACGGTATAACGCCAATAGTCGTAGGGGAAGTCGTGCTTTGGGAATCCCGGGCCACGGGTGGTTAGTATTATGCATCCGCCGGTTTTAACCACGCCTTTAAGATTGTGGATTACATCTTGCCAGTTTTCCACGTGTTCCATTAACTCCGTGCAAACCACTAAGTCGAACGCACCCACCCCGAATGCGTCTATCAGGTCCTCAGCATTCACGATTTCATCAACACCCCTTCCTTCTTCGATGTCCACACCTATATATTCCTTAGGCTTCATCTCTTCGATTAATGGTCTTAGGGAGCCGTTCAAATCTTTGCTACCTACTTCTAAGACTGTTTTATTGGTTATCATGGCTTCTGTGAGCTGGGTTTCGCCAAACATCAAACAAGATACATGACACATTTTAATCCTCCTTGCGGTCTTTTTTCTTTGTTTGGCTTGCTTTTTTTAAGATTTTAAACCATTCGGCTTCGCTAACCTCTTTTTCATTATAGAAATACACGTTCTCCATCCTTAATCCTCCTTAAATTCTTTAGACTGAGTTATTTTGATTTCTAAGTTCACTTCAGAGCGTATATAAACAGGCCACGGCTCGTTAATGGTCATAATCATGTCAGCGTCTGCTGAAGCATTAAAATCGAGATATAAGTCTTCACCGTCCTTTAATTTTTCTTCTAATAACTCTATTAATGCCCTTTTTTTTATAGGATACCGCATTCTAACGCCTCCTTTAGTCGAAATACCACTCCACGAACTGCTTATCACCATACACGATACTATAATAGTGTTGTTTCATCATAGGATGCGGGTTAGGGTCTCGTTCCATATATTTCTTAAACTTCATACGCTGCTCGTTTTCAGGAATAGACCATCCATAATGCTTAATATGTAACCCCGATGGTATAAGTGGTTCCGGGCTGTTTATCGGCGTCCTGCCTCCGTGTAGGGCTGCCGGGCTCCATTGGTAGTTCACTTGGGGTAACCAGCGTACCATACAGAGCATTTGCTTTTGTACCGGGTTCCATCCCCTGTCGATGCGTACGTGCTTCTTATCGCCCCAGAACTCCCAGAACTGGAAGTAATAGCCATTCACTTCATCTTGGGCCATCATCTGGTCCTTAACGGCTGGGAATCGTTTATCCATTTCCTCGTCCGTATCTATGGCTAAAACCCAATCTTGGTCATGTCGTGGTAGTATATCAGTCCATAGGAACGACCGTAACTCGTTTTCCGCTTCCCAGAACGTTGATTCGTTGTTTCGGTAATAGAAGATGTTTTTATGCTTTTTAGCGAAATCTTCCATAATCTTTTGAGTGTTATCCTTACTTCCATCGTCCAATGCCACTATCTGGTCCGCATAGGTCAAGACTTCGGGTATGAAGGTTGGTAAGGTTTTCTCTTGGTCTTTAATGACCAATGCAACGGTTAAAATATTAGTGGGTGGTTTGTCTATGAATCTGTCATCAACGAGGTTAGTCTTCATCTAAGACCACCTTACCATAGCACCGGCCGTCTTGAAGGAATTGCTGCCATTTCTGCTCGAAATATTGCTTACTATTAAAAACATAAGTCTGAAGTACCTGTTCACGCTGCTCCGTTTGCTGATGCAAGTGTATTAAGAAGCTCTCAGGCTGATAACGGATTTTATAGCCCTCCCACCGAGCTTTATAGCTAAAGTCGGTTTCCTCGTAGTATAGGAAGTATCCCGGGTCAAAACCACCCCACTTCTCAAACAAGTCCCTACGTACTGCGTAAACAGCTCCAGAGATTGTCAGACAGTCTTCTGGTTCGTTGAACTGTCCCTTATCCTCTTTTCCCCAATAATGGTTCATTTCTGGCTCTGCATTGGTCCCCCAGACACAGGCAGCCATTATCTGATTCTGATGGTTTAAAAGCTTAGGGCCAACCACAGCAACCTTCTTATCATCCCTAAAGGCTTTTATAAGGGGTGTTATCCAATCAGGGCATTTATCATGGACTAATATATCACTATTCATAAAGATAATATATTCACCATCGCCCAGCTTAGCACCCTTGTTACAGGCTCCTCCGTATCCAAGGTTCCGGGTTGCCTTCCAGCCCTCCATAATATCAGGGAATCGTGCATTGGCCCGGGTTATGTAGTCATAACTCTTATCTGTGCTCGCATTATCTATTACAGTCATTTTATAGTCCGCAAACTCCGTTTTTTCCAATACTTGCGGTAACGCTTCCTTCATCAAATGTGCGGTGTTAAAGTTCACCAATACCAAATCCACCAAATAATCACTCATTAAATCACCTCTACTCCTTTTTTACTACCTCAATCTTGGGGGCCACGTCTGTGGGCTCTGTCATGCTCCTCGGAGGCATAGGTGCCATTTGAGGCAATTTCTCTTGCTCCATGTTCTGCAAATACTGAGCCATCATTGCTTGGTCCATGATATGAGCTGGATGCACTAATCTGTCGAGATAAACCGGAAAGCCGGCTTCTCGTATCCTTTCACAAAAGTAAACGTCCTCACCTTGCCAATGGGAGCCATACTCGACCCCGGGTAAGTCTAAAATGTCTTTACGTATCGCAGACACCGCCCCAGTCATACCCACCGACACCGGGCCACTGTATCGCTCACAGTCGATGTAAGGGCCGCGGGTTCCATCCCAATGAACATTATCGTGTGGGCAAAGGCCGTTAGATTGCTCGTATTCCCTGTACTGGAGGTATCTGAGGTCCCGGTGGACATAGGCGTTCTCACCATTCGGTAATTTGCCTGATTGTTCCATGAAGTTGTATGCCATGACACCCACCCATGGTCCGGCCTGTATAGGTCCATTAGGGATTACTCCGGCCGTCATGGGTAAACCCCAGTTTACGAGTGTAGAGATGTCCTTTGGCTGAATTATGATGTCAGAATCTATGGATACGATAACCTCGTCTTCCTCAGTCCTCATTTCAAGGAAGCGGTTGCGTAGTAATGAAAAATAAGAAAAGAACCGCCCAGCGAACCGGTTATCCCTCCAGTTCCCATTTGCGGTCCATAAAGAAATTTTGCGAAAATCAGTTCCACGCTCGGATTTAAAGTCTTTAAGCAATTGGAGCGTTTTATCCTTGCTATTGTTAACAAGCATCGCAAGGTGTATCTGGTCATTCGGATAGTCCGATTTATCAATGGCATTGAGCCAATGGGGAAGTATCCACTCCCGATTCTGTATGGGTCCGCCTATTAGGATGTTAGGGGTCATTCTAATAGCTCCGCTCACTACGTCCCATTAAAATAAGCACGTAAACAAACAGAAGCAGCCCTAATCCAACTAAAACGAGTAAAAAGTCAATTAACCATGCCATAAGAGCATACGGGTCCAATCAAACCACCTCCTAATGAAGTTGTATATATGCCTTTATTATATATAAATGTGCCTTAATGGACCCGGTGCCCTATATGTAGTGGTCTATTTACCGCAATTTCCTATCAAAGCCTTAACTTAATCAATGAACCTCCCTTGCCTTATAGCATCCCTTACACGCCTTAAACTGATTAACTCGGTGTCTATCTCCACCTTTTGATGATGTAAGGTTTTTATCCGGGCTGCAAGGATTTCCAAGGCCGTGGGCGACTCCCCAGTTTCCGGGTTCTTAGGAGGGTTTGAATCCCCAAAGAATGCGGATGCTATTTGCTTTCCAGCGTCTGCAACAGCCTCAACAGGTGATTTCTTGGGGTGTTTGAATCCGGGTGGGCCCGGGTGGAGTACAATATGTCTCCCCTCTGTTAGCACCGGTTCGGCGGTTGTCCCTTCCTCTTGTAAGTCCGGCCACGCCGTGGGCTCTGCTTTGGGGATGTCTGCGGGCTTTACTTCGCCCGGGTGTTTGAAGTTAAACTCCCTTTTTAGGCTCTTTGGGAGTTTGGCCTTGTTAATAAGCCAGCGAGACCCATCCTTAACCAGATACCGGTGTATAGCATCTTCAACGGCGTGAGGGGTTCTCCCGTGATTAGTGGCTATCTCACGTGTACTATATCCATGTATAAGCAGTCCGCGAAGGTCTCTAAGTCCTTTCAACGTCCACCTGTACCCACGACCACTTCTAATGCCCGCATACTTGGGCTTATCCATGTCTGGGTCTTTGGGCTTATGCGTCCAGCAGTAACCATTCGTATGGAGGGCTTCAGCCCTATCCAACGGTCGTCCGCATTCCTTACATTCCAATTTAATTGATTTTTCGCCTAAATCCATTCTAATCACCTCTTTTTTTATATCCAACTCGTCCGGGTTTAATTATCCCCTTTTGGCAATAGATTGATGTTTCCTTCGCCGTGAAGTTGTACTTCGTAGTTTTTTGCTCCATACAGTCTTAATGCGTGGGTATATACGAATTTAAGGATGGCTTCATCACTTGCAATAAAATCCATACGTGATTTACCCTTCTTTTTTGCAATAGACTCTAAATCCCATCCTAATGTTTGTTTAATGTCTTCAAAAAGGTTATCATAAAACTCAACCGAGTTAATGCCTTGTGTTTTGCAAATAGTCACCGCAAATAGCCATAATCGCTGTCTAATAGACGCATCTTGGAGCGTTCTCAGTTCTATCCCCTTCACGCCTAAAATCTTCTCAGTCAAGCGTAAATAGTTTGTAACCTCAGATACCGCTTCCTTAATCTCTCCTGAGACATAATAACCGTGCTTACGTATTTGTCGTAAAACTTCTAAAATAAAGTCCTGAAATTCTATCGCTTCCTCTGTTTTACTGTTCATTATGAAGGTTAAAACACCTGATTCTGTTAGAAACAGTTGCTTTCCGGAACCAAAGTCATCTACACCTTCGCCTGAAACAACAAGCATTGATGGAACCCGCATTACCTTATTAGTTCCATAATTTCTATCATCTGCTCTTAATTTGCTTGTCATCTTCCTTATTGTATTATCTGCGTATCCTAACACCTTACCTACGTTATAAGGGTCAAAAATTTGTTCCCCTTGGCATTCAAAGGTATATATGTCTGTCCCTTTCCAATCAAAGGTCATTGCTTCCATCAAATCACCTCAAATTTTTTATCCTTCAAATAATCCTCTAAAATCTCTACAAGCACAGTTCCCATCGTTATTTTCTTTTTCTTATTCTTTCGCCTTTCCTTTTGAACGTACAAAGCAAAAGAAGACCATATATTGTCTGATTCAATTGGTATCTGGATGGTTTTACATATCTCGGTTTTTCCAAGCATATTTTTTTAACCTCCTTATTAGGTCTTTGCTTATATTTGTATTATTGGTTTAAGTTTATAAATGTTTTGTTTTATAGGGACAAATACATAGTTAAATAGATAGAAAACTATATAGAGGCCGTTAATTTTAAATAGGAGGACGTACAACAGTTATTTGAAACGTGGTTGTTTCGGTCTCTAATACCTTGAGACGCTTTGAGCGGGCCTTTTTATCCCGGGTCTATCCTACTCATTCTAAAAGGGTTTTTGGCTCGCTCATTCTACCTCATTTTTTCTATGGCTTTCGCAATGTCCACCAAATTATATTTAACACCCACTATAACCCTTAAATCCTTCCAAACCTTAGCCCGGTCAATATGAACGTACATCAAGTCCTCCAGGGTCTTCTTTGGGATGTAGCCGGGTCCTAAGCGTATATATTTTTCATGCACCAATTTACTCCGTACCATGGCGGGCGTGCGGCCCGGGATTAGGGGTGCGAGTTCTTTAAAGTTCTTGAATGGTGCGTTCTCGAACAGAATCTTCTCCTCCTCCGGTGTCCATACCCGTGCTGGGTTAATACCTCTCTTATCCATAAAATTCACCTCACTTATAGCTAAAACTCTCTCATCACTACATTTAGGGCATTCATAGACGAACGTGCCCGGTGTGTTGCCATAGTAGAGTGTTATGAAGCCACCACACACTTTGCAGTTATGCTGGCCCTTAACTACCTTCCTATGGACTTTTACACCCTTATAATACAACGCCTCCATAATATCAGCCCTTTCGATAATTCCCGGTGCAATGGTCCCTTAAATTCATAAAGGGCATTGAAACGCTTATACGGGTAATGCTCTCTTCTATCATCGCCTGTTCATCTGCTGGTAGTTTATAGAACTCCGATGTTGGTATTATGATGTATTGGCCTCTCTTCATATCTGATTCGCACACGCAAACGCCTTTAGGCAATGGCATCCCCGTTAAGTCCTCAATCTTCTTAATCTCATCCTCTAACCGCCTCTTTTTATCATCCATTCTTATCACTCCTTTACGGTATATAACATCCCCACACCCGGGTTATGCCGGTCCAACTCCACCCAATGCCAATCACGCTCAGACAAGTCCAAGAAATCCTCCACAGCCGGAATCAACCCATTAAAACTCCCACCAGCGTAATCGGCGGGTCCGTTGGCTATATGGGTTTGGTGGACGTATCTCTTTGGGATAGCCTTTACATTGAAGTAAAAGTCCCTGTAACGGTTTTCTACGGTGTCATGGACGAAAATAAGCGGCGGCTCGCCCTTAAACTTTGCGTCGATTATCTGAAGCTCTTTGAGCAAAGTATAGTAGTTATGGTCGCCGTCGAGTATAATAACATCGTAGCGGTCGAGTTTGGGCAGTATCTCAAGGCTGGGGTAGTTATAAATATCCACCAATTCCGGGTCGTTAGACTCCTGCAATCTCACTTCAGGGAGTATAACGGGGTCCACAATGATAAGCCGCTTGTCTCCATCCTCTGGTAGTTCTTTAAGGTAGTTGATTATTTTGATGGTGTTCCATCCTTTAAACACCCCTACCTCGACGATAACCCGGGGCTTTGGCTCTAACAGGTCAAATATCGGTTTCTCAAGTTCATCAAAATAACGATAGATTCTAATCACCCCGATTGAACTCCATTACCCAATCAAACCTAAATTCATACTCCTTTTGCTTGCAGTCCTGTGCTAATTCCTCTAAAATGGCCCTAATCTCATAATAATCCATGGGAGTCTTAGAAAGTTCCATAGCCTTTTCATGAGCAATAACCAAGGCTTTTAATGCCTCCCTTAAATCTTCATCCATTTAAATCCCTCCGTTTGGCCTCTAAGGGCCTTAAAAAATTCAATAATTTCTGTCCTCTATGGTTTGCAGTTCTTTTATGAAACATTGTACCTTAACGCCATAAGAGACGTTCCCAGTCTCTATAATGATACGTATGCCAAGCGGAACGTTATCCAAGCCCATAGGTTGCTTCCCATGGGTTTCAAAGTATTCCTGAATGATTCGGTTGTTTTCGGCTTGCATATCGGGGTCGCTGTGTACTTTGCGAAGTAGTTTAATCTTCTCTTCCTGATTCCAGTCTCTACGTTCTGTTAATTTCAAATTGCCCACCTCTCAATGTTCCAAAGTTCGCCAGTTTCATGACTAATATATCCCATTTCTTCCAAGCGTTCTATGTATCCCGTTACTTGTTCTGAGGTCTTAATGTCAAGGGATTTCTTAATAAGAGTCTCTAAATCCCCTAAACTTGTATTGTACTCTCCCATGAACTTCTCAACGAAATCCTCGACCAGTTTGCGGGTTTTCTTATTCATTTTAGGCTTTGAATTAGGGTTATTAAATTGTTTTTTCTCTGAGGGCGTTGGCCAACTCCCATTCTTTTTAGGCCGTCCTACGGGTTTATGAGGGGCAACCCCTCCATAGGCTACATAGAAATCCAGAGCCTCCCCAAGTTCCCTACCTAAAAACCCATGCTTAGAACCGTACCTTTTTACAACGAAGTCCACGAATCGCTGCCATTTCTCTTTATCGACCCGTGGTCCGAGGGTTATTTTTTTTACCATATTGATAGTTTGGCCTCCTTTGCTTATAAACTTATGGCTAAATGGCTGGTTTAATGCAGCGTTTTAAAGGTGTAGCAAGCACATCCAAGCCTTTATATAGAATTAACCACATATCATAGTAATGGACCCTAAGACGTAAGCGAGGTAAATAAGACCCTAAGCGTGCTCCGTTGTCAGTTGGCTGCAAGTTGGAGACATGAATCTGATTTTAAGAAATTTTTTAATTCAACCATAATTATTAGAAATATCGTCCAGTATTCTTTAATCTGGTTTTTGCTTTGAAATATGGGATGTTTTTGGATTCCGGGCTCATCGACAAAAACTACAAAACTACTTTTGTTGTTTGCTACAATTGTTGCAATGTAGCCACTCTTTTTAGTGTATTAGTAATACCCGGGTTGTAAAAAAATTTAGGGCCAAGGATGGCTGCGTCCTTCCTTAGCGTAGTCTATCACCCTTGCTTTGGGCCTTTGACGATAGTAATGGCCACGATTGAACCAAACATCCCTATCCCTAACCTTTAACTTCAATGGCCTGTTATCCGCCATGCGTTCAAGCATTGCTGAGTTTATGAGGCACGCGAGACTGTTTTCAACGTCCTGCATCTTTATTCGCCTACGGCGTAGGAATGGGAGTAGAATCTCCTGAATCATCCTCACATTCCCCGCATTGTAGCCGAACGGCTTGAGCTCCTCTTTTAGGTCCTTAGTACCCCAATGGAACTGTTCTTTCCATAGGGTGTATTTACGGCTGTAAGCAGCGTAAACCTCCTTTTTTTTCTTTTTAGCCATTAATACTCCCTCCTTCGGTCTAGGTCCTTGCGTATGAGGTTCCTAACATAATCTGAGAGGTTATCATAGGTCCCGGCCTGAATCATGGTGTCTATGGCCTTTATATCGTCCAATTCGAGTGTTATTGTTTTTGATATTTTCATTCATTGCCTCCTGTATCGCTTTGCGATAAGCTTATAATGCCCAGACTTCGCATCTTCCAAGCATTCATCTCATTTATAGCTGCGAATGCGTGTTTGCATAGGAACGCTCCCTCGGTTTCCATAGCCCGGTACTCAAAGTCCGGGCATTCGCATCGGAAGTCCGTACCGTTCCACTCTACCACGTAGGTGTTGCCATTGCTCCCTGAGACGTTGAATTGCCAGTCGTCGTCGGCTGCGAGGACTACCTCGACTTTTTCGCCGAGGTATAGGAGTAAGCCGTCCAGAAAACGGTTTCCCATTTAAGTCGCCTCTGGTCGTGGTGCTACCTTAATTATGACTTCTTGTGCTCCGTAATACTTCGCGGCGGCGTATATGATGTTCATTACTAAAAAGGTCCACCATCCGAAGAATAAGAAGATTAATACGTGTGCTAAGGCGGACCCGTAAGTTTTTTCTTTAACTCTCACAGATTGCTCGCCTTGCTCCATAATCCTGTATCCTCTGGTTACGTAGTCATCTAAGACGTTATCCATCTCTTTTACTGTATCCACTTTCCTAATTCTCATTTCTGCCATTATATCATGTCTCCTTGTTTTTCTTTCCTGTTAACGTATTCTAATGCCCAGACGTGGCATATAAAGGTGTCTGGTGCTTCTCCGAGGTATATGTCCCGGCCTGTTTCCTTATCACGTAGAATGCAATCCATTTAACCCCTCCTTTCGAGTAATTCCTTCATTGCTTGCACGTCATGGTATCGGTAGCCTAATTCACGAGCCCTATCCAATATAGCGTCCTCATTAACCTCCAATCCTTTACCAAGTAGGGCGGTGGTTATATTGTCAATACGTTTGCGTGCTTCGTCCTCAGTTTCATCAGAGACTTTTTGGGTCTCTACGGGTGCATCGTCGAAGCCTTCATCCTTAGAATATTCGGGGTTTCCGAAAGTTTCTTTGGCAGTCGCTGCGGGTCTGTCTTTGTAATTGGTGGGATTTCCTTTGGTATCAACATATCTAACGTTCTTATTTGGCTTAACTTTGTTAGCGGCGGGTCCTTGGCTCGTAGTTTGTGCTGTGGTTTGGTACCCCTTACCTTTATAGGACCGGGTTTCATAGTTGGATTTAAAGCCGTTTCGTGGCATTTCCTCCGCGGGTGTGGCGTCATAACCACTAAGAGTCATAATCCACCCGAGGGGTAGGCGTAGGGCCTTGGAAACCGCCCGGGTCTGAGCCATACTTTTAATGGCGTATTCGTCCCGGTTCTTCCAATTACGCTCCTTGCTGCTGCATATAGCCTCTGCGGAACCTATGGTGTCGCCTTCTCGGTTTTTAACGGTTACACGTGCTTCGTACTGAATTTCATCGTCGGCGAGCACATCGGCCGTTACAACCCGGGAGGCGTATTCTACGTATGGGAATACCCCTACCATAGCTCCAAGGGTGGTCCAGCCTTCTACTTTAACGTGTTTCCGGCCCTTTATGTTAACAAAGAGATGCTGTTCCTCTATGATGTTACTCAGTACCTTTGCTATGGCTGTGGCTCCTTCCACCATCACCATAGGATTAGTTTGCTCTAAAACACCCAAAGGTTCCTCCTTTACCTCTAATTCCCTTCCAATTTCATCTTTCATTCTTTCACCTCTTTAACTATTATTTCGAGTTGTAGGCGTTCATCAATCTTTATACCCACAACCTCCATGTTCTGTGCCTCTAATTTAGTTAGGAAGGTCGGTAGGTCATTCCTAACGAAAAACCCGCCTTGTCCTCCTTCGCCTGTAAATCCATCCTTCCAAAATATATCACCAATCATTTTTTAACCCCTCTATCTTCTTTAATGTGGCTAAAACCTCTTCTAAAGACTGGTATCCGAGAACATCGTCTGTTATGGGCGTATCGTAGTTCAATTCCCAGCTATCTTCATCCTTACCAGTAAAGTGAACCACACCAACCTCAAACAAACAATCGGAGGCTCCGTAGCTGAAGTCGTGGCGTATTATAGACGCTCCGCAGTTATTCGGGAAATAAACGAGTACGTGCATTTGAGGGCACGGGCACCCGTAGCTACTGGGGAACCAACAGGCGAACCACCATTTCATTTTTAACGCGGCGTCCTCTGGGAGGTCCGCCCAGACCATGGCTTCGGGAAAACGGCTTGCTATGACCTCCCTCACATCGCCGAATTTCATCTCTTTAAAATCCATCCTAATCACTCCTTTTTACTTATTTCGATGTGTTCGAGCAGTTCTTCAAGTTTCCGGTTGATTTCATGGTCCAATGGGTCCATAACACCTTCATCATGGGCGTCCTGTATTGAGATGTAATTAACCCTTCTAGGCGTCCAGATTCCCACAAGAAGACCAACTAAGAATGCTCCGGTTAAAAACATGGCTATAAGCATCTCAATTAACACAGTACTCATTCTTATCACCTCTTTTTCCTTAAATCAATCTCCGCAAGTAATATGGCAATTGGGGAGAGTAGACCGATTAGAATGATAAAAAACATCATCTCAACGTGTATTAAGAAATTTTTTATCATTTAATCACCGCCCGGGTCTTATTCAATGGTTCGAGTTCGTAACTATCCGCATTTGCGAGTACAAAGATTTTGGTACGGTCTGAGTCGAATCGGACGATTATAATCTTCTCCTTACTGTAAGAATCGTACTCTATGCTTTGAACGACCGCCGGGCCTCGTATTATGTTTGGTACGGTGTCTCCCTCCTTCATTTCGACGGAATAGTTCCCATAATCCACCTTAAACTTTGCTATCCTCATTGGCATCATCTCCTTCGTTTCTTTTCAGATTTTTTCTTTAAATCTTCGATTATTTCATCTCTGGTTTTTATTTCGTCTTCAAGACATCCAATCTTAAATTCAAGCTCTTTAATGTACTCCATGGTCTTCAAGTCATCATAACTCCCCAATTTACGGCCTTGGCGGCCGCCTGTTATACTATCCACCAAACTAAGCACCTCCGAGTCCTTAATTAATTTATAATGGTAGTGTGTAGCCCTGTGCCTTGGCCATCTCATGTAAGAGGCCCGTTTCCCTCTCCTTTTTTGTTTATAAGCTTTAATCGTGCGGTGTATGCTGTTCCTCGCACTGCTCAAGCTCTGATTGACAGTATTCAAGCTCTACGTCGATAACCTCTTCAAGGTCTTCCGTGGCTTGTTTAATGTCTTTAGTCCTGTCGAATTGCTTTAAAATAGTTTCTATCACTTCTTTACGTGTCATAAGCCGGGCTATGGCTATACGGCATTTTATGGTCCCATTATAGTTCTTTATGTCAAACGCAGCATCCTCATAGTGGCGTTTCTGATACATAGGCCGTTTATACTCTCTCACACTAATCCCTCCATTATTCGTCATCTTCCTTTAAAATCACGGGTCGTCCGTCCGCATTATCAACCAGCATCTGTCCATCGTCATTAGTCAAAAAGACGATTGCAGATTCCGGGTTGAATGCAATGACAACTCCACGTATCTCAAAATCCTTGGGGTAGCCGTAATCGGCGACGGCTTTGAATATGTAGGCCGCTGCGTCGAGTTCCATATATCCGAAATCATCTAAATTTGTAGTCATAAAATCACTCCTTTGCTTATTCCCAGTCCATAGGGTCCGGTCCATCTGGAAGGGAGTCAAATAAATCTTCCTGCTCCCTTCTAAGGGTTGCTGGACCCTTTTTAGGTTCCCGGTCCTCTTTGTCATCCCATCCCATTACTTCCAGCATAAGACCATCCAGAGCAGTTTTAAGGCTCTTTCCTCGGTCTTGGTAATGGTTGTACTTCGCTTGGCCTAAAGCCCAATCCCGGGCGGCCTCACCTAACCGGACGGCTATATGCATCCGGTATGGTATGTCGCCAAGCTGTGCTTTGCCATTAATGCAATCCACCTGTTCTCCTTCCATCCTACGGTATTTCATACACTTACACCTCATTTTTATAAACTACCTTCGCCAATTTCAATTCCCAGTCTCCGAGCTTCTCATCGGTTCCAAAGCCTTTATTCATCCATAAAAGGCTGCTGTTAAACTCTGCATCGTGCTTTTGGTCCCATTCAATGAATCTGTCGAATAAATAAATTGCAACCTTCTTATTCACATGTGGCCATCCTATAATGTGGTCTATGTCCTTGAAATCAGGGTAAACCATCTCATAGAGTTTTAAACACATTTCCGGTTGGTTTTCGCCCGTTTCAAAAATCTTATCAATTTCTTCTTTATGTAATCGCATTTTAATCATCCGCATCACCATCCTTTTGTTAATTTAGAACTCGTCTATACTCCGCTGAGTTAACCAGTGCTTATACTCCTTTATATCGTTATATAAAAGACTAATAGCCACGTCTTCCTGAGAAACCTCTGCTTTGTCTTTATTCCACTTTTCAAGCACAGTAAGCCATTCGTTCAGTTTACAAACCGTCTCCGTGCGTTCTTTATTCATCATAATCACCCCTTTCACGTTTAATCCGTTTAATAATCGTATTACATTCATCTGGGGTCATTGTGGGCATTAAATCCAATTCACAGTCATCACAGATTCTTGGGACTTCCCAGTCGTCGAAGCCTGCAATCTTGGTTTTACGTCCGCAACGGTCGCAGATAAAGAAATCCTGCAAGTACATCACCTCTTCAGTTTGTATCATTTAAATCATCCCCAATAAGGTCATTACGACCACAGGCGGGAATATGACCGCCATGGCGAGTAATGCGGGTTTGAATGTGTTAAATACTTCTTTTAATACGTTTTTCATCAACATCACCATCACCTTCTTTGTTTTTAATTTATATCATACATCCAAGCTTACTACGAGTAAGGCCGGCTGTATCGACGGTCCTACCACAAACAAGACAGACATGGGTGCCCGCCTTGACAGTAACCATCATAGGGTGTCCGCAAGTACATAAAACCTTCGTAGGTGTGCACATTTTATCACCTCTTATCTCTTAGTCCTCAATTAGTCTTAAAATAGTTATTGTAGGCTCCATCCAGTTGATGGAGCGTTCTGTGTTCTCCGATAGTGAGCATTTCAATATTCCAGTAGTTTTCCTTCATCTCAAGTAAGCGAGCAACGGTCCCGTTTGGACGGTTGCCGTTTAACCTGAGCTCATGGTGGTAAGTCGCACACTCATCGGATTTCTTTCGGTCATTGCAGATTTTTAGTGGTATCCCACTAACTTCTGAGACCATACTACCTTCGGTTGCTAAGAAAGCAACCTCTGTCCTTAGTTCCATCTTGTACCGGCTCATGTAGCCGGGTTTATTAGTCGTCATCAGCATCACCTCTATTTTTTAATGTGGGGGCAAATAAATGGTTACTTTCGCCACTTGACTTTGCTATCCCCTTAAAAATTAAAATAAGGTTCATTTTATCTCTAAGGGATGGAACCGCACCGCGTGGGGCCTTTTAACCATCCCTTCTGTTTGTTTCCCGGGGTTTTCACGTTGCACGCCCGCCGTTTGGCCGTCCGCATCGCGTGGTGCGGTGGCTACTCTGGCTTGGGCCTATTTTCGTGGCTCTTCCCCGTTACCAACTTGCCCGACGCCCGCGGGTCTATCAACCGCCTTGGGCACCGTCGAGAAATCCGGTGGATTTCTGCTCTCTATACTTATATAGGTCAGCATCCCTTATAAAGGTTGTTATATGTAACATACAATATTTATTAATCGATAAACTAATACATAATAAGAGATATAAACAGATTTGAGGTGATTTAATGGCTACGAAATCTAAGAAGGAATGGGAGGTCTTGGAAAAGCGAATGCCTATTCAATGTGAACGTTGTGGGCATTTCAGTCCATATAAACTGGTTATAACTCATAAGTCGGGTGGGCTTAGTGCTTATTCTATTTTAATTGATGATATGCGTTTTAATCGTGAATTTGAGCTTAGTCGGTGGGATAAAATAAAAAGGTGGTTTCGTTGAGTCTTATACGCTATTTAAGCCTCACCTATAATGGCCCGGTTGGTTTAAAGGAGTTTCATCAGACAAGAATCAAGTTAGACTTCTGTAAAACCTTTAAAATAGAAACCAAGCAGTCATGGGGGTTTATCAAGCAAGATATTTTAATTAATACCGTCGAGATTATAATGCCAACGCTCACAGAGGACTTGTATGCTGATGGCGTGTCCTTTAGCAGCGAGGGAAGCCGAAATCTATCCACCGGTAAGATACATGACCCACAATTGATGTTTAAGGGAGATAATCCGGTGTTCGGGCCCGGTGCGTTGGATATAACTGGTTTAACGGATTTATATAAAGAAAACTGCGAGGTGTAATAATGAATGATAAACAAGATGAACAGTATTTAAATGACATTATGAGGATTCTGAGTGCCGTGTGTATCATGCACCGGGGTAAGATGGGTGTGAATCCCAAACAGGGCATTAAGACAACTGATTGCATTAAGTTGAAATGTAGGGCGAACTGTCCGCTTCCTAAAATGCCATCGGCGACCACGGAACAGGATTGGAAGGAAGCGGAGCTTGAGGTGATGAATGAGGAGATGGACAGGCTTCGTATGGAGCACGCAAGTAGTTTAACGGTCATACATCCCGATGGGAGTAAAGATTAAAAATGTACCCTCCAAGATGCCCGCAATGCCAATCAGAACTCTACAAAGACCCAATAACCAGAACCACTTGTTGTACGCGTTGTGATTGGCATATAAGCGATGATGTGCTTAAGAGAATAGTTTATAAAGATGGGGAGCAATGATTAAAAATGCCTTTATTATGTAGCGAGTGTAAAACTCCGGTTTACAGGACCACAGAGGGCATTAAACGGTTAAACTGGATGTTAAGATGCCCTAAATGTGGTAATACGTATTTTCCTCAGGATTGGCCTATCGGTAAACCTATCGGTAAATAGTGTAGTATTGATATAACAAAAATGGGTTTTTATTAAAAAATAGCATAAATGTTAATAAACTCAATACAGCGAGGGCTATCGCCATTCGGTGTGTAAAGCCTCCAGAGTGTCCCGTTGGAGTTTGGGTATTACCCTCCATATTCCCACGTTGGAAAGTTGGAGTCTGGAAAAAAAATAGACTTATTTTTATCTTAATTTAACGACCTTATAGCCCTGGCCAGGGATGTAAACTTCGCTATATTGGATTTGGAGCAACCAGTTTTTAGAGCGTTCGCTGGGCTTCCTGTTATACTAATAACAAAGTCCCATATATGCAATTAAAAAAGTATTAAAAAAAAGAAATAAAAGACGGTCAAAGAAGCCGTCTTAGGTCCCTTGCATTAACCACGCAGGGTTATAGTCAATAAGGGGAGCCTTAGGGCACCAAACAGTACCGATTTTCGCCCGGGTCCCGGTACTTATAGCAGCGGCCCCATCTACACGGGTTCCCGGCGTCGCCCAGCCGTTCGCACGGCCAAACTCCTTGCCTTTTATCTGCAAACGCACGTGTCCTCCGCTAATACACTGTACGTGAACGTAGCGAACTTGGTAGCCTAAATCGGTTGCTATGGCATAGAGAATCTGGGATACGTCGGCACAATTCAGCCCAGAATTGGCTGCAAGACGGTCTAAGGCCGCCCCTTGGGAATAGACGTCGTTATAGTAATATTTATATCCCCTGCCAATTAGGTGGTTATATGCCTCTGTGAATGTTGTATAGCCTCCGATGTGTTGTTCAACCATCAAATGCCATGCTGATTTACCACTGCTTGGCTGTGGTGCTGGTGTTGGTGGTTTGCCGACCATTTCAACCATAATATAGTCAGGGAAAGTCTTACCGTGCTCATTGTACCAATTCATCCAAACAGTGTTAGCGACCAGGAATTCATCCCAAGTTGCCGTTATACTTCCTATTCGTACAGTGTCAGGATTTCTCCCATTCCCATCCTTAAACAAATCCACTCTATGCTTTGCATCAATAAAGACGTCCTTCCATATCTTATATAACGTCATACGTTCACCTCACGGGTTTAAAATATTTCTTGGTTTTCTGGGCGGGGACCGCATCAATTTTTATGCTCTTAAAATAAACCCCGCGTCCATAATCTTAGCACTTAAAAAAATTCATCTAATTTAATTAATCATTTATCTATTTTAATCGTAGGGTCTTTGAGACTTTAGACCGTGGGACCGTGTTTAGTACCCATCAAATAGGCTTTAAATTAAGGTCTTGTATCCGCCGTCGCCTTGCTTGAGGATTCAATTTTCAATTACATTTTGGAGGTGTTAATTGATTTAATGACTGAATAAGACGGCTATGGACAGACCCCGGTCCCTTTGTCTCTATTTACATTTATATCCTGTGATAAACTGTCTTAAAGCCGCCTTAAAGGCAGTACAGTCCGATGGAGTCGGCTTTGGCCCGGGCGTGGGCTTAGGTGGTGGTGTTGGTGCGGGGTAGTTTGCGGATGTTATACCCATAGCGTCAATCTGTTGGTCCGTGAATGTCTTATACGGAACCAGACTATTCCCCTTTGCTCCCCAAGAGGGTCCCCAACTATTCCTCACATAGAAGGCACCTTTACTGGTTGTTCCGGGTACGGAGACCGCATCATCCCAGCCCCAGAGATACCGAGCGTGTCCACCAGCCAAGGGGTCGTTTACACTATTGGATGAAGCGTATGGCTCCAGTCCATCACTTCCTACGTGGAATATTGATTCGTGAACATCCCATCCCGCCATTACTGGAACTCCGGCATATATGGATTGCTTTATGGCATTAACCTTATAAATATCGTCTGGTATAATGAAATATTTAGAGACATCATAGGTCTTAGCAGTGTCTATAACTACCTGTGATGGTTGCTTATCGAAGTTCTGGGTTGTATATGCGAATGCTGACTCTAATCCGATTCCCCAGACTTGCATAGCTGTCATGGTGTCCCTTATGGTACAGCCTTCATCTCCAGAGGGTGGTGTGTCCCCGTTCATGACATAGCGGTTAAAATAGTAGAGATACATCTCTGAGAAGTCCATAGTATTCTTTATTAGTGGGTTGGATTCATCATAGAACTCCATAATACCAGCACCGGCAAATGAGGTGCACGCTCCGTAATTCATCTGGTCCCGTACCGGGATTTTATCAACATACTGCTTTAATCCGGTATAATTGGAGGGTAAGGCTTTTATGGGTACTACTCTTAAATGTGGCCTTATTAACGGGTCCGTCATCAAATAGTCCCGTACGTCTGGCTTTTGCTTAATCCAACCGAATCCTCTCTCAGATGTCATTCCAATCACCTCGTAGTTATGTTATGAGTTTAATCTTGCTTACATTCACGTTAATCTTGATTTTACCCTTAATATGAACCTTTGGCCTTTTAGTTGTCAAAGATAAATATTCAAAGCTAAAACCCAAATCCTTAATTCTTTGGCGGTATAAATCGGGATTGAAGTCTCCCTGTGGCTTGAATGGGTCGGCGGGCGGTTCCTCGGGTGGCGTTACTTCAGTTATGGGAACGGCCTCAGGAACGATGAAATCGGGGTCGTCGGGTATATCTGGCTCTGTTACCACTTCCTCGATTACATGGTTCATCATTGTCTCATTCAAGACGTTAAATGGAGCATTAGTTATGATAACGGCTATGTACGTCTTGTCCAAGGATTCAAGTGTGTATATACTCTGTTTAAAGATATTAAGGAACATTTTTAGACTCCTATGGTATATAAACCCAAATTCACGCTTCTACTATCAAGGAGACGCACAGCATTACGCGTTGAACGTATCCAATTCCTGAACTGCTTGGATGGTCTGTTAAGGTCAATGTCTGCGGTTAATTTAGGATTACCATCTCTATCATAGGTATAAGTGGTTGAAGCCACCGGATAATCCCCACTTATCCTCCATTCAGGAAGATTAATGTTCAAATACTGTAAGGGTGTTATATCAGGCAACCCACGACATTTAACCGTGAATCCATAGATGGGTGAACTATGATTAGCCACATAATTCGTTACCCACGTATCGCAGGCCGCCTGACTCGTTACATCCACAGAGTCAACTGCTCCAGCATCTCCGTACTTCCAGATGGAATCCCAATTTAAAACCTGCGAAACGCCATCGCCACCCGCCTCACTGCTAAATGTTCCAGTATACCAGTTCTGGAAGCCGTCTGATACAGGGTCGGACGACCAACCTCCAAATTCAATCATGTTGTCCTCTACGATGGCTGATAAGCTTGCAAAAGTGTTTTGAGGTAGAACTATCATAGTATCCCCTTTACGCGTTTCATCCGGTTGTATGTACGCAGCGTGGTAGGTTTTAGAACAGAGGTCTTGTAATACCTCGAAATAGTTTTTCAAGTCCGTGCTTGCATAGTTTATGGCTGAGGATAGGTCTCGGTAAGCCATGAACTGGTCGAAGTACACCGTGCCCGCCGTTGAGGTAGGGGAGGACAGATGGATGTCTGTTATGTAATAATGAGCGGAGGATGCTTGAGCATCGAAAAGACTTTTAAGGTTCACATTGATGTTGTTCCACTTCAAACTCGGTCCTATGGGTAGGCTTCCACCAAGGGCGGTAGGTCCGGGGTCTGTTGGCTGTGTGAAGGGTAGTTTGTACTCTACCACATTTGCAATTGTTTCGCCGTCCCTAAACATCTTTACATGAACATTCCAAGGAAAAGGCGGCTGCGTTCCACTTGTGTAATAATATCCTATGTTTAAATAGGGATATACAACAGCATCATAGGGGTTTACGGTATTAAGCCAGAACTGAAGACTTGATGCCGCAGTGGAGGTTGATGTTATCTTTAATGATGGAGCGGGGCTGCCTATGACCGTTTCAACACCGGCTCCTTTACTCCAATTTCCACCCATTGTTATGCTATTAAAGAGGTCTGTACTGCTGAAATCATTATAGAAGGCATAATCGAAAGGTATTGAATAAGTGTTCACAGAGAAGACTGGAGCAGCGGCTAAATACCTTGCGAGTTCATAAACGGTGGGGAATCCGCCGTTTGGTGTTATTCCATAAGTGGCTGTGGTTGGTGTCCTTGTTAAGTCGTACATTCTGTCAATGGCCTTGATTTCAAGCTTCTCATCGGTTGATATGGCTGAAGGCCAACTGTAACCACCAAACATGATTTGAGTGTTGTTATAATCCTCACCAAGCCATAATGTAAGATGGTCTAAGAAATCAAAGACTACTGGTTTGTCTATTTTACTATCGGAGTTCCAATAGTTCTCCTGCATCTCTGTTGAGAGCGTACAAGTGTTCATTTCAGATACACTATTCTTAGTAAACTCACACGTGGCCACGTTAAGCCCGTGGTCGGTTGTATATTGGTTTCCGAGGCTATCGCCCTCATAACGTATGATTGGGATGATAAGGATGTCGCTAAGCCATCCTCCTGAGGGGACGTAGCTAATCTTTAGATTATGATTTCCAGCCGTAAAATAGCGAGGTTTAAATTGCACGTAACTATAATGGTTATATTTATCATAGAAGTACACAGTATCCTCTATTTGGGCTGTGCCGTCGAATAAGGTGAACGTTGCGTTTAATTGAGGATTAAACTGAGTAAAAATATTTATCAGATAATATCCGCTTGTTGGAAAATTGACCGATTTTGTTAAGTCGCCCGCACTGCCCGCCCCTACGTTATTGCCAACCCATTGACGGCTCTGGTCGTCTTTCTCGCTGAATGCAACGCTTCTTGTCCATTCCCGGAGTCTTTGATGGATTATATTAGATATGTCCCGTACATCTATCCTTACTTTAAGATATGGGTCGTCATATATCTTTAATTGAGGGCTGGACGCTCCTGCGAAGTTTGTTTTCCCAGACATCTTATTTAACTCCTATATTCGTGAATGGCTGCACCCGGAACTCCTTAGCAACATTCTGGTCTGTCTGATAACCTGTATTAGGTGTAGCGTACACTCCCAAGCCACTTTGGTTCGTTGCGGGAATACTATCGCTTTTAATTGTCGTTGGATTTAATTGATAAATTTGGAATCTGTAAACATCGCCTCCAGCACCCCAGACATTGATGTAGGGTGTTGCAGTCATCGTTACATCGGCATTGGCGGCTGGTGATGTGATGGTTGCTCCATCATGGAAGTAATATGTGTTTCTAATGTAATTTAGAGTTGTATTAGGATGCTCAACCTTAACGAAAGGTTTTCCTCGGAACATTGTCCATTTAGTGTCATTAATCTGGTAGGTTTGTCTCTCAGGACCAATATATAACGGCCTGAGTGTTTTAATAGTTTCACCTATTCCTATTTGCTGTAATGCGGTGTATGCTGATGGCGACCAGTAACTGAAGATGATAGGCGTCGCTGCTGTGGCATTAGTGGTCAATTTAACCAGCCCGTTGCTAACTGAGAACTTTGCGGGGTTTAAAACTTCATCATTCCGGGTTATAGTATAAGGCGTAGAGCCCGTGTAATTGGTGTTAGTAGCCTGAACAGCTCCCTTATAGAAACTTGCCGGTGTAGATGTGCTAAAATAGAGTGGGACTGTTGGATTTACGTAACATGGTTGATTCCCGTCCTCTGCTACCCTATTGAAATCCGCGGCTTTAGAGAGGTTAAAATCGGTTCCCGCGGGTAATGCTATAACATTGTTATTGGCCGCTGTTCCGTAATTGTAGAGTTTAAACTCGTTTATTTTGCCTGTTGCTGTTGTAGAACTCCTATTATGGAAAGTTATGTTAAATCCGGGGTTTGTAAAAGTAGGGAAATAAATGTTTTGAGGTCCCCATTTTTTAACCCATCCTCCACCGTCCGCATCTTGCCAGATGGTTACTATTCCTCCAGGGTCCCATTGTACCTTGAATTTAGGCGTTTTATAGGTTCCGATGTTCGTTTGACTGAACAATCCGTAAGTGTAGCCACCTACGCACCGGTTACAGCCTATATTGACCGCTGAGTTAGATACAGCAACAAAGAACCTTAACCAGTTCGTTGTAGAGTTTGTAACCTCTAAATCATTGAAAGTGTGTGGAATTGATGCGGTTATATAGATGCTTACAATGTGCTCATAGCCAGCGGGCTGTGCTACCCATGTTAAATCAAATTCTGAAATCCATGAGGGTGTATATGCTAATTTGCTGCTTCCTGCGAGTCCGCCCATAACGCTGTCCGATGTGGCGGTGCCTGACATAACTAGGTATCCTCCACTCGTTGCACATGAAGGAGAGCTCATTCCACTACTATTTATCGGTTGCCAGTTGTCTGAGTACGCTCCGCTGAATGTGTCGTCCAATATGCTGGTTACTGTTAAATCGGGTGTGTAATTGTACTCTTGAGTGGTTCCGTCTTGGTATCCGCTCGTGTAATCCATTGATAAGTAATCTGTGAGGTTTGCTATCTTCTCTGCGGTTACTTTAGTCTTCATTAAAGGTGATATTGCTGGGGTGGGTTCCGCTGAGGTTATAAGGTAATATCCACGGTGTGTGAAATCTTCATTATCAACTAAATTAGAACTTGTATCAATTGGTAGAAGACCCCAGCCCGGTCTTTTAGCCGTAACACTTGTTACATTCCCGTAATCTACTCTTTCAGTTCCCAAGACGAGACCTATGAGTCTTAGGGCTTGTATATTATTCGTGATTAGGGTGAACTCTTCTTTACCATCTGCAAAAGTGTTATCCTCTTCTAAATGTGCTGCAAGAATGCTTATAGGCCCTATTCTACATTCATCTACCATAATACGTAACCTCCATCAATATCTATTGTGCTTTGTTGAATATGTCATTAACGGTTCCTTCAACCGTCTTATTGAAATCAGACATACCATAGACCGGGGCATGGAAATGTAGGTGTATCTCTCGATTATTATAATTATTCGGAGCTGGACCCGCTGAGGGTCGCCCTGTCCAACTACCACGTTTAACAAGGGCGGTGGGGTCCATCTCGCCTATTCCGCTGATGTTTGCCCATTCGTGGCCTATACCGTTCCACGTTCCATGCACGATACTACCAGATAAGCCGAAAGCGTTGGCTATTGCTATTAATAACTCGCTCATGTCCGCACAATTACCGCTATGCGATGATAACGTGGCTGCTGGGCCTTTCAGGGCATTATAGTAGAACTGGTAGCTAAATCCTTTGAATAGGTTAGTTGCAAAGGCATAGAAGGCCGCAGCCATCCCCGCCTTGGGGTTGCCGAAATCTATTTTAGGCATCCCATGAGAACTCATGAATCCCTGTCCCATGCGGTTAGCACCGTCCTCTATCCATTTAACCCATTGTCCTACGTTCGGGTCCAATGGCCCGGCATATCCACAAGTATCACACAATAAGAAGTCCATTAACTCGTTTGGCACGGGTCCGGCTGCTCCTGCTCCTGATGGTCCCGGACCTGCATATAAGGTGGCTATGAGCTTAGCTCGTATCTCTGGGTCTATGGCTGGTAGAACTAATTGTTGTGCTGGTGTTAATGGACCTGTCATGCTCGTATCGGCTTGTGGAACACCCCAGAAGCTCGGTCCTAATGCCAATTCAGGACTACCCGCAGCCATCCCAATAGCACTTTTAAGGGTGTTTATGATGTTCACTATGCCTTGGATGACTGGTTTAACAGTATCACTAACTTTCTGCCATGCTGAGCCAGCCGTTGATGAAAGGGTGTTCCATATATCCATTATTTTATTAACAGCCGTCGATACGATGCTCCATGCAGTATCCATAGCACTTCTTATCGGAGCGGTTACAGCATTGTAAATACCTGACAAAGCACTCATAGCCCTTCCCGGGAGGCCCTGAATGAAGGATACTACCCTGTTTACTCCTCCCATGACTATTCCATAGCCATAGTTCCAAGCACCCTGTAAGACTCCTCCAATCATCCCAGCGAGGGCTCCGAGGGCTCCAACCGCACGGCCGGGTAAAGTCCTGAAAAAGGCTGCGATTTGATTAATACCATTCATAACCGCCGCCCTCGCACGACTAAAGGCAGAGACGAAGGCTGTTCTCATGTGTGCACCTAATTGAGTTAAGGAGGTCAATATCTTTGATGGGAGACCGTGGAATAGTTTATTAACATCATCTAATCCTTTTTTAACCGCATCTTCGCCTTTTTTCATAGCGATTCTAAACGTAGTGGCTATGTCTCCAAGGCTCGGTAACTTGATGGATGGTAATTTAAGACCCGCTAATGGGTTTCCAATAGTTGGCATTTTAAGATTCATTATATTAGTAATGGCGTCTGTTATGGGTTTTAAAGCATCTGTAACTGGTTTAATGGCACTTAGGAACCCACTCCAAGCCGCTCCAGCCTGTGATGCTATCCATTGTAATCCTGATATTATTCCGGGTGAGCATCCCCAGATTGCACAGATAATTGGTTTAAAGGCGTCCCTAATCATGTTAAGTCCATTAGTGATGGATGGGACGATATTACCGAAGGATGGGCCGAGATTGTTATAGGCGTCCACTACGGGCTGGATAAAGCCAGCGAAGCCTATTAATTCCTGCCTAAGCTTCTGGCCGAAGTTTACAACCGCTACATAGGCTAAGGTGAACGGTGTGCTAAAAGCATTCTGCGTACTCTCTCCCCAGCGTATTATATCGGCTGCGGTGGTGTCAGCCCACGCCTTTATGTCATCGCCGGTTGATTGAAGACCGTTTGTTATAACACCCCATATATCTCCTTTGTCCATGGCTTCAAAGAACCTCTGGCTTGCCTTAGCACCATCCAAGGTCGTATTAGCATAATCTGTCATTAAACCTTTATTACCTCTTAAAACCTTTGACTGGGCGTCTGTGCCGGTGTTTACTCTTTCCATATTGTTAGCGTAGCCTATCCATCCAGAGGAGATGTTATTGGACAGCGTTGCCTGTTTTTCAAGGGCAGTGTTATATTCCTGCGTTCCACTTGTAACCTTCTTAACCTCCTCTGGGGACTGTCCCTCAGCCGTAGCGGCGGCCTTTCCTCCTCTAACCTGTGCTTCGGTTACTCTTGATTTCTGTAAATCTTTAAGTCCCTGAGCAACAGCATGAGCCTTGTTCTCAGTGTCTGTGGCATCTGTTACTCCTTGCGTGGCTGCTGCAAGGTCCTTTTTAGCTTGGGTTAGGTCTCTGTCAGTTGCGGCTGTGGATTGGCCTGCTTTAACCTCCTGAGCCCTTTTAGTGTTCAGACTGGTTATCCTATCCTCTAACATCTTCTTGTTACTGTTTAAAGTGGAAATCCGGTCTGTTTGGTCGGCATCTGCCTTAGCCATGGCATTAGAAGCCGATATATCTTGCGATGCTAAATAAATGGCTGCAACGCCGACCGCTGCGAGGGCTATTCCCACAGCACCGGCCACTCCTATCGTCGCCCACATAGAGGCAGCCAAAGCACGGAACCCACCGGCTCCAGCATTCGCTTCTGCTCCTGCTACTCCAGCGGCTGCTCCTGTACCCAGCAATCTACTCGTAACCATAGGAAGGGGGAAACCAAGCATATTCATAGTTCCTACGAGGGTTAAAACCACTCCAACCAATGCTACGAACATTACAGTAGCAATGCGAATAGGACTGGGGAGCGATTTGAATAAGTTAATCACTCCTTCCACTATTGGTGTTATTACTTGCATTGCTCCAATTATAGTGGGTAATAAGGTTTCTCCAACCGACCTGAGTAATTCATCCCATAATCGGCTTACCTTGTCCATCATGCCCTCATAACTGTTCTTATAGGCATTGTTGGCTTCTGAACCAAACTTTTTAGCCATGGCTGAGTTTAAGACCGCCGCTCGTTCTTCCTCTGTTTTGGTCTTAAATTCCGCTGCGGACATTCCTACATCGTTTAAAGTTAAACCTAAGGTCTTTAGGTTCCTCGCCATCAATGCACCGGTCATAACGGAACGCTGAAAGGATGTCGTGGTTGCATCAACGCTGGAACCGGTTGCGAAGGCACCGGCTGTGATGGATTCAACAGAAGCCTTCATAACATCTTTATTCTTGATATTAGAGACCACTAATTTATCCATTATACCTATAACGACGTTTGCAGCCCTTCCAGTTTCGTCTTGAATTTGATTAACCATAGGACCCCACGATGCTACCGTGGCCTTCATATTGAGGGCTGAACCGGTTAAAACGACTGAGAATCGGCTCCATTCGTCTTCGTACTTTCCAGTGGCGGCTACCGCTGCTCCGAGGAATGCTAAGATAGCACCACCAGCTATGGCGGCACCTATGCCCATCTGATTGAAAGCGGACGATGCTGCGGACCCCATTCTTGAAAAGATACCGGGTGTTTTACCGGCCTCTATTCCCATCTTTTGGAGTTTCTCGGTAGGTATGCCCATCATTGCCGGTGTAAGGCCCTGAGTCATGTTTTTGGCAACGTTTTGCATTGCGGGCGTAATGCCTCGCATGGTCTGCGTTGCGGATTCAAAAAGTTTCTGTTGCTTAATTGCAGCGGCGGACATTGCATTACCCATGGATGAGGCATTGCGGCCGGTTGATGTTGCAGTTGTCCCTAATTGTCTTAAACTGTTGGTTGCTCCGTTAATGGCACCCGCTGTTTCGTTCTTAGCGGATATTATAATCTGTACGCTCCCCGCACCGCCGCCTGTAAATCCTGGCATATTAAACCTCCATTAAAGTAGTCCCTGCTCCTTCATAGCTGCCTCTCGCTGTCTTTGGGCCTCAGCAGCCTTACGCTTACGTTCTATGTCCTCTTGCTCCTTATCTATCCTGTCTTTGTCAACCTTAGCTATAATTTGCTCCCTTTCAAGGTCTTGGAGGATATAACCAGCGTAACGGGCAAATAAACGTATATCCATGTCCATCATATATTCATGGGTCCATTTTTTATGCTCCGATACAAGGTGCAATATGCTTATAAAGCCTGTTAACCGATGTTTTCTTCGTTTCCAATGTTCTGAAGAAGTATATTCATTCTCTGGGTCTCCAGTTGCTTTTTTATCTCGCTCACTTGCTCCTCTGGGATTCCTTGGTCAATTAAGAACAGTTCATCAATAAAACTGAATACTCCCATACGTTGGGCTAAATTCATTTCGTCAAATTCTTTGCGGGTTAAATCAGGGATGAATTGCTTAAAGATTGGGTATTGCTCATTGTCAAGTTCTTTGAGTTCTTCATCCGATTTCCCGGCTAATGCGGCCATTTCTTGCATAAGACTTTGAACCTTCACATAATCTTTGGTTTTAAGTCGTGCAATGGGTCTTTCTTTGTCAAACAAGGTTATACTATCCGTGGATTTCATTCCAAGGATGTCTAAATCTCTTTTAACCATTTTAATCACCTCATAGATGTTTTAATTATTGGAGCACCCCTAAAAAAAAGGAATTAGGGGTTTAATTAGATTACTGGGCTTGTAGTGGACCACACATAGCATGAGCAGCTTGGAGTGGCTGTTAATGGCTTAGCGGCTGTCCAGTCGAACCCGATTTTAACTGTACTGTCCGTAAGTGGGTCGAAAGTTATTTTATTGTAATATGCCTCTGGCCAGCTCATAACCATCTTAAATGGTGTGGTTCCGCTAATCATACCTCCAGAAAGGTTTAAACCAAGAGTTACGGGTGTTGCGGATGATTGCATGGAAGTCGCTGTGCTGGTTCCTAAGAACCTTTTGTACTCTGAATCACCGTCGAATAGGAGTGTCATGGTTCCTGTGGTCTTGAAATCTGTTGGTATGATGTAGGTGGGGTCTCTGCTGGCATTCATGGTCTTAACGGAGTCCGTTGCCCTATCTATGGTTATATCCATTGTTTCTACCATTGTGGAAGGGGTGCCGTCTAAGGTTACGCCAGCGTCTAAGAAGGTGAATGCGGTGTTAGTTCCGTAGCTGGGTGTGAATAGGTCAAGGCTTCGGTCAACTCCCTTGGATAACCATGTGGTATCCATTTCTACGGGTTTTCCCTCTGCTAAGTTTATTTTAAGGGTTTTAAGTTTGGCGTATGGGAATCTGTCGGGTGTTGTGGGGCCTAAACCCAGAACTACGCTGTATGCTGGTATGTCTGACTGGTTTATGCTGTATGTGTGCTGCCATGCGGTAGCGGTGATTATTGGGGTCGTTACAACCGTTCCGAAGGCTGCATTGAGCATTGTTTCCAAACCACCGCCGGGGTAGGCGGCCATTTTCATGGACCCTGTGCTCTCTTGGCCTGTTCTTATCGGCTTAACAGTTGATTCCATCTGTTTCCTGTATTCTTTGGGGTAATCGTGGGTTGGCTGGGTGTCAAAGTTTGCGTCCGTTACTGAAATCCACATCGTGGGCGTAACGGGCGAAGCAGAGTTTACTTGGTATCCTAAACCAATATAACCCAGTTTCCCGCTGTAAATTACCATGTTTAATCATCTCCTTTAGTTTTTGGTGTTTTGGGACGGCCTGCGGGCTGGGATTGAACCTTCACAAATTCAGGTGAATAGTCCGCTATTTCGGCCTGCTCCTCATTTAAATCTACTATTTCATCAGGTGCCGTTACTCCGATGGTATCGGTGTATTTAGGCATCGCTCCAATGAATTTATATTTAACCATCGTATCATCCTCCATTTTTATCTAAACGCTCTCTGCAATTCCATAACGAAGTATTCATCGAACTTACCGCTCTGAGAGGCCACAGCGTCTCTTAAATAGTGTGCTTTACGTCCCGCGGTGTGCTGGAAACTTTCATCATACTCTTGAATGTAAGAATAATCGTAGCCCTTCGGAGACTTCGCCGTAAAGCCAACGGTGCCTTTTACTTCATCTATTCCTGGTTCAACGTAACTGTAACCACTGTTTTCGAGTATGCCTTTATCTTTGGGGACGGTTGGTTTTGCGGTGGTAAGAATGTCTTGAAGTGTCTTAGACATGGCGACCACCTCCATTTCCGGAATCTTCCATGCCAAAGACTGTAAATAAAGCTCCGTGTTCCGCGTGTCGGCTTTTATCGTTAAATAAACCATGGCAGCCCTCCTATAATCTGTTTACATACATTTGAACGTTAAACGTGATTTCAGTCGCCCAGCTAACCGATTTAACACTGGCACCGGCTCGTTGGTAGTTATAGTTGATTCCGGCTACTTCGCTGTCGGTTACGGTTCCATTTAACATTATATTACTATGAGTTTCTAATATCTCCGTTGCGAGGTTTGTTATGTGATTGGCTTGGTCTATGGCATCTTCCACTCCTATCTGCTCCGAATAGCAACGGATTTTAAATTCCACGATTAATTCCTTCTTCCCAGTCTCGAATGTTCCTTGGAGACGTCGGTTTTGCTCAACGCTTATCCCCGGGAACTCGTTAGCTGTTCTGAAGGCCCAGTCAGTGTTGTATATGCTGTTCGCTGGGACTATGGCGGTTAATGAGATGTTGGAAGATAGTATGGTTATGATTGCGTCTTTCGCTGCCTTAATGGCCTCATAATCCATATTCAGTCCTCCTGTCTCTGAGTAAAGGCATAATAATCCTCTGTTTCCTCAAACTCGCCTATATTATCATCTACGTGTGCATTGATGGATGATGATGGTCCTATTTCTTTAAAGGATAATAGACTGGTTTTAGCGTCGGCTATAAGTCCATCTCCATAAGGTAGGAGCGTGGCGTCGGGTGTGCTTACGGTGTACTTCCATTTCCAGAGTAACCCGGCTGCCCAATCCAGTATAGCGTCATCCACAACCTCATTATTACTTGGGAGGTCATTAGGGCCGTTTAAATATAATTCTCTTGCAGCCTTTCGCATAGCCTTAATTATATAAGTCTCGACCATGTCCTCCGTTACGTCATAGCGAGCCGGGTCTGTTGTATTTAGCACCCAGCCCTCTAGGTCGGTCATTACATCCTCAACGGTTACGTTTGCGTTGTTGACAACGAAAACCTGACTTGCTACGCCTTTTTTGGTACTCCCATAAGTAAAATTTACGGTCAATTGATGGCGTTCTAAGACGTGCGATGACCCGTGCATGGCGTTATCAGTGTCTGATAGGCTTACTAAGTACCATGGGGTGGTTGGAGTGAATGCTGTCGCTGATTTGATGGTGTCTCCGGTTGCCATGTCCTTAACTGTATACGTTCCGGCTGAGGGCTGCACGGGTGTACTGTTTTCATCAAAGAAGCTCACAGTATGGAAACTGCTGGTAGCGGCCCTAATTATCATCCTTAACCTCCAATTACACCGCTGTTATATCCAAATCGCCAACGGCGAATGATACTGTGTCTCCAACGGTAACGGTCTTTGATGGTGATACCGTTCCGAATGCGAGGGGTGTTCCGGTCCCGGGCGTGGCATTGCCGTACCCATATAGGGCGAAATATGCAATTGTACCCCAAGTCGCCACAGAACAGGCGTTAAAGGTAATGGCGTTTGCATTGTCCGTTAATCCGGCTGAGGCTGTTACCCAGTCCGCACCGGCGGTTATTTTACGCATATAGCTGTTCACTGTACTTGGCTCGGTTCCTGAGAGTCCGCCACGGGTAAAGTCGGTTGTGCTGAGTGCTACGTAGGTAGTGGGCATCGTCCATGACGTCTTTCCGGTTAAATGGTCCAGTAAGTAGTTTTCTCCTTGGTATGTTAAACTTCCCATTATTTCATCTCCTTATTTTAATCAATTATTAAACTCTCCTTTCGGATTTGAAGTGTTAATCTCGCTCCGTGGAGCCATAGCAGTGATGCTGGCTGTTCCTTCACTTCCTAAGGCCCTTATACCCGGATTCGTTGTTAAGACTGAAACCCGGGCGTCTTGGGCTGTTATATGAGCCTCAACCACTCCATAGACCGGTACGGTCAGAGTGGCTGAGGCTGAGGTGATGACCGCCAAATTGCCCACCAATCGGTAGGTTGCTCCAAGTTTGGCGAGTGGTACCACATTTATAGCAATATTGGCCGTCGCTCCAATCTTCTTTTTGAGGAGGCCGGTTGCTGTTGTAGAAACCGCTATACTTCCAGTAAATGGCTTCTGTGCCGTTAATACTGACGTGGCGGATGTGTTAATGGCTATTAAGCCGTGTGCTTGCTTAATCCCAGCCGCGAAGGCGGCGGTCAAACTGGTCGTTATTCCAACTGTACCGTACAGTTTGCGACTGGATTTAAGTAAAGCGACCGTGCTGATTGTTATATCAGTAGTGGCGTGTAATTTAGCAGATAAATATTTTAGGTGCGAAACCGTATTTAAAGCAATATCCACAGAGCCATATACGGGTCGGGCTGCCTTTAAAACCGCCGCATCGCTGGTGGTTATGGTTATAAGACCATGTAAAAGGGTAATACCTTTGGATAATTTACCGGCCGTGCTGGTAGTGATTCCTATTATACCTGATGCTCGACGGGTTGCACTTAAAACCGAACTATCTGAGACTGTTATATCAGCGGTGCCGTGTAACTTACCAAGCAAATACTTCAAATGTGCTGCATTGCTGGTTGTTATGTCAATCGTTCCATGAGCAGCCACAGAACCAGCTTTACTCAACACACCGGCAGTGGTTGAGGTAATGGCGGCTGTACCGGCGAGCCTCCAAGCAGATTTAAGATGCTCGGATGGTAAAGTAACCGTTACACCCGTAGAACCTAAAACGTGGGCAGGTGCGTACTTAATTAGTCCTGCGGTGCTGGTTGTGATGCCTATTGCACCGGTTAACTTAACAGACTTTATTAAACGTGATGTAGGAAGGTTAACGGTTGCGGTTAGTGTTCCTACGAGTTTCTCGGCTTCCTTTAAAACCGTGGTAGGTAGGGAGACCGTAGCACCCGTGGAACCAGCTAAGTGTGCTGGGCTGTACTTTATTAGTCCTGTGGCTGTGCTGGTGATTCCAATAGTTCCATAGGCTCGTTTGGTAATCTTCAAAGGCACGTTTGAGGTGGTTACGGTTACGCCTGTGCTTCCAACGGCTTTTAAAGCCGCCTTCATAGTTCCCGCGGTGGTGGTGGTAATATCCACGGAGCCGGTTATATACTTAGTTACACCGCCCGCTACAACCGTAACGGACCCAGCAAGGGTTGTGGTCTCTGCTATAAGTCCTTTGGCTCCTCTAACAACTTTAATTATTTCCGTTGGGAAATTGACTGTAACGCCCGTACTGGCTATAAGCCGCCCGGGTAAGTAGTGAATAACTCCAGCTGTACTTGTGGTTACTCCAATCGTACCATAAGCTTTAGTGGTTCGTTTTAAAGGTACGTTGGCAGTTGTTACGCTGATAGCAGCCGAAGCAAGCAATTTCTTAGTTGCTTTCAGAACCCCGGCTGCTGTGCTGGTTATACCTATAACGCCGTACGCAAGTTTAGTTATTTTAAGTGGTACGGACGCAGTGGTGGTAGTTTCAGTAACTGTACCATGAGCATTAGCCGGGCTGAATTGTAGGTGTGCTGGAAGAGTAG
>Ga0209048_10000360_pt1 | contig 48626 bp, 41 predicted proteins | sample FrelakmetCRP12CR_FD_187146 | JGI IMG/M metagenome (GOLD analysis project Ga0209048, IMG submission 187146) | Freshwater lake sediment microbial communities from the University of Notre Dame, USA, for methane emissions studies - CRP12 CR (SPAdes)... | ecosystem: Environmental > Aquatic >...
ACCTACGATTGCCGGCCGTATCTCACGGGCAACAGCGAGACCTGCACTATCCCGACGGCGCAAACCGGGACCTACCACGTCATGGTGCGCGGGTACTCGTCCTTCGCCGGCGTGTCGTTGACCGGCAGGTTTTAGGTAGCGTCTGCGCAACCGGTCATCAAACCGGAGGCGCGAGCATGCGTGCAGACTCGCCCCAGTTGCTCAGGTGAGATATGGTGACGGCCTGCGGCAGCACGTGACGCGGCTATGATGTCCAGCCCAACGCAGGGCATTTTTCGCGCTTGCCAGCGGCGCCGTGCGCCGTTACGCTCGACGGCGTGCTCTCGATCCGTCAGCTCGCCAAGGCCTACGCCGGGCCACGGCAGCGTTCCGTTCTCTCCGGCGTCGATCTCGAGCTCGTCCCCGGCGATTACGTCGCGGTCATGGGCGAATCGGGGATCGGCAAGTCGACACTGCTCAATCTGATCGCGGGTCTCGATCGTCCCGATGCGGGGTCGATCGGGCTCGATGGCGTCGATCTCGCCGCGCTGAACGACGATTCGCTGACCGAGCTTCGCAGGGTGCAAATGGGTTTCGTCTTCCAGGCGTTCCACGTCCTGCCGTATCTCACGGTTGCGCAGAACGTCGGATTGCCGTTGTCGCTGGTCGGAACGCCCGACGCAACGGCAATGCATCGAGTGACGGCGATGCTCGCGTCGGTGGGGCTCGCCGACCGTGCGGCAAGCATGCCGCGCGAGCTTTCCGGCGGCGAGCTGCAGCGCGTGGCAATCGCGCGTGCCCTTGTCCACCGGCCGCGCCTCGTCCTCGCCGACGAACCGACCGGCAACCTCGACCCTGATAGCGCCGGGCAGGTGCTGCGCCTGCTGCGCGACCAGGTCAAGGCGAATGATGCAGCGGGCATTCTCGTCACCCACTCGCGCGCTGCAGCGGAGACCGCGGATCGCATCCTGATCCTCACGCGTGACGGCCTGCGGTCTCCGGGTTCCGGGTAACGGGAGGAAGAAGTCGGCTCCGACGCGGCATTCGCGGTCTCGGCGGCTGGAGCCGTCATGCGCGGCTCGCTCACACAGAATCGGGTCCGTACCGCGCTCGCCGTCGTTGCGATCGCCCTCGGCGTTGCCCTCGGGTACGCGGTCCAGCTCATCAACCAGGCCGCGGTCGACGAGCTTGCGCAAGGAGTCCAGACACTCTCGGGCGATGCCGATTTCGAGGTGCGCGGGCCGCGCGGAGGGTTCGACGAGGCTCTCTATCCGCAAATTGCCCGGATGCCCGAGGTTGCAGTCGCGAGCCCCGTCGTCGAGGTCGATGCGAAGCTCGCGGGTCGCGACGAGTCGATGAGGATCCTCGGGATCGACATCTTCCGCGCAGGGTTCATCCAGCCGGGGTTGATCGCGACGCCGGCCGACCGGCTCGACATGCTTCGCTCCGATGCGCTGTTCCTGAGCCCCGCGGCGGCGCGGTGGCTCGAGGTCGAGACGGGCCGCACGGTCCATGTGCAAGTCGCGCTCGCCGATGTCCAGTTGCGCGTGGCGGGCGAGCTCGGGGCCGGGACCCGTCAGCGATTTGGCGTGATGGACATCGCCGGCGCCCAGGCCGCATTCGACCGCCTCGGTCGGATCAGTCGGATCGATTTGCGACTGCGGCCCGGCGTCGATCCGGCGGCGTTCGGCGCGCGGCTCAACGGCAGCCTGCCGCCGGGCCTCGCCGCCCTCCGCCCCGAGACGAGCGTCGCGGCCGGGGCAAGCCTGTCGCGATCCTACCGCGTAAACCTCAATGTGCTCGCCTTGGTCGCGCTCTTCACCGGCGGTCTGCTCGTGTTCTCCACACAGGCGCACGCGGTGGTACGGCGTCGCGCGCAGTTCGCGTTGCTGAGGGTGCTGGGCATGACGCGCCGGCGCCTTGCCGTGCTGATCGTCGCCGAGGGCGTGGTGGTCGGTGTGATCGGCAGTCTTTCGGGGCTCGCGCTCGGCTTCGCGTTGGCCCGACTCGCAGTGCGCTGGGTTGGCGCCGACCTGGGATCCGGCTATTTTCGCGGTGTCGTGCCGGCGCTCGCCCTCGATCCCGTTGCGTTGGGGATCTTCTTCGCGCTAGGAGTCACGGCCGCAGCGCTCGGCAGCCTCGTCCCCGCCCTGGAGACGGCACGTACGGCACCGGCGCTTGCGCTGAAGGCGGGCGACGCGGAGCGGGGTTTGGCGCAGTTGCGACCGATCTTCCCGGGTGCCGCCGCTATCCTGGCGGGCGTCGCCGGCACGTGGTTGCCGCCCGTGTACGGGCTGCCCCTGTTCGGGTACGCGGCGATCGCACTGCTGCTGATCGGCACGTTGATGCTCATGCCGCGCTTCGCCGTGGTGGCGCTGGCGCTGCTACCCGCGCCGCGCGGCCCACCAGCGCAATTGGCGATCGCGCAGCTGAGGGGGGCGCCCGGCCAGGTCTCGGTGAGCCTCGCGGCGATCGTGGCCAGCGTTGGCCTGACGGTCTCCATGGTGATCATGGTCGCGTCGTTCCGCGATTCACTCGATGCCTGGCTCGAGCGCATCCTGCCGGCCGACGTCTACTTTCGCGCCGCGAGTGGCGGCGACACCGCGTACCTGACGCCGGAGCTGCAGGCGATGATCGCGACGTTGCCTGGCGTGCGACGCGCCGACTTCCTGCGCGAGCAGCAGTTGCTGCTGGATCCGGTGCGGCCGCGAGTGGTGCTGCAGGCGCGTGTCGTCGACTCCATCGACCCGGCGCGCAGCCTGCCGATCATCGGCACACCGGTCATCCTGGCCGCCGATGCCCCGCCGCCGGTCTGGGTGAACGAGGCCGCGGTCGATCTCTACGACTTCACACCGGGGAAGATTATCGAACTGCCGATTGCCGGAAGGACCGTGCCTTTCACCGTCGCCGGCATCTGGCGCGACTACGCGCGCCAGCAAGGCGCGATCGCGATCGAACGGCAGCGGTACATTGCCTTGACCGGCGATCGCACGGTGACCAACGGCGCGCTGTGGCTTGCCGAGGGCGTCGCGCGGACCGCGATCCAGGAGTCGATCCGGCGCGAGATCCCCGGCGGCGACCGGCTGGAGGTCGCGCTGCCCGGCGAAATCCGCAGCCTGTCGCTGCAGGTGTTCGACCGCACCTTCGCCGTGACCTACGCGCTCGAGCTTGCCGCGGTCGTCATCGGTCTGGCGGGTCTTTCCTCGTCGTTCGGAGCACTGGTGCTCGCACGCCGGCGGGAATTCGGCGTGCTGCGCCACCTCGGAATGACCCGGAGGCAGATCGGCACGATGCTCGCGACCGAAGGCCTCGCGGTGAGCGGGATCGGACTCGCGGTCGGCCTTGCGCTGGGCTTCGCGATCAGCCTCGTCCTGATCCACGTCGTCAACCGCCAGTCCTTCCATTGGGGAATGGAGTTGTCGCTGCCATGGCGGACGCTCGGTGGATTCGGCGTCTTGCTGCTGGCCCTCTCGACCGTGACGGCGTTGGCGAGCGGCCGGCAGGCGATGGGTGAGGATGTCGTGCGCGCGGTCAAGGAGGATTGGTGAAGCCGGTCGCGGGACGCGCATCCGCTGCGCTTCCTCGACGAATGCGGACGAACGCAGGCGACGGCGATCCGGGAGCGCGCGCGTGAAGCGGCGGACGTTTCTCGTGCTGCCGCTGATGGTCGGCGCAACACGCGTTCGTGCCGATGCTGGCTATGGACGCGTCGAGCCCGGTCGCGCGCTCCGCTTCCCGCGCGATCACGGCAGCCACCCGGAATTCCGCACGGAGTGGTGGTACGTCACCGGCTGGGTCGCCGACGGCGCCGGCAACGCCTACGGCGTGCAGATCACGTTCTTCCGCAATCGTCCACGTGTCGCCGAGACGAATCCGAGCGCGTTCTCGCCGCGCCAGCTCGTATTCGCGCACGCGGCGCTGGCCGATCCGCGGCATGGACGGCTCCATCACGACCAGCGTGCGGCGCGTGCGGGGTTCGGCCTGGCAGGAGCGGACGAATCCTCGACGCGAGCCTGGGTCGGCGATTGGTCGCTGGCCCTCGTCGACGGCCGTTACGCGGCGAGCATCGCCGCGCGCGAGTTCGCGCTCGACCTGCAGTTCGCACCGACCCAGCCGCTGCTGCTGCACGGTGACGCCGGTTACTCGCGCAAGGGCCCGCTATCCGCTCAGGCAAGCTACTACTACAGCCAGCCCCGACTCGCGGTCACCGGGAGGGTGGGTGTCGCGGACAAGAGCGTCGCGGTCGCGGGGACGGCGTGGCTCGATCACGAATGGTCGAGCGAAGTGATGGCGCCCGATGCAATCGGCTGGGATTGGACCGGAATCAACTTCGCCGATGGCGGCGCGCTGATGGCCTTCCGGATGCGTGACAGGTCCGGCGGAACGCTTTGGGCGGGCGGCACGCTGCGCGGGAGCGACGGGCGGGCGCGCGTGCTCGCGCCGGGGGACGTGAGTTTCGCACCGTCGCGTTCGTGGCGATCACCGCGCACCGGCATCGGATACCCGGTGGCAATGACACTGATGGCCGGCGGCAGCGAACTTGCGCTCGAGCCGCTTTTCGACGATCAGGAGCTGGACTCGCGCGCGAGCACCGGCACCGTCTACTGGGAAGGCGCAGTGCGCGCGCTCGAGTCCGGGCGCGAGGTCGGCCGCGGATATCTGGAACTCACCGGCTATGGGGCCCCCGTAAGGCTGTGACGCGCGCCCCGATCGTCGGGCGACGCCCGGTCCCGCGCACGCCGCCGACGACACGAACCGACCGCCGCGCGTCACCCCATCCGCACGATCCGTCCCTCGCGCCACGACGTTGTGGCCGCCTCGGCGAGTTCGAGCGCCTTCAGGCCGTCGTCCACCGTCGTGCGCAATTTTTCGCTGCCGCCCAGCACCGCGAAGAAGTGGCGCATCTCGTTCGCGTACGCCGCGCGGTATCGCTCGAGAAAGAAATGCTCGGGCAGATCGCGGGAAACTGTGGTGGCCGAGCTCGCGACGACCTCCGTCGGCGCGTGGTTGCCGGCCTGCAGCATCCCGCCGCTCCCGAGCACCTCGAAACGCTGGTCGTAGCCGTAGGCCGCACGGCGGCTGGTGTTGATCTGGCAGAGCCTCCCGCGCTTTGTCCGTATCGTCACCGCGGTGCAGTCGGCGTCGCCGGCCTCCGCGATCGCGGGATCGACAAGGCACGAGGCGTTCGCGTGCACGGTTTCGGCCTCGTCGTCCAGGATCCAGCGGAAGACGTCGAAGTCGTGGATCAGCATGTCCTTGAAGATCCCGCCGGAACTCTTGATGTACGGAATCGGCGGGGCTCCCGGGTCGCGGCTCGTTACCACGAGCATCTCGGGCGTGCCGATTTCGCCCGCAACGAGTCGGGCCTTGAGCGCCGCGAAGGTCGGATCGAACCGGCGCTGGAAGCCGATCATGCAGGTGACACCGGCGCGCGTGACGGCCTCGGCGCAGCCCCGGGCACGGCCGATGGCGAGGTCGACGGGTTTCTCGCAGAAGATCTGCTTGCCGGCAGCGGCCGCGGCCAGGATCAGATCGGCGTGCGTGTCCGTCGACGAGCAGATCAGCACGGCGCCGATCCCGCTATCGTCGAAGACCTGCGCCACGGTGGCGACCCGCGCGCCGTGGAGCGTCGCCAGCGCCCGTGCAGCCACGGCGTCGGGGTCGACGACATACCTGAGGCGGGCGCCAGCCTCGCGCGCGAGGTTGCCGGCGTGGATCTTGCCGATGCGGCCGGCACCGAACATCGCGACTTCGATCATGGCTTCCTCGCTTCCGGATGAACAACGACAAGGGCGCACGGTTGCGCGGTTCGCCCAATCGCACTATGTTACCGGAACAATCCGACTCCGACCCCGATCCCGATTCCCTCGCCTGAGCGCGCGGTCACCTGCTTCGCCCCATGAAGAACACCACACGTTTTGCCTCCGGCCGGCGCTTCGACGTCGTCTGTCTCGGCCGCCTGGCGGTCGATTTCTATGCGCAGCAGATCGGCGCGCGCCTGGAGGACGTGGCGAGCTTTGCCAAATATCTTGGCGGCTCGTCGGCGAATACCGCGTTTGGCTGCGCGCGCCTCGGATTGACGGCCGCGATGGCGGCGCGGGTCGGCGACGACGCGATGGGCCGCTTCCTCACCGAGACGCTCGCCCGCGAAGGCTGCGACGTCTCGCACGTGAGCGTCGATCCGGCGCGGCTCACCGCGTGCGTCGTGCTCGGGATCAAGGACCGAAATACGTTTCCGCTGATCTTCTACCGCGAGAACTGCGCCGACATGGCGGTGAGCGAAGACGACGTCGCGGAGGACTTCCTGGCGCAGTCGAAGGCGCTGCTCATCACCGGCACGCATTTCTCGACGGCGCACGTGCATCGCGTGAGCACGCTGGCGCTCGAGCGAGCGCGCCGCAACGACGTGCGCACCGTCCTCGACATCGATTATCGACCCGTGCTCTGGGGGCTCACCAAGCGCGGCGACGGCGAGACGCGTTTCATCGCCAGCGATGCGGTGACGGCTCATCTGCAGGGGATTCTTCCGCTGTTCGATCTGGTGATCGGTACCGAGGAGGAGTTCGCCATCGCCGGAGGGAATACCGACATCATCGGGGCGCTCGCCGCGGTCCGTGTGGTGACTCCGGCAACCCTGGTCGTCAAGCGCGGCCCGATAGGTTGCGCGGTGATCGATGGTCCGATTCCCCCCTCGCTCGACGAAGCGTTCAACGGCCACGGCGTCACGGTCGAGGTGCTGAACGTGCTCGGGGCCGGCGACGCGTTCTCGGCCGGTTTCCTCTCTGGCTGGGTCCGCAGCGAGAACTACGACGAATGCTGTCGTTACGCGAATGCCTGCGGGGCGCTCGTCGTGTCGCGCCACGCTTGCGCCCCGGCGATGCCGACGCGTATCGAGCTCGATCACTACCTTGCCAACGCCGACCGCATCCCGCGTCCGGATCGCGACGACGAATTGAAGCGCCTGCACCGCAAGACCGCGCCTCGCGTACCCCGACCGGAACTCTTCGTCTTTGCGTTCGACCATCGTGACCCGTTTTTCCAGCTTGCGCGTGCCGCCGGGGCAAACGAGAGCCGGCTGCCCGCATTGAAGAGGCTACTGGTCGAGGCGGTGGCGCAGACGGAGAATGCGCGGGGCCTGGCGGGGCGCATCGGCCTCCTGTGCGACGACCGCTACGGCCAGGATGCCCTCAATTCAGCGACGGGTCGCGGGTGGTGGGTAGGGCGACCGGTGGAATGGCCGGGATCGAATCCGCTGGTATTCGAGCATGGGCGCTCGATCGGCACGACGCTGATCGCGTGGCCGGTCGAGCAGGTCGTGAAGTGTCTCGTCCCGTTCCATCCCGATGACGACATCGAGAATCGGCTCGAGAACGAAGCGCAGGTGAAGACGCTCTACGATGCGGTCCAGGTGAGCGGGCACGAGCTTCTGATCGAGATCGTCCCGCCGAAGCGCCTGCCCTCCGGACCCGACGTACTCCTGCGCGCGATGAAGCGGCTCTACAACCTCGGCATTTACCCCGAATGGTGGAAGCTGCCGCCACCGACCGCCGCGGAATGGCCGGCAATCGACGCGCTGATTGCCGAACGCGACCCCTATTGCCGCGGCGTCGTGCTGCTCGGCTCGAGCGCCCCGATCGAGGAGCTCGCGCGCGGATTCCAGGCCGCCGCGGGCAGTGCCCATTGCCGCGGTTTCGCGGTGGGCCGCACGATCTTCCACGATCCGGCGCGAGCGTGGCTTGTCGGCACGCTGGACGATGCGGGACTCGTCACCGGCGTGCGGCGGAATTTCGAGACGCTGATCGACGCGTGGACGGCGACCCGTCCGAAGGAGCAGCGGCCGTGAGCGCCGCCGGGCCGTCCCAAGGCGCGAATTGCTGCGGCCTCCGCACCGTCGTGCCCGCGTCGCGCGCCTCGAAGTCGGCCGCCCCCCGCGCTTGCAGACGCGCCCTTCGGGCCTTGGCTTCGCCCTGCTCGCGCGGGGGTCCCCCGGAGGGATGGCGCGCAGCGCCAAGGGTGTCCCTATGAGCACGCTCCGTTTGACGATGGCGCAGGCGCTCGTCCGTTTCCTGGCGGCGCAACGAACGATCTGCGAAGGACGCGAAGTGCCGCTGTTCGGCGGTGTGTGGGCGATCTTCGGGCACGGCAATGTCGCCGGCCTGGGCGAGGCGCTCCACCGCCATCGCGCCGAACTGCCGACATACCGTGCCCACAACGAGCAGGCGATGGCGCATGCGGCGATCGCGTACGCGAAGGCGCAGTTCCGCCGGCGGATGATGGCATGCACGACATCGATCGGCCCCGGCGCGACGAATCTCGTCACGGCGGCGGCGACCGCGCACGTCAACAGGCTGCCCGTGCTCTTCCTTCCGGGCGATGCGTTCGTGTCGCGGGCACCCGATCCGGTGCTCCAGCAGATCGAGGACTTTCACGACGGCGCAATCTCGGCGAACGACTGTTTCAAGCCCGTGTCGCGCTACTTCGACCGCATCGTCGCGCCGTCGCAGCTGCTGACCGCGCTGCCGCGCGCGATCGCGGTACTGACCGATCCGGCACTCTGCGGTCCGGTCACGCTCGCGCTGCCGCAGGACGTCCAGGCCGAGGCCTGGGACTTTCCGGCGGAATTCTTCGCGCGGACGCTCGTCCGCATTCGCGCGCCGCTGCCGGAAGCGATCGAGCTGGATTCGGCGGCGACGATGCTGCGTGCGGCAACGCGTCCGCTGCTCATCGCGGGCGGTGGCGTTCTGTACAGCGACGGCGGGCCCGAGGCGTTGCGCCGATTCTGCGAAACTCACGGCGTGCCGGTGGCCGAAACGCAGGCAGGCAAGGGCGCGTTGCCGTGGAATCATCCGCAGCAGGCCGGGCCGATCGGCGTCACCGGCGGGACCGCGGCCAATGCGCTCGCCCGGGACGCCGACGTGGTGATCGCCGTCGGCACCCGGCTGCAGGATTTCACCACGGGCTCGCATTCGCTGTTTCCGCAAGCGAGGATCGTCTCCGTCAACGTCAACGTGTTCGACGCCCTCAAGTGGCGTGCGACGGGCGTGTTCGGCGACGCGGCGGTGACGCTGGCGGCGCTTTCGGGGCGGCTCGCGGGTTGGGACGGTGGTGCTGCCTGGCGGGAGAAGGCGACGCGCGAGGCCGAGGCGTGGCGCGCGACCGTTTCCGCCATCGTCGACGTGCGCGAAGTTGCTCCACCCGCGTTGCCCTACGACGGCGAGGTGATCGGCGCGGTCCAGCGCACGCATCCGCAATCGGCGACGCACGATATCGTCGTCTGCGCCGCAGGCACGCTGCCCGGCGAGTTGCACAAGCTCTGGCGTGCGGCCCGTCCCGGTGGCTACCACGTGGAGTACGGCTACTCGTGCATGGGCTACGAGATCGCCGGCGGCATCGGAGTCAAGATGGCGCATCCCGAGCGCGAAGTCGTGGTGATGGTCGGCGACGGCAGCTACCTGATGCTCAATTCCGAGATCGCGACGTCGGTGATGCTGGGCGCGAAGCTCGTCGTCGTGGTGCAGGACAACCGCGGCTACGGCTGCATCCACCGCCTGCAGCGGGCGTGCGGCGGCGAGGGCTTCAACAACCTGTTCGACGATTGCCTGCAGGGGCCGTTGGGGGCGCCCGCGATCGATTTTGCGGCGCACGCGCGCTCGCTCGGCGCGTTGGCCGAGCACGCGGGTTCGATCGCGGAGCTCGAAGCGGCGCTTGGTCGGGCGCGCGCCGCGGACCGAACGTACGTCGTCGTCATCGACACCGATCCGTCGCGATCCACGGAGGTCGGCGGCTCCTGGTGGGAAGTCGGCGTTCCGGAGGTGTCCGAGTCCGGGGGCGTGCGCGCCGCCCGCGCCCGGTACGAGCAGGACAAGCGTCTGCAGAGGCCATGATGACGTTCGACGTGCGCATCGGCATCAACCCGATTTCCTGGACCAATGACGACCTGCCGGCATTGGGCGGCGAGACGCCGCTCGAAACGGCCCTTGTCGAGGGGAAGGCCATCGGCTACGAGGGCTTCGAGCTCGGCAACAAGTTCCCGCGCGAGCCGGAGGCGCTGCGGTCATTGCTCGGACGACATGGTCTCGCCTGCGTATCCGGCTGGTACTCGGGGCGGCTCGCGCGTGGCACAGTCGCCGACGAGATCGCCTCGGTCGAAGGACACCGGGCGCTGCTCGTGGCCAACGGCGCCAAAGTCATGGTCTACGGCGAAGTGGCCGATTCGATTCAAGGCCGGCCCGAACCGTTGTCGCGCCGACCGCGGTTCGCGTCGACCGCCGAATGGTCCGCGTACGGCTCGCGGATCACGGCCTTCGCGCAGCACCTGCTCGCGCACGGGATACGCCTCGCGTACCATCACCACATGGGCGCGTATGTGGAGACGGCCGACGATGTCGACCAGTTGATGAAGGTCACCGGCCCCGAGGTCGGACTGCTGCACGACACGGGTCACGTCGCATTTGCGGGGGGCGACGCGCCCGCGGAGCTGCGGAAACACATCGGGCGTGTCGTTCACGTCCACTGCAAGGACGTGCGCCCGGGCGTGGCGCGGATGGCGCGCAATCGCGGCTGGAGCTTCCTGGAATCGGTATTGAACGGCGCGTTCAGCACGCCGGGGGAAGGCTGTGTCGATTTCGCTGCCGTCGTCGCGATTCTCCGCGATGCCGGTTATCGCGGCTGGCTGGTCGTCGAGGGCGAACAGGATCCTGCTGTCGCGCCCGCGTATCGGTACGCCGACATGGCCTACCGGTTGCTGTCGGCGCTCGTGGCAGGGAAATCGGATGCGACAGCGCGTGCCGCCGCGGCGGCGAGGAGGGCGATGTGAGCGCCGCCGGGCCGTCCCAAGGCGCGAATTACTCCCTCTCGGAGGGACGGCGCGCAGCGCCAAGGGTGCTCTCGTGAACCCAAGGCTCCTGGTCAAGGCCGCGCGCACGGGTCGCACGATCGCCCGGGTGACGCCGCAGTCGGCGGGCTGGCGCTTCGTCGGCTTCGAGGCGATGTGGCTTGCGCCCGGCGAAACGTACGCGGGCGAGACGGCGGCGCGCGAACTTTGCATCGTCGTCATCGCGGGCCGAATCACGGTGGCCAGCGACGATCTCGCGTGGTCGGACATCGGAATGCGGGCCAGTCCGTTCGAGGATGTGGCGCCGTTCGCGGTCTACCTGCCGCCCCGGCGCGGCGTGCGGATCACCGCGCACACCGACGCCGAGATCGGATTGTGCTCGGCGCCCGCAACACGAGGCGTTGCGCCGCGGCTGATCGAGCCGGCATCGGTTCGGCGCACTGTGCGCGGGCAGGGCTCCAATACGCGTTATGTCCGCGACATTCTGCCGCAGGATGCGCCCGCCGAAGCGCTGCTGGTCGTGGAAGTGATCACGCCGCCGGGCCATTCGTCGAGCTATCCGCCGCACAAGCACGACACCGACGCAGTGCCGGCGGAGAGCTCGCTCGAGGAGACCTACTATCATCGACTCGACCCGCCGCAGGGCTTCGCGTTCCAGCGCGTCTACACCGACGATCGCTCGCTCGACGAGGCAATGACCGTCGAGGACCACGACGTGGTCATGGTGCCGCGTGGCTATCACCCGGTCGTCGTGCCTCACGGCTACACGTCGTACTACCTCAACGTGATGGCTGGTCCGCGGCGCGTGTGGCACTTCCACAACGACCCCGCGCACGCGTGGATGCTCGCGCCGACGGCGTGAGGCAGCCGGTCAGATCAGCGGCGTCATCATCCGTTCACCCTGCTCGTAGACGACGTTCGCCCGTCCGACCAGCAGCGGGTCGAGCTGGCCGATCCGGTCGAGGTCCTTGTTGGTGTAGCTGAGCTTGTGCAGGATGTAGCGCATCGCGTTGAGCCGGGCGCGCTTCTTGCAATCCGACTTGATCACGGTCCACGGTGCGTCGGCGGTGTCGGTGTAGAAGAACATCGCCTCCTTGGCCTTCGTGTACTCGTCCCACTTGTCGAGCGATGCCACGTCGATCGGCGACAGCTTCCACTGTTTCAGCGGGTGATTCTCGCGCTCCTTGAATCGCCGCATCTGCTCCTTGCGGCTCACCGAGAACCAGAATTTGATCAGGTGCACGTTGCTGTGGACCAGATTGCGCTCGAACTCGGGCGCCTGCCGCATGAACTCGAGATACTCCTGCTGCGTGCAGAAGTTCATCACGCGCTCGACTCCGGCGCGGTTGTACCAGGAACGGTCGAACATCACGATTTCGCCCGCGGTCGGCAGATGCTGCACGTAGCGCTGGAAATACCATTGGCCGCGCTCGGCGTCGCTGGGCTTTTCCAGTGCGACGACATGTGCGCCACGGGGATTCAGGTGCTCCATGAAGCGCTTGATCGTGCCGCCCTTGCCCGCCGCGTCGCGTCCTTCGAACAGGATGATGACCTTTTGGCCCGTTTCCTTGACCCACGACTGGAACTTGAGCAGTTCGACCTGCAGCCGGTATTTCTGCCGCTCGTAGTTCTTGCGCGACAAGAGGTTCCGGTAGGGGTAGCCGCCGGTGCGCCAATTCTCGGCGAGCTCGTCGTCGGGATGGCGCGGCTGGCGGCGAGCCAGCGCCTGCTGCTGCTTCAGCAGGCGTTCCATCAAGGCGGTCGCCTCGGTGGGCGAGCGCCCGGCGAGAATGTCGCGCAGCGCCGCGACCTGCGCCTCTTGCGCGGAATCGACGTTTTCCGCGACCGCGAAGCTCTCGATCAGCTCCGCACTCTCGGTGGGACCGATGTCCCCGGCGCTGACCGGTCGCACTTCGCCGCGCGGGCGCTTCGCAGCCTTGGGGCCGATGCTCTCGCGGTGGGTGGTGGTCACGCTCTCGCGCTTCGCTGCCATGGCAGGGTGTCTCCAAAAAGGGGTCGGGGCGCCGAATTGCAGGCCGAATTATCGCGGAAATCGTGGCGCCTGCCCATGCCCTGCGCTTTGCGCCGGATCCGGATTCGACGTGACCCATACGTCGCGGCGCGCGCGGCCGCGAAGGCGAACGGGAGGCGGCGCTACTTCGTCGTCGGCATCATGAACTCGGCGCCGGCACGGATGCCGGACGGCCAACGCTGCGTCACCGCCTTCTGCCGCGTGTAGAAGCGCACGCTTTCCGGGCCGTAGATGTGGTGGTCGCCGAACAGCGACGACTTCCAGCCGCCGAAGCTGTGGAAGGCGACCGGCACCGGGATGGGCACGTTGACACCGACCATTCCGATCTGCGCGCGCTGCACGAAGTCGCGCGCGGTGTCGCCGTCGCGCGTGAAGATCGCTGCGCCGTTGCCGAATTCGTGTGCATTGACGAGCGCCAGCGCCTCGTCGTAGGACCGCACGCGCAGCGACGAGAGCACCGGGCCGAAAATCTCGTCCCTGTAGATCCGCATGTGCGGCGCCACGCGGTCGAACAGCGTGGGGCCCACGAAATAGCCCTCTTCGTGCCCGGGTACCTTGAACGTGCGGCCGTCGACCACGAGCTGGGCGCCTTCGGCGGCACCGCTGTCGATGTAACCGGTCACCTTGTCGCGATGCGCGGCGGTGACGAGCGGCCCCATTTCGGCGCTCTTGTCGTCCGAGGCGCCCACCCTCATGGCGGCGATCTTCATCTGCACGCGCCCGAGCACATTGTCGGCAATCGCGTCGCCGACGAAGACCGCCACCGAGATCGCCATGCAGCGCTCGCCGGCGGAGCCGTAGGCGGCGCCAACGAGCGCGTCGGCCGCCATTTCGGGATCGGCATCGGGCATGATCACGGCGTGGTTCTTCGCGCCGCCCAGCGCCTGCACGCGCTTGCCGTGCGCGGTGCCGGTCGAGTAGATGTACTTCGCGATCGGCGTCGAGCCGACGAAGCTCACCGCCTGCACGTCGGGATGCGCGAGCAGCGCGTCCACGGCCTCCTTGTCGCCGTTGATCACATTGAACACGCCGTCGGGCAGGCCCGCGTCCTTCAGCAGCGAGGCGAGGATCAGCGCCGTCGACGGGTCGCGCTCCGACGGCTTCAGCACGAAGGCGTTGCCGCAGACCAGCGCCATCGGAAACATCCACAGCGGCACCATCGCGGGAAAGTTGAACGGCGTGATGCCCGCGACGATGCCCAGCGGCTGGCGCAGCGTGTACGCGTCGATGCCGGTGCCGACGCTTTCGCTGAACTCGCTCTTCAGGAACTGCGGTGCGCCGCACGCGTACTCGACGATTTCGATGCCGCGTGCGAGTTCGCCAGCGGCGTCCGAGAGCACCTTGCCGTGTTCGCGCGAGATCACCGCGACGATTTCGTCGGCACGCTGCTCGAGCAGGGCCCTGAACCTGAACATCAGGCGGGCACGGGAGATCGGGGTCGTCGCGGCCCAGGCGGGGAATGCGGCCTTCGCCGCCTCTACGGCGCGGGCGACCTCCGTCGCGGTCGCAAACGGGACGCGGGCGCCGAGCGCTCCGGTCGCGGGCGTGTAGACGTCGCCGAGCCTGCCCGACGTTCCCGGCGTGCGCTTGCCGCCGATCCAGTGGGCGAGTGTCGGGACATCGGCTTGGCGCAGGGCAGGCGTGGCATTCACGATGGCGGCTCCGAAGGGCACGACGAGCGGGCCCTGGGCGGGCGCGACGGCGGTCGAGGAAATAGTTTAGCGCTTCCGGTCGACGGCGGGGAATCGCGCCGCGAAGCCGGTAAAATGACGTGTTGGCGCGGATAGGCGGCTCTGTTCCCTTCCGCTTTCCGTGCCGTCTTTCGAGGGACAGTCGATGAGTCGCAAGGTTTTCGTTGCCGGTGTCGGGATGATTCCGTTCTCCAAGCCGGGCGCCAGCGAGTTCTACGACGCGATGGGTGCCGCGGCGGTGCGTGCCGCGCTGGCCGACGCCGGGGTCGCCTATGTCGACGTGCAGCAGGCGTATGTCGGATATGTCTACGGCGATTCCACTGCCGGTCAGACGGCGCTCTATCATGTCGGAATGACCGGCATCCCGGTCTTCAACGTCAACAACAACTGCTCGACCGGTTCCACGGCGCTTTTCCTTGCGCGGCAGGCGGTCGAGAGTGGCGTCGTCGACTGTGCATTGGCGGTCGGTTTCGAGCAGATGGCACCCGGTGCGCTGGGCACGCATTTCAACGATCGCCCGACGCCTTTCGACGCCTTCAACCGGGAAACGGATGCGCTGGTCGGAGCGCCCGACGTCCCGCTCGCGATCCGCTACTTCGGCGGCGCGGGGCTCGCGCACATGCGGAAATACGGAACGAAGCTCGAGACGTTCGCGAAGATCCGCGCCAAGGCGAGTCGCCACGCGGCGAACAATCCGCTCGCGCTGTTCCGCAAGGAGGTGACGGTCGACGAGGTGCTGGCTTCGCCTGCGCTCATGCCGGGCGTGATGACGCGACTGATGGCCTGCCCGCCGACCTGCGGCGCCGCGGCCGCGGTCCTGGTCTCGGAGGCGTTCGCGGCGCGACACCACCTCGACACGACGGTGTCGATCGCGGCCCAGGCGATGACGACCGACACGCCGGTGACGTTCGAGGCGCACGACATGATGCAGCTCGTCGGCTACGATATGGCGAAGACGGCGGCGCGACAGGCGTACGAGGCCGCGGGCATCGGTCCGGACGACGTCGACGTCATCGAGCTGCACGACTGTTTCGCGCAGAACGAGCTCATCACGTACGAAGCGCTGGGGCTGTGTCCCGAGGGCGGCGCCGAAAAGTTCGTCGACGATGGCGACAACACCTATGGCGGCAGGTTCGTGACCAATCCCTCGGGCGGACTGCTGTCGAAGGGGCATCCGCTGGGAGCGACCGGTCTCGCCCAGTGCTTCGAGCTCACGCAGCAGCTTCGCGGCACCGCCGACGCCCGCCAGGTCGAGGGTGCGCGGGTCGGGCTGCAGCACAATCTGGGGCTCGGCGGCGCCTGCGTCGTCACCGTGTACCAGGTGGCGTGATGAACGGCCCCCACGCTCACTGCGTTCGCTGCCCCCCGAGGGACACTCGGGTGAGCAGGGCGAAGCCAAGGCCCGAAGGGCGCGTCTGCGAACACGGGTGGCGGCCGGGGCCACGATGCAATGCATTGGGCACGACATCACCGAGGCCGCGCACAGTGCCCTTCGGGCGGCCGTGCGGGCGGACGAACGGCCCCCACGCTCACTGCGTTCGCTGCCCCCCGAGGGGGCGCACAGTGCCCTTCGGGCGGCCGTGCGGGCACTGAATCGCCGCAGATGGTCGACCGCAGCTGCATCGGGTATACGTTTCCGCCGCATTCGGCCGATGTCGAGGCGGGGCGGCTGCGCCTTTTTGCCAAGGCCACTGGCGAAACACGGCCCGAATACATCGACGACGACGCGGCGCGCGCCGCCGGCCACCCGGCGCTGCCGGCGCCGCCGACGTTCGCGGTGTGCCTCTACCTGGAGGTGCCGGATCCGTTCGCGTGGTTCCGGGAACTGGGAATCGACCTCGGGAACGTGCTCCACGCTGCGCAGAGCTTCCGGTATTTCGCGCCCGTCCACGCCGGCGACCGGCTGACGTTTGCCTCGAGGATCGGAAATGTCTTTCATAAGAAGAGCGGGACGCTGACTTTCGTCGTCAAGGACACCGATGTGACCAATCAGGGTGGCATTCGCGTCGCAGAGCTGCGCTCGACCCTCGTGGTTCGCGGCGGCTGACGACGTGGTGACGGGTCCCGCATACGATAGTGTCGACGTGGGTGATGCCCTGCCGCCACTGGCGCTGCCTCCCGTCAGCCGCGCCACGCTCGCGCTGTTCGCCGGCGCATCGGGCGACCACAATCCGATCCACATCGACATCGATTTCGCGCGTGCGGCCGGGATGCCCGACGTCTTCGCGCACGGAATGCTGTCGATGGCGTGGATCGGCCGGATGCTGACCAACTGGACGCCGCAGCGGAATCTGCGGGAATTCAACGTGCGCTTTTCGGCGATGACGCGGATCGGAGAGCGGATTGTCTGCACGGGCCGTGTCGCCGAGAAGCTGGAGCGCGACTGCGAGCGGCTTGTCCGCATCGCACTGGAGGCCACGAACGAGGCCGGGGAGGTCAAGCTCTCCGGCGATGCCCTCGTCGCGCTTCCCCGACGCGGAGACGTGTCGATCCCATGACCGAGTACCGATCACCCTGGCAGGACGACGAGCTCGAATCGTTTCGCGGCACCGTTCGGCGCTTCGTCGTCGACGAACTCGCGCCGCGGGAACCCGCGTGGCAGCAGGCGCATCGCGTGGATGCGGCGTCCTGGCGCGAAGTCGGCGCGATGGGTCTGTTGCTCTGCGACGTGCCGGACGCCTACGGCGGCAGTGGCGGCACGTTCGCCCACGACTGCGTGGTCTTCGAGGAGCTCGCGTACGCGGGCGTGATGAGCTTCGGCAAACACGTCCACAACATCTGCGCCCACTACGTCCTCGCCTACGGCACCGAGGACCAGAAGCGGCGCTGGTTGCCGCGCCTCGCGAGCGGAGAGCTCGTCGGCGCCATCGCCATGTCGGAACCGGCCGCGGGTTCGGACCTGCAGGGAATCCGGACGCGGGCGGTGGGTCGCGACGAGCACTACGTTCTCGACGGTTCGAAGACGTTCATTTCGAACGGGCAGGTGGCGAATCTGATCTGCGTGGTCGCGAAGACCGATACCGGCGCCGGTGCCAAGGGGATCTCGCTGTTCATGGTCGAGACCGATGGCCTCGCCGGGTTCCGCCGCGGCCGAACGCTCGACAAGATCGGCCAGCCGGGTCAGGACACCTCGGAGCTCTTCTTCGACGACTGTCGCGTTCCCTTCGAAGGCCTGCTCGGCGGCGCGGAGGGCGCCGGCTTCGCGCAGCTGATGGAGCAGCTGCCCTACGAACGCACACTGGTCGCGCTCTCGGCGGTCGCGATCATCGAACGCGCGGTGCGGATGACGACAGAATACACGCGCGAGCGCCGGGCATTCGGCAAGGCGCTGATCGAGATGCAGAACACCCGCTTCAAGCTCGCCGAGGCGAAGACGATCGCGCATGTCGGCCGCGTGTTCATCGACTCGTGCGTCGAGCGCTACATGGCAGGCACGCTCGACACGGCGACGGCGTCGATGGCCAAGTGGTGGCTGACGGACATGCAATGCCAGGTGATCGACGATTGCCTGCAGCTCTTCGGGGGCTATGGCTACATGCGCGAATACCCGATCGCGCAGATGTACGCGGATGCCCGCGTGCAGAGAATCTACGGGGGGACGAACGAGATCATGAAAGAGATCATCGCACGCACGCTCTGACGCGTCTGCACGCGGAACGCCCGTTCGTGCGGCCGCATTCGAACAACACCAGTCCCTCCCCTTCGACGGAACCGCGATGACCACGCCTTATCCTCATCTGCTGAGCCCACTCGACCTCGGATTCACGACGGTGAAGAACCGGGTTCTGATGGGCTCGATGCACACGGGCCTCGAGGAGGCACCCGACGGCTACGCGCGGATGGCCGCCTTCTACGCCGAGCGCGCCCGCGGCGGCGTGGGTCTGATCGTCACCGGCGGCATCGCGCCGAATTTCGCGGGCCGTGTCGAGCCGCGCGCAGCGCAACTCTCGTTTTCGTGGCAGGTCGGCAAGCACCGGATCATCACCGATGCCGTCCACGCAGCCGGAGGCAAGATCGCGATGCAGATCCTGCACGCGGGACGTTACGCCTATCACCCGCTTTCGGTCGCGCCGTCGGCGATCCGTTCGCCCATCACTCCGTTCAAGCCCCGGGCGTTGTCGCGCTGGGGAATCAGGAAGACGATCGCCGATTACGCGCGCTGCGCGCGGCTTGCGCAGCGCGCCGGCTACGACGGCGTCGAGGTGATGGGCTCCGAGGGTTACCTGATCAACGAGTTCGTCGCGCCGCGCACCAACCAGCGCGGCGACGAATGGGGCGGCGCGTTCGAGAACCGCATCCGCTTTCCGGTCGAGATCGTCCGCCGCACGCGCGAGGCCGTCGGCCCGGATTTCATCATCGTCTTCCGGTTGTCGATGCTCGACCTGGTGGAAGGCGGCAGCACGTGGGAGGAGGTCGTGGCCCTTGCCAAGGCGGTCGAGGCGGCGGGCGCCACGATCATCAACACCGGAATCGGCTGGCACGAGGCGCGTGTCCCGACGATCGCGACGATGGTGCCCCGCGCCGCCTTTGCCTGGGTCACGCGACGGCTGAAGGGCGAGGTGAAGATCCCGCTCGTCGCCACCAATCGCATCAATGATCCGGCCGTCGCCGAGGAAGTGCTTGCGCGCGGCGACGGCGACATGGTGTCGATGGCGCGGCCGTTTCTCGCCGACGCCGATTTCGTCGTCAAGGCGGCGGAGGGCCGCGCCGACGAGATCAACACGTGCATCGCCTGCAACCAGGCCTGCCTCGACCAGATCTTCTCGCGCCAGATCGCGTCGTGCCTCGTCAACCCGCGCGCGTGCCGCGAGACCGAGATCGTCCTGAAGCGCGCGGTGCACAAGAGGCGCGTCGCCGTCGTGGGTGCCGGTCCGGCGGGCCTCGCGTGCGCGACGACCGCCGCCGAAGCCGGTCATGCGGTGACCTTGTTCGACGGCGAGGCCGAGATCGGCGGTCAGTTCAACCTCGCGCGGCGCATTCCGGGCAAGGAGGAATTCACCGAGACGCTCCGGTATTTCGGCCGCATCATAGAGCGCACGGGCGTGGAGCTGCGCCTCGGTCGCCGCGTCGCTGCGAGCGATCTCGGAGGATTCGACCACGTCGTGCTCGCGACCGGCATTGTCCCGCGCACACCGGCGATCCCCGGCATCGACCATCCGAAGGTCGCGAGCTACACGGACATCGTGATGGGCCGCCGGCTGGCGGGAAAGCGCGTTGCGATCATCGGTGCCGGCGGCATCGGTTTCGACGTCGGCGAGTTCCTGACCCACGATGGCGGTCACGACGACACGCAGAGTTACTGCGCGGAGTGGGGGATCGACACGGGGTACCGCGACCGTGGAGGGATGAAGCCCGCCGAGGAGAAAGCTTCGCCGCGGGAAGTCTGGCTGCTGCAGCGCAAGACGAGCAAGGTCGGCGAAGGTCTTGCCAAGACCACGGGCTGGATACGCCGGACGCTGCTCAAGAAGCGCGGAGTGAAGATGATCGCCGGGGTCGAGTACGACCGGGTCGACGACGTGGGGCTGCACATCCGCGTGGGCGGCAAGCCGCAGCTGCTCGATGTCGACACGATCGTCGTCTGTGCCGGACAGGAGCCGCGCCGCGAGCTCCTCGTGCCGTTGCAGGAGGCCGGGATGGTGGTGACGCTCATCGGTGGTGCCGACGTCGCCGCCGAGCTCGACGCGCGTCGGGCGATCGCGCAGGGAACGGAGCTCGCGCTGCGGCTGTAGCGCTTCTACGGGTTTCCGTTGGGCAACTCGGCCCGAACCAGCTCGAGCCCCGCGCGCAGCAGGGCCTCGTAGCGCGCCCGCTCGGCGGCGATGGTTTCGGGCGTCCATTCGTAGAATCCACGGCCCGATTTCATTCCGAGCTCGCCACGCGCGACGTGCTCGCACAGCACGGCAGCTGGCTCCACATTCGCGGCGAGCGTCGGATACATCGTCGCCGCGGCGGCGCAATGAATGTCCAGGCCGGCGTGGTCGCGCTGGAGCACGGGTCCGGCGGCCAGAAAGCGGAAGCCGAACCCGAAGCGCACCGCTGCATCGACGTCCTCGGGCGTGGCGACACCTGCGTCGATGAGCGCGAACGCTTCGCGAGCGAGCGCGTGCTGCATGCGGTTGGCGAGAAAACCCGGCAAATCGCGGCGCACGAGCACCGGGACCTTGCCGCTGGTCCGCATCAACTGCACGAGGGCCTGCGCCAGCGTGATGTCGCTCGCGGCGCCGCACACGACCTCGACCAGCGGGACGAGATGTGCCGGCATGAAGAAGTGCAGGCCGAACATCCGGTGGGCGGTCGCGAGACCCTCGGCAATCGAACTGATCGGGAAGCTCGAGCTGTTGCTCGTGAGGAGCGCGTCCGGCCGCGCAACGCGCTCCATCGCGGCAAAGACGTCCCGTTTCAGCGGCAACGTCTCTGGCACGCACTCGATCGCAATGTCGATCGCCGCCCACGGCAGCGCGTCCTGCGTGGCGTGGATGACCGGCAGCGACGCCGGGCTTCCGGTGGGGTTGCCGTGCCACCGCTCGCGCAGGTGATCGCGCCGACGCGAGTCCGTTTCGGCGATGTGCGTGGCGCAGTCTGCGCGGGAGAACGCGACCGCAATGTCGGCGCCCATCGTGCCCCCGCCGATGATGGCCATCGTCGTCATGGGCGGCTCGATGCGTCCGGTTCGCCGCGCCGAATGCCGAGTTTCCGCCCCAGCTGTGCAGGCGACGGGAGCGCGGCGTGCACGCCCCGCATTGTAACGAGGCGTGCCAGCACGCCATCGGGGAATGGCGCGCTCTTCCGCGACGCCATGTCGACGTGCATCGCGAGGAGCTCGTTCGTCGCCGCGAGCCAGCCGTCCGCGGCGTGAAACATCTGGTGGAAGTAGTGGATGCGTTTGTGGTCGTGGTCGACAAGCCGGCTGGTGATGCGCACATCGACACCGGCGACGACTTCGCGGACGTAGTCGACGTTCATCGCCAGCGTGAACAGCGATTTCTGCTCGCGCCGTACGTAGTCCCAGCCGATGCCGAGCGCATCGTAGAACACGTCGGTCGCGCGGTCGAACGCCAGCACGTAGTAGGCGACGTTCATGTGGCCGTTGAGGTCGGCCCACTCCGGAAGAACGCGAAGCCGGGTCTCGACCAGGACGCTGTCGGGCATGGCATCAGCAACCGCGGCAATCCGGCGTGCGGGCGGCAACCGGTCGCCCGTTGGGCGCGACCGCCATGCCCGACACCGGGAAGGCGAGTGCAACACGCATCGTCACGGACCCCGGTGGGCCAGAGCGCCGACGGAAAGCAGCATCCCGAAGGCGACCTCGATCATCACGGCGCGAAAGAGCAGCGCGTTCTGCGCGGGGCCGTCCGGCGTGAGCATGACGTCGCGCACCAGTCGCAGCGCCCACGGCAACGCGAGCAGCGGCAGGGCGAGCCAGGCGCTCGCCGTCACGGCCGCCAGGACGAGCGCCAGCGCAAACGGCAGGAATTCGAGCACCGCAAAGAGCCGCAACGATGCCGCGGCACGGATCAGCACCGGGAGCGTGCACCGGCCGGTCGCGGCATCGTGCGCGCGGTCGCGATAGTTGTTGATCAGCAGGACCCCCGCGGCGTGCGATCCAATCGCGACGCCGGCGATCCACGCCGCGAGCCCGACCTCGCCCGTCTGGACGTAATACGATCCGCAGACGGCGGTAAGCCCGAAGAAGACGAAGACCGTGAGCTCGCCGAACGGCGTGTATGCGATCGGCCGCGGGCCGCCCATGTAGCCGTAGGCGGCGAGGGTCGATGCGACGCCGATGAGGACGATGGGCCAACCGCCGCGAAGCATCAGCGGCAGGGCGACGATCCCGGCGACCAGGATCGTCGCGAGGATCGCGCGATTCACGGCGCTTGCGGACAGCCAGCCGTTGGCCGTCGCGCGCGGCAGGCCGATGCGCCCTCCGGTCCCGGTACGGCGTTCGGTGTAGCCGATGTCGTTCTGCAGGTTGGTCACCACCTGCATCAGCACCGAAACCGCAAGGGCGATGAGCGCGATCGCCGGATCGAACCGCCCGGCTATCGACCACGCGAGGCAGGTGGCGACGACCACCGGGACCGTCGCAATCCAGAGTGTCTTGGGACGCAGCGCGACGCGCCACGCCGCCCACGAACCCGGGCGGATCGAGGCTGCCGTGTACGGGGTGATGAAGGGCGCGTGCATGCGAATGCGCGGTCGGTTCAGTGCCGGCGGGCCGCGGCCATCCGGACCACCAGATCGAATGCCTGCTGGAGGCCTTCGGCGTTGGCGGATCCCTTCCCGGCGATGTCGAATGCCGTGCCGCTCGCGCAGGTCGCGATCGGTACCGGAAGGCCTCCCAGCAGCGTGACCCCGTGCTCGAAGCCCAGGAGCTTCATCGCGATCTGTCCCTGGTCATGGTACATCGTGACGACGGCATCGAAGTCGCCGCGTCGTGCCGCGACGAACACCGTGTCGGCAGGGAACGGTCCGCGCACGTCGAGCCCTTCGGCAGCGAGCGTGCGCACCGCCGGCTCGATGACGTCGATCTCCTCGCGACCGAAGCTGCCGCCGTCGCCCGCGTGGGGGTTGAGGCCGGCCACGGCGATGCGCGGGCGGGCAATGCCCGATGCGCGAAGGTTCCGGTCGATGATGCGCACCGCCTCGCCAACGCCGCTGCCCGTGATCGCTGTGGCGACCGCCGCAAGAGGAACATGCGACGTGACGCGTGATGTCCAAAGCGCGCCGGTGATGTTGAATTCGGTGACGAAACCCGCGACGCCGAGAAGTTGCTGCAGGAAGCGCATCTCGTCTTCCTGTTCGAGCCCGGCCATGCGCATCGCGAGCTTGTTGAGCGGCGCGAACACGATGCCGTCGACGACACCCGCTCGCGCCGCATCCGCGGCGGCGGTCAGGCTGGCCAGCACCGCGCGACCCGAGGCGAGCGTCGCGCGGCCGACCGCCACTTCCGCTTCCGCGATCCAGTCGTATGGGACGAGCGTCGGCCGCCCCGGATCGAAGGCCAGCTCCTGGAGCCGGGTGACGCGCTTCGGATCGAGTGTGACTCCCGCCGCCTTCTCCCCCAGGGCAAGAACCTTCGGGTCGCCGAGAATCGCAATGTCCGCACGGGTCAGGTTTGCCGGCCGCGCCAGCAGTTTGACGGCAAGCTCGGGGCCGATGCCGCCCGGGTCGCCGAGCAGCACTCCGACGACCGGCTTCGTGCTAGCGGTGCGCGCCGTCGCGGGCAACCTCATTCCTCGGCCTTGATGTTGGCGTCGCGGATCAGCTTGCCCATCCGCTCGTATTCGGCGCGGTTCATCTCCGCGAACTGCTCGAGCGTCATCCCGCCGGGCTCGCCACCCAGGCCGCGCAACTTCGCCTGCACGTCGGGCAACCTCAGGATGCGGTCGAGTTCCGCGGCGAGGCGATCGACGATCGGCTTCGGCGTGCCCCCCGTGACGAACAACCCGTACCAGGTTGTCATCTCGAAGCCGGGAAAGCCCGCCTCGGCAAGTGTCGGCACGTTCGGCAATTCGGCCGAGCGCTTCGCGGTCGTCACCGCGAGCGGGCGGAGCTTGCCCGCCTTGATCTGCGGCATCGCCGAGGATGTCGTGTCGAACATGATCTGCACGCGCCCCGTGAGGAGGTCGGCGTGCGCCTGGCTGCTTCCCTTGTACGGTATGTGCACCGCGTTCGTCCCGGTCAGCATCACGAAGGCCTCGCCGGCGATGTGCTGCGTGCTCCCGATGCCGGATGACGCGTACTGGAACTCCTTCGGCCTGGCTTTCATCAAGGCGACCAGTTCCTTCACGTCCTTGGCCGGCACGCTGTCGCTGACGACGAGCACGTTCGGCACCGTGACGATGAGGCCGAGCGCCTGCAGCCCCTTCAACGGGTCGTAGCCGAGCTTGAGCAGATGCGGTGCAATGGCCTGGCCGGTGTTGGTCGCGGCGAGCAGCGTGTAGCCGTCGGGCGGCGCCTTGGCGGTGAGGTCGGCGGCGATCGTGTTGGACGCGCCGGGACGATTCTCGACGACAAACGACTGCTTGAACGCGTCGCTGAATTTCTCGGCGAGCATGCGCGCGATGATGTCGGTGCCTCCGCCGGGCGAGGCGCCGACCATGATGCGGACCGGCCTGACCGGGTAGTCCTGCGCGGCGGCGGGAAGTGCGGCAAACAGCGTCGCGATCGTGATGATGGCGAGCCGCTTGGTTGTCGAATGCATGGTCCGTTCCTCGATCGAGAGTTGCCGCGCATGCGGCTTTCCTGGTGGCGCCGGGCGGCGCATGCGCTCCCCGGCACCTATTGCCCGACCCTGTGGATTATAGCCGCGACGACCTTCCCCACTCGCCCGTTCGATCGGGGCCGGACGGCGCCGCCTTGCCGAAAATGGGGAAAGACGCGTCGCCGGGCATTCTGTAAAATGGGCTATGGAAACGGCAATCATCGAAGTTGCGTTGATTGCGATGCGTTCCGTAGTCACCACACACAAGAAGGAGCAACGCCATGGGACTTCTCGATTTCGTCAAGGATGCAGGGGAAAAGCTGTTCGGAATGGGCCACGCCAAGGCGGCGATGCAGGAGGCGGCAGCGGCCCCCGCGGACGAGGCCAAGATCAAGGCGGCCAACGATGCCGCCGCGGATGCCATTCTCGCGTACATCGGTTCGCAGAACCTGACGGCAACCGGCTTGCTGGTGACCTTCGACGGGGCGAGCGCGACGGCCAGCGTCTATGGCGTGGCGCCTGACCAGGGCACGATGGAAAAGATCGTCCTGTGCTGCGGCAACGTTTCGGGTGTCGCGAAGGTCAACAACATGATGAGCGTCGACCAGAGCGCGCCGGAAGCGACCTACTACACGGTCGTGTCCGGCGACACCCTTTCGAAGATTTCGAAGGTGCAGTACGGCGATCCGAACAAGTACACGAAGATCTACGAGGCGAACACGCCGATGCTGAAACACCCGGACAAGATCTATCCGGGACAGGTTCTGCGCATTCCCCCGCTCTAACGCCAAATCGGGTGCGGCTGCTCGCCGGCGCGCTGTCCGCCAGCTGGCAGCGGCAACCGCGGGCGAAAGTTGCGTCCGCTGCGCGCACCAGGGTGCATTCATGGTTTTCACGGACCGCATCGACGCCGGCCGGCAGCTCGCGCGCAAGCTCGATGTCTGGCGCGGCCAGAACCCCATCGTGTTCGCGATTCCGCGCGGTGCGGTACCGATGGGCAAGGTCATCGCCGACGCGCTGGACGGCGAGCTCGACGTCGTGCTCACGCGCAAGCTCGGCGCGCCGGGAAATCCCGAGTTCGCGATCGGGGCCGTCGACGAGACCGGCTGGAGCTACATCGCCGAGTATGCCGCGGCAGCGGGCGCGACGCGGGAGTACCTGGACGAAGTGATCGCCGCCGAAATGGAAACCATGCGCCGGCGGCGCGCGGAATACACGCCGGTGCGCCCGCCGCTGGATCCGGCCGGGCGGGTCGCGATCGTCGTCGATGACGGGCTCGCGACCGGCGCCACGATGATCGCGGCGCTGCATGCGCTCCGCGCACGCCGCCCGCGGCGGCTCGTTTGCGCGGTTCCGGTCGCTTCCCCCGAAGCCGCGGCCAAGGTCCGTGCCCACGCCGACGAGGTCGTCTGCCTGGACACCCCCGAGTTCTTCCACGCCGTCGGGCAGTTCTACCGCGATTTCCGGCAGGTCGAGGACGGCGAGGTCATTGCCCTTCTTCGCGCGGCCGGGAGTGCCGCCGCAAAGAGCTGAACACGCACTATTTCCGCCAGTTCACGCGCACGACGTAATCGTCCTGCGCGTAGGTGACCTCGAGTTCTCCCTTGTGCGCGTGCCGCACCGCCTCGCCGATCCTCTGGGGCAGGTGCACGTCGGTCGTTGTGATGAGCACCTGGCGGTCGTCCTTCTCGATGCCGATGATCCGGTTGAGCGGGTGCTCGGCGTTCTCGTGCTTCTCCACGTTCCGGGCGATCCGAACGAGCTCGTCGCGATCGCCTTCGACCATGACGCCCGTCAATGTGACGTAACCGGCGGGCTGCTTGTCGCGAACGCGGTGGCATGCCGGGCATTCGGCGGCATGGGCGCCCTCCGGCGCCGTGCCCCGTACCCAGCGGCCATGCAGGTAGACGGCGTGACAGCCGGTGCATACGGTGGGTTCGCTGTATTTGCCCTTCGCCTGGTACGGATCATGACGCGGATCGTCGTAGATCCGGTCGCGGTAACGTTGCGTACCGCCCTGGGGCGCGAGCGGCGAGGGTGTCGTCGTGCGTCTGGTCATCATCCCCCCTTTTTCCACTTTGACCCCGAAATGGGCCAGTCCCAACTTATCACCGTCACGTCGCTTGCGTGTTGACCGGCCTCAAGCTCCGACGCCGTCGCGACCGTTTCAGTGTGCGGCCCGGGCCGCGTGCCGCACGCACTTGGCGTAGAGGTCGGGAAGTGCGTCCGTGGGATCGTAGCGCGCCTTGAGCGCCGAATAGGCGTCGCGGTCGTGCACCGACCAGAACTCATCCTCGGTGTAGAACGACTCGGAATAGAGCGACTTCACGCCGTCGAGTTCCGCGACCTTGCGCTCGATCTTGCGATTCAGGTGGCCTGGGGGCCGGGGATCCCTGCTGGCGACCACATCCCAGAAGCCGAAATTCACGTAGACGGTTTGCGGGCGGAGCGCGTAGAGCGGGAAGCGCATCGCAGGGTCGGGGCTGCGGATCGGGCAAAGCCACACGGGAAGTATGCCGATCTCGCGATGCAGGAACGCGAGGAACTCCGGGCAACGATCGAGCGGGATGTCGACGTCCTGGATCACCGATTCGGGATGCAGGCCCCGGAGGCGGTCGAGGCGGCGCGTGACGCCCCATCGAGTGTTCCAGCGCATGATTCGCTGGTAGGTGATCGAGTTGAGGTGCTCGCGGCCCAGCAGCCGGCGCACCAGCGGGTTCTGGGCGTGGAGGTTCTTCGAGCACCAGAACCAATCGGTGTCCCAGCGCCAAAGGTAATCCCGCGTCGTGAGGTAATCGGTGTCGCGCTCGCGAATCGATCGGTAGTAGATTCGCTCGTAAGTGTAGTCACTCGCCCACGGCGCGCTGTCGGCAAAGCGGCCGAGCGTCAGGTAGAGCTCGTCGGGCGCGAACACCGTCCCGTCCAGGAAGTCCAGGCGCGCCTCGACACAATGCCTGGCGATCTCGGCAAAGCACGCGGCAGCGTCGGAATAGCGGACGTGCTGCAGCTGCACGTAGCGCTTCACCGGCACGAGCCGCGCGCTGACGGAGAGCGCGTAGCCCAGCGTCCCGTACGAATTGGGAAAGCCGAAGAAGAGATCGCGGTGCTCGTTGTCCGGCGTGCAGTGGACGATGCGCCTGTCGCCGGTCAGCACGTCGAATGCCGCGACGGTGTCGTGCACCAGTCCGAACTTGAACGACGACGCCTCGATCCCGACGCCTGCGAGGGCGCCTCCGAGCGTGATCGACTTCAACTGCGGCACCACGGCCGGCATCGCGCCGTGCGCCAGTGTCGCGTCGGCAAGCGCGACGTAGGGAATCATGCCTTCGGCGTCGACGACGCCGGCGGAGGCGTCGACCCGGATCACGTCGTCGAAGTGGGCAAGGTCGATCGTCGGCCGCTTCGGCGGTTCGCGATCGCGGAACAGGTTCGACGTCGGCTTCGCCACGCCTACGGCCGCCGCGCTGCCCGCCGACTCGAGGTCCGCGCGGAGCCGCGTCTTCTTGTCGGCATAGGTGATCATTGATGCACCCTTGGCGCTGCGGCGCTCATGCCTGGGGGCCGTACAGGAAAGAGCGGCTCATCGGGTAGCGGTTGCCGACACTGCCCTTGCTGACCGTCACCTGGAACAGGTTGAGCTGGACCTCCTTCCCGCGAAAGACTTCCGCGCACGACCACAGGTACGTGCGCCAGACGCGACGGAACCGTTCGTCGAAGCGATGGGGGTCGAGCGCGTGGATCGTCTCCCAATTCCGGTCGAAGCGCTCGCCCCAGCAGTCGAGTGTCAACGCGTAGTGGCGGCGCAGGTTCTCGACATCCAGCACCTCCAGACCGCAGCGTTCCATGGCATCCAGCGCGTGTGCCAGGCTCGGAATCCAGCCGCCGGGAAAGATGTAATTGCGGATGAAAAACTCGGTGTCGCGCGCTCCGATGTGACCGATGAAGTGAATGACGCCCAGGGCGCCGGGCTTCATCGCGTTCGCGTGCGCCCGCACCACTTCGAACAGCTGGTCGGGTCCCGCGTGCTCGAGCGTACCGATCGACAGCAGCTTGTCGTACTGGCCGGGGATCTCGCGGAAATCGGTCTCGACCACGCGGATCTTGTCGTCGAGCCGCCGCCTCGCGATGGCCGTCCGCAGTTCGGCAACCTGTTCGGTGGTCGCGTTGATCCCGGTCCCCAGCGCTCCGTAATGCTCCCACGCGTGAAACAGCAATCCGCCCCAGCCGCAGCCGATGTCGACGAAGGTCTCGCCCGGCTGGAGCCGCACCTTGCGGCAGACGTGGTCCATCTTGTTGCGCTGCGCCTGCTCGAGCGTGGTCGTGCCCTCGCTCCAGTACGCGCAGGTGTACATCAGCGCCGGGAGGTCGAGCCACTCCCGGTAGAAGGCCTCGCCCAACCCGTAATGAAAGCGGGCATTCGCCTTGGCCTGAGGAATCGACCGATTCGAGCAACGCCATTCGTGCCATCGGTTGCGCAGGGCGACCAGCGGATTCCTGACGCGGTCGTAGCCGCTGTCGATTCCGGCACGAAAGGCGAGGGCGAGGTCGCCGTCGACGTCGAGACTGCCGTCGAAATACGATTCGAGCAGGCCGAGATAGCCGAAGAGCAGCAGGCGGCGCTGTGCCCGCGCCGTCCTGAACGTGATCGTGAACGCGGGATCGGCATCGCCGTTGCGGAAGACGGCCCCGCTGGCGAGGACGACTCGAAACGGGATTTCCGTTCGGGCTCCGATCGCCGCGAGTTTGCGCGCGAGCGCGCCGGTGGGATTCGGGGCCGCGGCGATCTGCCGTTCGCTCGGAATTGCCGGGTGGCTGTTCCTCATGGGACCCGCCGCGAAGCGCTGGATGCGACTTGGCTGGCGCCCTGATTGTGAGCGCTAACCGGTGAGCGGGCTTGATCGTGGTCAATGGCGGCGGACGCCCTCGCGCGAACCGGCAGACTTCGCAACGGCCCGGCGCCACGGTTCCTTGGGTCGCGGCCGCGATCTGCGGTAACGTACGTGTTGTCCGCAGTGTCCTTCGCGCCACGACCGGAGTTCCGATGAGTGCCCTCCATTCCGCCCTTGCCGCGTTGGTGACCGGGTCCGCTTCACCGCCGGCCGCACGGGCATGGCACCGAACGGCAGCGATCGCGAATGACGCTGCCGATGATCGGCTTCGACAATTCGGTGCCTGGGGAACGTGGTCGACCGCGTTCGTCGGGACCCGGACCGCAGGTCCAGGGGACGACGACGAGGACGAGGAAGACGACGACGAGAACGATAGGGGCGGCGGCAACATCGATCCCGACGACGACGAAGGCTACGACGACGAGGAGGACGACGACGACGAGGAGCCGCTGCGATGCCACGACCGGTCGGCGCCCGGGCGCTCGGCCGAACCGTTGATTCGCTGCGCCGCGGCATTCCGTGGTATCATTCCCCTTGTGCGGCGATCTGCGAGTACGTCACGGTTGCCCGCCGCATGAGGCACACTCCAGGCAACCGGATCATCGGTTTCTAATCCCTCGGTTCATTCTCCCGGCAGTTCGAGTCTGGACGGCAGCATCCGGTTAGCGACGATGGCTTTGCAGTCTGTCGACCCGGTTGCGGCCGTTTGCGCGCGCCCGACGCGTCCCCACTGACGGCGGATCTCGCTTTCAGGCGGCGCGCGGCGCCGTTCTCATTTCCGCCATTCCGGATTTTCTGGGCACGGACCGCCGGCTTGGCGAAGTCCGATTCTTGCCCGTGCCCGCGCGGCGCCACAGGCGCTTCCGGGCGAATCGAAGGGGACGGAAATGACATTCGAAGAACTGAAACTCGCGCCGGAGCTGCTGCAGGCGCTCGCCACGTGCGGCTACACCGAGCCCACGCCGATCCAGTCGCAGGCGATACCGCACCTGCTCGCGGGACGCGACCTGATCGGCTCGGCGCAAACCGGCACCGGCAAGACGGCGGCGTTCATCCTGCCGGCGCTGCAGCGGCTCGCCGCGTCGGGGACCCGCGCCGCCGCGGGTCGCCATGGCGTCGCGACGCCGCGCATCCTGGTGCTCGCACCGACCCGCGAACTCGCGCAACAGGTCGCCGAACAGGCGCTCCGCTATGGCCGCAGCCTTCGCGTCAACACGGTTTGCATCTATGGCGGCGCGCCCTATCCGGTCCAGAACCGGGAGCTCGCGCGCGGCGCCGACATCATCGTCGCGACGCCGGGGCGCCTCATCGACCACATCGAGCGCGGCCGGATCGATCTTTCCGCCCTCGCCGTGCTGGTCCTGGACGAGGCCGACCGGATGCTCGACATGGGCTTCGTCGATGACGTCGAGCGCATTGCCCTGCTCGCGCCGAAGACCCGCCAGACCGTGCTGTTCTCGGCGACCTTCGACACGGCGATTGCAAGGTTGTCCGCCCGGCTGATGCGCGATGCGGTGCGCATCGAGGTCGAATCCGACAAGTCAGCGCCGCTCGCGATCGAGCAGCGCGTCCATTTCGCCGACGACCACTCGCACAAGCACCGGATCCTCGATCACCTGCTCGCCGACGTCACGATGACGCAGAGCATCGTCTTCATCGCTACCAAGCGCGACGCCGAGTCCCTTGCCCTGCGCCTGAAGGGTGAAGGCCATGCCGCCGCTGCGCTGCACGGCGACATGAACCAGCACGAGCGCACCCGGACGCTGCAGGACATGAGGCGCGGCCGTGTGCGGACACTGGTCGCGACGGACGTCGCCGCGCGCGGCATCGACGTCGCGGGCATCAGCCACGTGATCAACTTCGACTTGCCGCGGCAGGCGGGTGACTACGTGCACCGGATCGGGCGCACGGGTCGCGCCGGCGCCGCGGGAATCGCCGTTTCGCTCGCGAACCAGGCCGAGCGCGGCGCATTGCGGCAGATCGAGCGTTTTACGGGCGCCGCGATCGCGGCACACGTGATTCCGGGACTCGAGCCGCGTCGGCGCGAGCCGGGTGCTGCGCCACGGACGGGCTTCGGCAAGCCGGCGTTTCGGGGCGCTCGCGCCCCCGCCCAAGCGCGACCCGCCACTCGCTGGGACGAGCGCGCGGGCGCGGCCGGTGCCGGTCGACGACGCGATTGGGAAGGCGGCAGCACCGCGTCCGGATTCCGCAACGGCGGCTTTGCCAAGAAGGGCGACCGCGCGCGCTGATTGCGCCTCGGGCGGCTGACCCGGAATGCTCAGGGGCGGGGGTTGTCGAGCCCGCCAAAGCGCCGGTAGAACCAAGGCAATGCCGGCGGCAGTGCGCCGCGCGCGCCGTGCAGCGTAGCCGTGAGATGCCGCTCGGCAGCGCGATGCGTCAGCCGATAGAAATCGCGGCATAGCGTGTAGGCCGCGGCGCCGGGCCAGTCGAGCGGCAGCAGCGCGGCCGGCAGTTGCGGGTCGCGCAGCAATACGCGGCGGTACTCGTGGATCAGCAGTGTGCGCACGACGAAGGACTGTGCGGGATCGTGCGCGGCCTCGTTCCCCTGCCGGAATCTTTCGATGACGCTGCCGAACCGCAGCATGAACCGGCGGTAGTCTGCCGCGACGCCGGCGAGGTTCCACGCGCGCGGTACCGCCGAGGCGAGCGACTGCCCGCCGAGTGCGGCGTCGTCGCGCGCACGCGCCGCGACGATCCGATCCGAGACCTGGAGTGCCGCGGCAATCCTCGGCACGGCGGAAGGTTCCTGCGAGGGGCGCGCGTAGACGCCCGGCGCGAGGGTTCCGAAGCCTTCCCATCCCAATTCCTGCCTCAGTGCCCGGCGTTGCGTCGCCGTCGGTCCGATGGCGACCACGATCTCCCAGGTGTCGTCCCAATGCTCGATGGGTGCCGCGTAGATCCGCCGATAGGCCTGCTCGAACCGGCGCGCGCCATCCGGTGTCAATCGATATAGGCTGCGACGCCCGACGGGCGTCGCCTTCAGCCACCCTTCGCGCGCCAGGCGAAAGATGCTCGTCCGGACCCGCCGTTCGTTGAGGCCTAAGGGGCCGAGCAATTCGATGAGTCCCGCGAGCATGACCGCTCCGCCGTGCGGGGCGATCGCGTCGCCCCACACCGTGATGATGAGCGACGGTGCGCGCGGCGGCGACGAGCCCAGTTCGCGGTGTATCCACCGGCGGATCTGCGGGTTCGGCGGGGCGGCGGAGCGGGTCGTGGCGCGCATGGATCGGTGCAGAGCGAGCCCGGGTCGTCCGGGAAAGCGATACAAACTTTACACTACCGCGACGCAAAGTGTATCGTTTGCGATTGCGGCGCCGGGCAGGATCCGGGTCGCACGATTCAGTGTCGGCGATTCCCCCGCACGGGGACCGCAGCAGAGTGCTGCCAGACGCTTCCGGCCCAAGGAGGATTGCATGTACGCGCAGATGGTCGACACCGGCGTCAAAGCGGTGCGGGCGGTCGCCGAGATGTCGCCCGAGGAACAGGCGTTCCAGGCGCGCATCGACGCCGACATCAAGATCGAACCGAAGGAATGGATGCCGGACGCGTATCGCAGGACGCTGGTCCGGCAGATATCGCAGCACGCGCATTCCGAGATCGTCGGCATGCTGCCGGAAGGTAATTGGATCACGCGGGCGCCGACGCTGAAGCGCAAGGCGATCCTGATGGCCAAGGTCCAGGACGAAGGCGGGCACGGCCTCTACCTGTACTCGGCGGCCGAGACGCTCGGAGTCTCGCGCGACCAGATGGTCGCCGACCTGCATGCCGGGCGCGCGAAATACTCGTCGATCTTCAACTATCCGACGCTCACGTGGGCCGATATCGGGGCGATCGGCTGGCTGGTCGACGGCGCGGCCATCATGAACCAGATCCCGCTGTGCCGCTGCTCGTTCGGACCCTACGCCCGGGCGATGGTGCGCATCTGCAAGGAAGAAAGCTTCCACCAGCGGCAGGGCTACGACATCATGCTTTCGCTCGCGCGCGGCACAGGCGAGCAGAAGGCGATGGCGCAGGATGCGCTGAACCGCTGGTGGTGGCCGTCGCTGATGATGTTCGGCCCTTCGGACGCGGAAAGCGTGCACAGCGCGCAGTCGGCGGCGTGGAAGATCAAGATCCTGTCGAACGACGAGTTGCGCCAGCGCTTCGTCGACCAGACGGTGCCCCAGGCCGACTACCTCGGCATCACGATGCCCGATCCCGACCTGAAGTGGAACGCCGAGCGCAATCACTTCGATTTCGGCGCGATCGATTGGGCCGAGTTCCAAAACGTGATCAAGGGCAACGGGCCCTGCAACCGCGACCGACTGCGGACGCGGGTGAAAGCCTGGGAGGATGGCGGATGGGTGCGCGACGCGGCGATGGCCCACGCGGAGAAGCAGGCCGCGCGCGCGGCGGCGAAGGCGGCCGCATGACGCAATCCGGCGCCGGCATCGGAAGGTTGAAGGAGGTTCGATGAACGAATGGCCGCTGTGGGAGATCTTCATCCGGTCTCAGCACGGGCTCGCCCACAAGCACGTGGGAAGCCTGCACGCACCCGATGCCGAAATGGCCGTCAAGAATGCGCGCGATGTCTACACTCGGCGCAACGAGGGGGTGTCCATCTGGGTGGTCAGGTCCGCCGACATCGTCGCGTCCGCTCCGGGCGACAAGGAGGCGCTGTTCGAGCCTGCGAACAGCAAGGTGTACCGGCACCCGACATTTTTTCCGATGCCGGACGACGTGAAGCACATCTGACGATTTGCCTGTGCCGCCCGTGCCACGGTCCTGGCGCGGGGCGGCGGAAATCGGCGCGCGATTCGATGACGCGCGGCGGCATGCAACCTGCCCGGGGGCCGGGATACTTCGACGAGACTTGCGAACCATGAACCCTGACGAACAGCTGTTCCAATATCTGCTCCGGCTCGGCGACTCGCCGCTGATCCTCGCGCAGCGACTGGGCGAGTGGGTCGGACACGGACCGGTGCTCGAGGAGGACATCGCGCAGACCAACGTCGGCCTCGATCTCCTGGGGCAGGCGCGGCTTTGGCTTTCCTACGCGGGCGAAGTCGAAGCGCGCTTTGCCGCGGCGGGCCGCGACGAGGACCAGCTCGCGTTCCTGCGCGACAGCGGGGAGTTCAGGAATCTCCTTCTCGTCGAACAGCCGAATGGAAGCTTCGCCGACACGATGTCGCGGCAGTTTCTGTTCGACGCCTGGCATCTGCTGCTGCTGCGTGCGCTCGCAGGGTCGAATGATGCGCGCATTGCCGGAATCGCCGCGAAGGGCGCCAAGGAAGCCACCTACCATGCCGAGCGCTCGGGCGACTGGGTGATAAGGCTGGGGGACGGCACCTCGGAGTCGCACCTGCGGATGCAACGGGCGATCGACGACCTGTGGATGTACACGGGGGAGATGTTCGTTCCCGACGCCGCGGAGCTTGCGCTGGCCGAGGCGGGTATCGCCGCGGACGTTCGCGCTTTGGCGGCTCCGTGGCGGCAACACGTCCGCACGGTCCTGACCGAAGCGACGCTCGAGGTTCCGGGCGATGCGTTCATGCAGAAGGGCGGCAAGCAGGGCGTACATACCGAGCACCTCGGGCATCTGCTCGCCGAGATGCAGTTCCTGGAGCGCGCCTATCCGGGTGCCCGCTGGTGAAGGCCCCGATGGCGGCGACGGAAACCCCGGCGATGGCGGCGACCGACGAAGCTCTCGCGGAAGCGCAATCGCGGCCGTCGATCGCCGAGCTGTGGCTTGTGCTCGGCACGGTACCCGACCCGGAGATTCCCGTCGTATCGGTTGTCGAACTCGGGATCCTCCGCAGCGTCGAGTGGGACGTTGCCGAACCGTCGACGCTGATCGTGGTCGTCACCCCGACCTACTCGGGTTGTCCGGCGACCGAGCTCATCGCGTCGTCGATCCGCGAAGCGCTGGCCGCGGCGGGCGTCGCGCGGGTCAGGCTCGAGACGCAGCTGTTCCCGGCGTGGACAACCGACTGGATCGCTGCCGAGGCCCGACGCAAGCTTCGCGAGTTCGGCATCGCGCCGCCCGGCGGGGTGCGCACGCTGTCGGCGACCACGGCGATCGACGTCGCCGGCATCAGTCCGCTGCGCAGTTCCGGTGTCGCCGTGGCCTGCCCGCGCTGCCGTTCACTGCGGACGCGCCTGCTCTCGCAGTTCGGCTCGACGGCGTGCAAGGCGCAATACCGCTGCCTCGATTGTCTCGAGCCGTTCGACTATTTCAAGCCGCACTGACGTGAACGGCCCCCACGCTCACTGCGTACGATGAGCAAGTTCCATCGCCTCCAGGTTGCGAAGGTCGAGCGCGAGACGCGCGACGCCGTTGCGATCACGTTCGCGGTGCCGCCGAACCTCGCCGATGCATTCCGCTTTGCCGCGGGCCAGCATCTGACGCTGCGCGCCGACATCGGCGGCCAGGATGTGCGCCGCTCCTACTCGATCTGTTCTGCCGCGCAGGACGGCATCCTGCGCATTGCCGTCAAGCGCAACCCGGGCGGCGTCTTCTCCGAGTGGGCAAACGAAGCGCTGAGAGTCGGCGACGTGCTCGAGGTGATGCCGCCGCTGGGGCACTTCAACGTCCCCCTGGCGGCGGACCACCGCCGGCACTATGCGGGTTTCGCCGCCGGCAGCGGAATCACTCCGCTGCTGTCGCTGATCAAGACCACGCTCGCCGCCGAACCCCTGAGCGAATTCACGCTGTTCTACGGCAACCGCGCTTCAAGCACCGTGATGTTCAAGGAGGAGCTCGCCGCGCTGAAGGACGCGTACCTGACCCGCTTCAATCTCGTCCACGTCCTCTCGCGCGAGGCGCAGGACATCGAACTCCTCCATGGCCGCATCGACCGCTCCAAGGCCGACGCCCTGCTGGCGCACTGGCTTGACCTCGCGGACGTCGACGCCGTGTTCGTATGCGGCCCCGACGGCATGATGCAGGCGGTCGCGGACGCGTTGAGGGCGCGGGGCTTCCCCGACGCGAAGGTGAGGATCGAGCGCTTCGCGACCAGCATTCCGAAGCGCGTGCACAAGCCGGGAAAGGCACCCGAACCCGGCCACACGGAGTGCGAGGTCACCGTGGTGCTCGACGGGGCGACGAAAACATTCACCCTCCTGAAGGGCAAGGAATCCATCCTCGAGGCCGGGCTGAAGGCGGGCGTCGAGCTGCCGTATTCGTGCAAGGGTGGCGTCTGCTCGACCTGCCGTGCCAAGCTCACCGCGGGCGAGGTCGACATGGACGTCAATTTCGCCCTCGAGGACTACGAAGTCGCGCGCGGATTCGTGCTCACGTGCCAGAGCTATCCGGTGACCGACAAGGTTGCCGTCGACTACGATCAGTCCGGCTGAGGCCGGACTCACCCCGGGGGGGCCTCGGGGGGCGCCGTCAAATCGGGGGGCCCGGGACGCCGTCAAATGGGTCCGACACAATCAGGTGAAGCGCGACCTGCCAGCGTGCTAGAGTTTGAAGGCCAACGTCTTACGAAGGAGTCCTCCGTGCCGCATCCGCTTTTCGAACGCCACGCGGCGACGCTCGAGCGAGCACTGACCGCCATTGCCGACCGCGGGTACTGGAGCGCGTATTCCGAATCGCCGAGCCCGAAGGTCTACGGCGAGGGCGCGGCCGAAGGCGGCAAGGCCGCGTTCGATGCGCTGCGCGACAAGCCGTTCGCGCTCGCCCAGCCGGGCACGGTCGGCACCGTTGGCCGAGAGCGATCCCCGTACGGATTTCCGCTGGGTATCACGTACCCGAAGGCCGATCCCGACACGCTCTTCGCCGCGGTTGCGAAGGCGGAGGGTGAATGGCGCAAGGCGGGGCCGCAAACGTGGGTCGGCGTGTGCGCCGAGATCCTGCACCGGATCAATCAGCAGAGCTTTCTCTTCGCCAACGCCGTGATGCACACGACAGGTCAGGCGTTCATGATGGCGTTCCAGGCGGGCGGACCGAATGCGCAGGATCGCGGGCTCGAGGCGGTGAGCTATGCGTGGGCCGAGATGAAGCGGGTTCCGGCCAATGCCCTCTGGGAAAAGCCCCAGGGCAAGAACGAGCCGCTGAGGATGGAGAAACATTATCGGATCGTTCCCCGCGGCATCGGTCTCGTGATCGGCTGCTGCACGTTTCCGACGTGGAACGGCTACCCGGGCCTGTTCGCGGATCTCGCGACCGGCAACGCCGTCGTCGTCAAGCCGCACCCGGCAGCGATCCTTCCGCTCGCGCTCACGGTGCGTGTCGCGCGCGAGGTGCTCAGCGAGGCGGGCTTCGACCCCAACGTCGTCACGCTCGTCGCGCACGAGCCGGGCGACGACGTCGCGCAGAAGCTCGCGTTGCGGCCCGACGTCCGGCTCATCGATTTCACCGGCAGCTCCACGAACGGCAACTGGCTCGAAGCGAACGCGCGCCAGGCGCAGGTCTACACGGAGAAGTCGGGTGTCAACCAGATCGTCATCGACTCGGCCGACGACTTCAAGGGCGTCGCCCGCAACATCGCCTTCTCGCTGTCGCTTTATACGGGGCAGATGTGCACGGCACCGCAGAACATCTATGTCCCGGCCGGCGGCATCGAAACCGGCGAAGGTCACCTCACCTTCGACCAGGTTGCCACCGCCATCGCCGAGGCGGTGCAGAAGCTGCTGGGCGACCCGGCGCGCGCGGTCGAGATTCTCGGCGCGGTGGTCAACGATGCTGTGCTGCAGCGGCTGGAAGCGGCGCGCAAGCTCGGTCCGATCGTGCTCGACACGCAACCGATCGCGCACCCGCAGTATCCGCAGGCACGGATCCGCACGCCGCTCATCGTCAAGCTCGGTGCCGCCGACCGCGAACGCTATCTCGCCGAGTGGTTCGGGCCGATCGCCTTCGTGATCGCCACGGACTCGACCGGGCAGAGTCTCGCGATTGCCCGCGACGCCGTGAAGACCCACGGCGCGCTGACGTTCTCCGTGTACTCGCGCGACCGCGGCGTGATCGATCGTGCGATCGACACGGCGGAGGACGCCGGCGTCGCGCTGTCGATCAACCTGACCGGCGGCGTCTTCGTCAACCAGTCGGCCGCGTTCTCGGATTTCCACGGCACCGGTGCCAACCCGGCGGCCAACGCAGCGCTGACCGACTCGGCGTTCGTCGCCTCGCGCTTCCGCGTCGTCCAGCATCGCGCGCACGTATGAGGAACCGGTGATGACCTACGAAAGTATCCTCTTCTCGATCGATGGCGGCATCGCGCGGCTGACGCTGAACCGCCCCGACCGGCTCAACAGCTTCAACGACGCGATGCACGCGGAGGTCCGCGACGCGCTGGAGCGAGTGAAAGCGGAGGCGTCGACACGCGTGCTGCTGCTCACCGGCGCGGGGCGCGGCTTCTGTGCGGGCCAGGACCTCTCGGATCGCTCGGTCGCGCCCGGCAGTGCGCCTGTCGATCTTGGCGCTTCGATCGAGCGCAACTACAAGCCGCTGATCCTCGGCTTGCGAGCGCTGCCGTTGCCTGTGGTCTGCGCGGTCAACGGCGTCGCCGCCGGCGCCGGTGCCAACCTTGCGCTTGCCTGCGACCTTGTTCTCGCCGCGAAGTCGGCGAGCTTCATCCAGGCGTTCTGCAAGATCGGGCTCGTACCGGACTCGGGAGGCACGTATTTCCTGCCGCGACTGGTCGGCAACGCGCGCGCGATGGGGCTGGCGCTGCTCGGCGACAAGCTCACTGCGGAGCAGGCGGTGCAGTGGGGACTCATCTGGCAATGCGTCGACGATGCTTCGCTGCCTGCAGTCACCGACGCGCTGCTGCTCCATTTCGCGAAGGCGCCGACGCGCGGCCTTGCGGCGGTCAAGCACGCAATCCAGGCAGCTGCCGCGAACACGCTGACCGCGCAGATGGACCTGGAGCGCGACCTGCAGCGCGCGCTGGGCAACGGCGATGACTACCGCGAAGGCGTCGCGGCGTTCGTGGCCAAGCGGCCGCCGCATTTCACCGGCCGCTGATGAAGAGCTCCCACGCTCACTACGTTCGCTGCCCCCCGAGGGACGCCCGCGCGAGCAGGGCGAAGCCGAGGCCCGAAGGGCGCGTCTGCGAGCGTGGGTGGCGGCCGACTCCGCAACGCATCGCGGTGGGCACGACTGCGCGGAGGCCGAGCACAGTGCCCTTCGGGCGGCCGTGCGGGCGAACGAACGGCCCCCAACGCTCACTACGTTCGCTGCCCCCCGAGGGGGAGCACAGTGCCCTTCGGGCGGCCGTGCGGGCACTGAATCCTGCGCCATGAGCGTTGCGCTGCCTCCGGGCTCGACCGTCGCCATCATCGGAGCCGGGGCGATGGGCGCGGGCATCGCGCAGATCGCCGCGGTCAATGGCCATCGCGTCCAGCTCCACGACACCCGCCTCGGCGCCGGCGACGCCGCGAAGAAGAACATTGCCGCGGCGCTTGCGAACCTCGTCGCCAAGGGGCGGCTCGCGTCGGCGGACGCTGAGGCCGCGGTCGCGCGTATCGCGACGGTCGTCACGCTGGCCGATTCCTGCATCGCGCAGCTCGTCGTCGAGGCGATCGTCGAGGACCTCGCGGCCAAGCGCGAGCTCCTCGCGTCGCTCGAAAATGTCGTCACGCCCGAGTGCATCCTGGCATCGAACACGTCGTCGTTCTCGATCACGGCGCTTGGCAGCGGCTGCAAGCGACCGGACCGTGTTGTCGGGATGCACTTCTTCAATCCCGCGCCGTTGATGCCGCTGGTCGAGATCGTGACCGGCCTCGCGACCTCCCCTGCGGTCGCCGAGACGCTCTATGCGACGGCCCGGGCGTGGGGCAAGTTGCCCGTGCGCGCGTCCTCGACGCCCGGATTCATCGTCAATCGCTGCGCGCGGCCGTTCTACGCCGAAGGATTGCGGCTCCTTGCCGAGCGCGCCGCCGATCCGGCGACCCTGGACGCCGTGATTCGGGAGGCCGGCGGTTTCCGGATGGGGCCCTTCGAGCTGATCGATCTGATCGGACTCGACGTGAATCTCGCGGTGACGACGAGCATCTGGGACGCGTATTTCCACGACCCGCGATACGCGCCGTCGGTGCTGCAGCAGGAGCGGGTGGTGGCAGGGTTTCTCGGCCGCAAGACGGGGCGCGGATTTCACGATTACGCGCCGGGTGCAGCGAAGCCCGCGCCACGCACCGAGCCGCCGCAGTCCGTGCCGGCCCGAGTGACCGCGCACGGCGACCTGGGCAACGCCGCACCACTCGTCGATCGGATCACCGGAGCGGGCGTGACGGTGGAGCGTGCGCGCGTCGACTCACGATTTCCGGGCGGAGCGATCCATGTCGATGGCATTGCGGGAGGCGTGTGGCTCGCGCTGACCGACGGGCGCACCGCAACGACCCGGGTGGTCGATACGGGCGTCCGTGATCTCGTGCTGTTCGACCTTGCGCTCGACTATGCCGCGGCGACCCGGCTCGCGGTCGCGCGCGCGGATACCTGCGGCGACCCGGCCTATGCGTCGGCGGTAGGCACGCTGCAGTCGGCCGGCATCGCGGTCTCCCGTCTCGACGACGTTGCGGGACTCGCGGTGCTGCGCATCGTCGCGATGCTCGCGAACGAGGCCGCCGACGCGGTCGTGCAGGGCGTCGCCGAGCCCGCCGCCATCGATCTGGCGATGGAGAAGGGCGTCAACTATCCGCGCGGACCGCTGGCGTGGGCCGACGCGATCGGCGTCGCCAACGTCCGCGATGCGCTGGCCGGTCTCGCCGCGCACTATGGCGAGGATCGTTATCGCACGTCGCCGCTCGTCGCGCGGCGGGCGGCCACCGGGGGATCGCTCCGTGGGTGAGCATCATCCGGCGATGACGACGGCCGACGCGCGGACGCTGGCCGAACGCGTTGCCGAATCCATGTACACGCGTGACACGGCGACGCAGGCGCTCGGGATCCGCATCGCGCACATCGGGCCGGGCTTCGCCGAGCTCGCGATGGCGGTGCGGACCGACATGCTGAACGGCCACGAGATCTGCCACGGCGGCTTCATCTTCACGCTGGCCGACAGCGCGTTCGCGTACGCGTGCAACAGCTACAATCTGAACACGGTCGCGTCCGGCTGCGCGATCGAGTTCACGGCGCCGGCGCGGGCCGGGGACATGCTGACGGCGCGTGCGCACGAGCGCCAGCTCGCCGGACGGACGGGCGTGTACGACGTGGAGGTCGCAAACCAGCGCGGTGAGACCGTCGCGCTGTTCCGCGGCAAGAGTTACCGGATCAAGGGTCATCTGATCGAGGACTAGGAGGAGGCGGCACCATGCCTGTCAAGAAACCGGCGCCGGGGGATCTCGAGCCCGTCGAAACGCTGCGTCACGGCGAACTCGCCGCGCTTCAGCTCGAGCGGCTCAAGTGGTCGCTTTCCCACGCGTACGAACACGTTCCGCACTACCGGCGCAAGTTCGACGCCGCCCGCGTCCATCCGCGCGACGTGAGGACGCTGGCGGATCTCGCGAAGTTTCCGTTCACGACCAAGAAGGACCTGCGCGACAACTATCCGTTCGGAATGTTCGCCGTGCCGCGCGAAAAGGTCGTCCGCATCCACGCGTCATCCGGGACCACCGGCAAGCCGGCCGTCGTCGGATACACGGCCAAGGACATCGACACGTGGGCGACGGTGATGGCGCGCTCGATCCGCGCGGCCGGCGGGCGCGCCGGCGACATCGTCCACGTCGCGTACGGCTACGGCCTGTTCACGGGAGGCCTGGGCGCGCACTACGGCGCCGAGCGACTCGGTGCGACGGTGATTCCGATGTCCGGCGGCATGACCGAGCGCCAGGTGCAGCTCATCCAGGATTTCAGACCCGACATCATCATGGTGACGCCGTCGTACATGCTGGCGATTGCCGAGGAAATGGAGCGGCAGGGGATGGACCCGCGCACTTCGTCGCTCAAGGTCGGCATCTTCGGCGCCGAGCCGTGGACGCCCGCGATGCGCGTCGCGATCGAGGCCAAGCTCGACATCGACGCGATCGACATCTACGGGCTCTCCGAAATCATCGGCCCGGGCGTGGCGCAGGAGTGCATCGAGACCAAGGACGGCCTCACGATCTGGGAGGATCACTTCTATCCGGAGATCGTCGATCCGGAGACGGGCAGCGTCCTCCCGGATGGCGAAAAGGGCGAACTGGTGTTCACGTCGCTCACCAAGGAAGCCCTGCCGATGGTTCGCTACCGGACGCGCGACCTCACCCGGCTCCTGCCACCGACCGCGCGTTCGATGCGCCGGATGGAAAAGATCACCGGCCGCTCGGACGACATGCTGATCATCCGCGGCGTCAACGTGTTCCCGACCCAGATCGAGGAGCTGATCCTGAAGGAGCGCGAACTCGTGCCGCATTACCAGCTCGAGATCACGCGGCCGAAGAACCTCGACGAGATGGCGGTGCTGGTCGAGCGCTCGCCGGCCTGCGGCGCGGCCGACGGCGACGCTGCGGGCGCGAGGCTCGCGCACATGGTCAAATCGATGATCGGCGTGACTGCGGACGTGCGCGTCGTACCGCCGGGGATGATCGAACGCTCGCTCGGCAAGGCGAAACGCGTCGTCGACAAACGGCCGAAAGGCTGAAGCCACGAGCCTGCCCAACTCGCTTTCAGGCCGTTGCCCACGAGGACCCACGAATGATCCATGCGTTTCTCTGCGACGCGATCCGCACGCCCATCGGCCGGTATGGCGGCGCGCTTGCCACCGTGCGCACCGACGACCTGGCGGCGATCCCGATCCGGGCGCTGATCGATCGCCATCCGACCGTCGATTGGACCGTTGTCGACGACGTGTTCTACGGGTGCGCCAATCAGGCGGGCGAGGACAACCGCAATGTCGCGCGCATGGCGGCGCTGCTGGCGGGGTTGCCCACCGACGTGCCGGCCGCGACCGTCAATCGGTTGTGCGGATCCGGGCTCGACGCGCTCGCGCTGGCGGCGCGGACGATCATGTCCGGCGAGGCCGGGCTCGCGATCGCCGGCGGCGTCGAAAGCATGAGCCGCGCGCCGTTCGTGCTGGCGAAGGCCGACAGCGCGTTCTCGCGCACTTTGAGGATCGAGGACACGACGATCGGCTGGCGTTTCGTCAACCCGCTGATGAAGGCCAGATTCGGCATCGACTCGATGCCCGAGACGGCGGAAAACGTCGCTGCGGAATACGGAATCGCCCGTGCGGACCAGGATGCGTTCGCGCTGCGCTCGCAGTCGCGCGCGCTGGCCGCGCAGGCCAATGGCACACTGGCGCAGGAGATCGTCGGCGTGCCCGTGCCGCAGAAGAAGGGCGATCCCGTCATCGTCGACCGGGACGAGCATCCGCGGGCGACGACGCAGGAGGCGCTCGCGAAGCTCAGGGGCATCGTGAAGCCGGACGGCACCGTCACGGCAGGTAACGCCTCGGGTGTCAACGACGGGTCGTGCGCGCTGCTCGTCGCGAGCGAGGCCGCGGCGAAGAAGCACGGCCTCACGCCGCGCGCGCGGGTTGTCGGCGCGGCGACCGCCGGCGTGCCACCGCGTATCATGGGGATCGGTCCCGCGCCGGCGACGCAGAAGCTGCTCGCACGCACGGGACTGACGCTTGCCGACATCGACGTGATCGAGTTGAATGAGGCATTCGCGGCGCAGGCGCTCGCCGTCACGCGGATGCTGGGGCTGCCGGACGACGCGGCGCACGTCAATCCCAATGGGGGTGCGATCGCGCTGGGACATCCGCTCGGCGCATCGGGTGCGCGGCTCGCCACCACGGCGCTGTACCAGCTCGAGCGCAGCGGCGGTCGCTACGGCCTCGCGACGATGTGCATCGGTGTCGGCCAGGGCATTGCGCTCGTCATCGAGCGCGTCTGATCGCTTTTTCCGGGGCGGCGGTACCGCCGGTTCGCGCATTGCCACGGTTGGCGATCGTGGATGACGCGCCGGCGTCGTAGCGACGCGAACCCGGCCACACGGCCCGAACCGACAGGGAGCAGGAATGGAAATCTCGTTCGCCAGGGAAGCGCAGATGCTGCGGCGGGGACAGGGTGAGCTGTTCCACGGCGAAGGCATCCTGGCGATCGCCAAGGCGCTGCTCCAGTCGGGCGTAGCCTACGTGGGAGGTTATCAGGGCGCGCCCGTGTCGCACCTGATGGACGTGCTGGTGCAATCGAAGGACTACCTTGCAGACCTGGGTGTGCGGGTCGAGGCCTGCGCGAACGAGGCGTCGGCCGCCGCCATGCTGGGTGCGTCGATCCACTATCCGCTGCGCGGCGCCGTGACGTGGAAATCGATCGTCGGCACCAACGTCGCCGCCGACGCGCTCTCCAATCTCGCCTCGCCGGGCGTGACCGGCGGTGCGCTCATCGTCATCGGCGAAGACTATGGCGAGGGCGCCAGCGTGATCCAGGAGCGGACCCTCGCCATCGCGCTGAAATCGTCGCTGATCCTGCTCGATCCGCGCCCGGAACTCGGCCACATGGTGCGGATGGTCGAAGAGGGCTTCGCGCTGTCGGAAGCGTCGAACACGCCGGTTATGCTGCAGCTGCGCATCCGCGCCTGCCATGTCAGGGGGAGTTTCGCGTGCAAGGACAACGTGGCGCCGGCGATGTCGGCGAACCACCTGACCGAGGCTCCGGCCCCGTTCGACTACGAGCGCCTTTCGCATCCGCCGTCGACATTCCGGCACGAACGGCTGAAGGGCGCGGAGCGCCTGCCGGCGGCGCGGCGCTTCACCGTCGAGCGCCGCCTGAACGAGGTGTTCGCCGGCCGGCGCGAGGACCTGGGTCTCGTCGTCCAGGGAGGGCTCTACAACTCGCTTGTGCGCGCGCTCCAGCAGATGGGCCTCGCCGACGAGTTCGGCGACGGGGCGCTGTCGACGCTCGTGCTCAACGTCACGTGCCCGCTGGTCCCCGAAGAGATCCGGGACTTCTGCCTCGGCAAGCGCGCGGTGCTGGTCGTCGAGGAGGGCCAGCCCGAGTTCATCGAGCAGGAGATCATGGCGACACTGCGGCGCCACGACGTGAACACGCCGGTTCACGGCAAGGACCTGCTGGCGATGGCCGGCGAGTACACGGTGGAAGTGATTGCGCAGGGGGTCGCCGAGTTCGCGTCCAGGTACCTTCCGGACTCGCCGCTGGCCGAGGGCCGGGCGTGGCTCGCGGCGATTGCGACGCGTCGCGCGGCGGTCCTGGCGCAGCTCGCGAAGCCGCTGCCGGCGCGCCCGCCACAGTTCTGCGTCGGCTGTCCGGAACGGCCGGTGTTTGCCGCGCTGAAGCTCCTGCAGCAGGACATGGGACGCGTGCACATCGCCGCCGACATCGGCTGCCATTCGTTCGCCTCGTTCGAGCCGTTCTCGTCGGGCCACACGATCCTGGGCTACGGGATGAGTCTCGCGAGCCGCGCCGGCGTGTCACCGGTGATGAGCCGCCGCACGCTTGCCATCATGGGCGACGGCGGCTTCTGGCACAACGGCCTGCTCTCGGGCGTGCAGTCGGCCCTGTTCAACGGCGATGACGCCGTGCTGATCATCCTGAAGAACGGCTACACGTCGGCCACCGGCACGCAGGAGATCATCTCGACACCCGACGAGAACCACAAGGCGCACGCACGGGACAAACACGAGAGCCTCGTCCATACCAATGTCGCGATCGAACGGACATTGAAAGGCATCGGCGTGCGCTGGCTGCGCACGGTCGACAGCTATTCGGTGGACGCGATGCGGGCGACCCTCGAAGAGGCGTTCACCACCGAATTTCCCGGGCTCAAGGTCATCATCGCCGAGGGCGAATGCCAGCTCGAGCGCCAGCGGCGCGTCAAGCCGTGGATGGCCGGTCTGGACAAGGCCGGCAAGCGCACGGTCCGCGTGAAGTACGGCGTCGACGAGGACACCTGCTCGGGCGACCATTCGTGCATCCGCCTTTCCGGCTGCCCGACACTGTCGCTCAAGGCCAGCCCGGATCCGCTGAGAGTGGACCCGGTGGCGACCGTGCTGGACGGCTGCGTCGGCTGCGGCCTCTGCGGCGAGAATGCGCACGCGGCGACGCTGTGCCCGTCGTTCTACCGCGGCGAGGTCATCCGCAACCCGAACTGGCGCGATCGGCTGGCGGCGGGAATGCGGCACGCAGTGCTCTCGCTGTTCCAGCCGGCGTGACCGGCGCACGAAGACCGGGACGGCGATGCAACGCCCCATCACGATATTGATCGCTGCGCTGGGAGGCGAAGGTGGCGGCGTGCTCGCGGAATGGCTCGTTGCGGTTGCCACCGACGCCGGTCATCCCGTGCAGAGCACGTCGATTCCGGGCGTCGCGCAACGCACCGGTGCCACGACCTACTACGTGGAAGTCTGGCCCGACTCCGGTGGCGCGCTCGGGGGCCGCCGACCGGTGTTGAGCCTGCTGCCGGTTGCCGGTTGCATCGATCTCGTCGTCGCGTCGGAATTGCTCGAGGCGGTGCGCACCGTGCAGAACGGCATGGTGAGTGCGGATCGAACCTTCCTGGTGACTTCGCGCAGCCGCACGCTGACGACCACCGAAAAGATGCCGCTGGGCGACGGACGTTTCGATTCGTCGGTCCTGCTCGACGTCGCGTCGAAGAACAGCCGGAGGCTCGCCGCGTTCGACATGGAGGCGACCGCACGCGCGGCAGGCACCGTGGTGAGCGCGGTCATGTTCGGCGCGATCGCGGCGAGCGGCGCGCTGCCGTTCGGGCGCGACCGGTTCGAGGCCGTCATCCGCGCCTCCGGTCGCGGCGCCGAGGCCAGCCTGGCCGGATTCCAACGAGCCTGGGATGCGATGCAGAGCGCAGCCGCCAACGTCGTCGACGCGCCGACGCCGATCGCGTCGCAACCTGCCGTGTCCCGGGAGTCATTACCGCCGTCGCCGGCGTTCCCGGCGGCGACGCACGACATCCTGCATGCGGGCTACGATCGCCTCGTCGAATTTCAGGACGGCCGCTACGCCGATCTCTATCTGCAGCGGCTCGCCACCGTGCTTGCGGCGGAGCGCCGATCCGACCCGGACGGTGCGAACGGATTTGCGCTGACGCGGGAGACTGCGCGCTTCCTCGCGCTCTGGATGGCGTTCGACGACATCATCCGCGTCGCGGATCTCAAGTGTCGCGCGAGTCGATTCGCGCGGGTGCGGAGGGAAGTGGGTGCGGGCGAGCGTGATATCGTCCGCATCGTCGATTACTTCAAGCCCGGCCTGCCCGAAGTCTCATCGCTGGCGCCGCCGATGCTCGCGCGGCGGCTCGGTGCCTGGGATCGCCGGCGCAAGGCGGAGGGCAAGAAGCCCTGGTCGCTGGCGCTTGCACTGCGCACGGACAGCATCTCCGGTTTCCTCGCGCTGCGGACATTGGCAAGCCTCAGGTGGCTGCGGCGGCGCGGCGCCCGCTACACTCAGGAGCAGGCGGTCATCGACCGTTGGCTGCGCGAGGTCACAACGGCCGCCAACCTGGATTGGCGACTCGCGTACGAGGTCGCGCTGTGCGGGCGCCTCGTCAAGGGGTATGGCGCGACCAACGAGCGAAGCAAGGAGAATCTCCTGCATATCCTCGATCATGTCGTTGCGGGCAAGAGCGAAGTGCCGGTGGGGCAGCGCGTCACGGCGATCCGCGACGCGCGCGAAGCGGCACTGGCCGACGAGGGCGGCCAGGCATTCGACAGGGCGCTCGTTTACCACGGCGCGACACCGCGCCCCGTGAAGCCGCAGCCCGTCGTGTGGACGAAGAAGCGACCGGGCGAGCGCGCCTCGGCGACGGGTCGTACGCCATGACGCTGCACCACACCACGCGCTTCACCGTCGAGTTCGGCGACTGCGATCCCGCGCAGATCGTGTTCTATCCGAATTTCCTCAGGTGGATCGACTCCGCGGCGCGGCACTTCTTCGTGGCGGCCGGAGTCGCGTCCTGGTCGGAGATGGAAGCGAAGACCGGCATCATCGGCACGCCGCTGGTCGAGGTGTCGATGCGCTTCATGCGGCCGGCGACCTACGGCGAGGAGATCGTGGTCGAGTCGTGGATCGACGAGTGGCGGGGGAAGAGCTTCGTGAT
>Ga0209048_10000361_pt1 | contig 48528 bp, 50 predicted proteins | sample FrelakmetCRP12CR_FD_187146 | JGI IMG/M metagenome (GOLD analysis project Ga0209048, IMG submission 187146) | Freshwater lake sediment microbial communities from the University of Notre Dame, USA, for methane emissions studies - CRP12 CR (SPAdes)... | ecosystem: Environmental > Aquatic >...
CAGCTTCAACTGCCCGGGCAACCGCCGCCCAAGATCGCCGCCCGCGCCGCCGCCTGATCCCCACACCTGCTGTAGTGCCGACCTTTAAGGTTCGGCCCGATAGATTCCAATGAGTTGGCGCGCGCGCACCCCCTCAGTTGGCGAAGTCGGGCTAGCGGCGACGACCGCATTCGTTTGCGCATGCAGGCCCCCATCGGCGAGGCCCCCGGTCGCATATCCGAGTAAAGTAGGAGCGGCTAGCAAGCCTGCTCGGCCGCGAACCGTGCCCAGCCAGTCGACGCCAGCGGAAACCGCGCCGCCGCAAACGACCGCACGAACCGTCTGCGGAGCGGGAGGCTGCGCCGGAACGCTGATCAACGCGTCGACGCCGCCGCTCAAAAAAGCTCCGGTCCCGCTTATGCTGGCGCCCTGAATGTCGGCCTCGAGGCCAATGACGACTCTATCGCCCCAAAGATAGGCGTAACCGATTTGACCGCCTCCGATGAAGCCGTCGCGCGACACGCCGGCGACGCCGTTGTTCGCGAGCGGCCAGTCCTAATGATGTGTTCGCCGCCGCCCATGGATCTACTGGCGCGCCGAGCGTTGAAGCGCTGTTCGCGACGGCGGCCAAGGAGCCAGTTGCGCAGAGGAACGAGGAAAAGGAAAGCGCGAGTGGGAGAATCTTTCTCATCACAACCCGCCTTTGGAATTACGGTTGGACGCGTCAATGGGATTCGAAGCAAGAATTGAGACAAACTACGAGGTCGCCTAAACGGTTTCAAACGCGAACAATGCGATCTCACATGTTTTTTTACGAGGTCTTGCGGATTGGACACAACCGCGCGTCTCTCATCGGGGAGCGTTGCTCTCGCGCGAAACGGAGCCTTCACGGACGATGATGTAAAGTATTTCCTGGGCTCACGTCCCCGCATCCGAAAACAGCCGCGCGCGTTCGCCGCGATACCAGTCGACCAGCGCGGATACGCCGGTTTCGATCGAGGTCGAGGGCCTATAGCCCGTCAATCGCTCCAGCAGCGAGGAACCCGCAAAAGTGCGGCGCATGTCGCCCAGCTGCATGTCGAGATAGTTGCGAATGGCCTTCTTGCCGAGCTTGCGCTCTATCGCATCGATGAAATCGAGCAGCTTGACGGGCTGGCCGCGGCCGATATTGACGATCCGATAGGGTGCAACAGGCGAAAGCGTATCGCCCTCCATGGCGTTGCCGCCCGGAGCGAGCGGGGGCGGAACGTCGATCAAACGCACGATCGCTTCTACGAGATCGTCGATATAGGTGAAATCGCGCTCCATATCGCCGTGGTTATAGATGTCGATGGCGCGGCCGTTCTCGATCGCCTCGATGAATTTGAGCGGCGCCATATCGGGCCTTCCCCAGGGACCATAGACGGTAAAGAAGCGAAACAGTGTCGTCGGGATCGACCAAAGATGCGCGTAGGAATGCGCCATGACTTCGTTCGACTTTTTTGTCGCGGCGTAAAGCGTCAGCGGATGATCCGTGCGGTCGCTTTCGATAAAGGGCGTCGCCGGATTGGCGCCGTAAACCGAGCTTGTGGACGCAATCAGAAAATGGCCGACGGAGCGCATGCGCGCGAGCTCCATCACATTGAAAGTGCCGACAAGATTGGATTCGATATAAGCGCGAGGATTTTCCAGGCTGTAGCGGACGCCCGCCTGCGCGGCGAGATGAACGATGACGTCCGGCTCGCTCGCGTCGACGGCCTGAGTCAAGGCGTCCATGTCCTCGAGCATGGCGATCGTGTCGCGAAAGCGGTTGGTGCGCAGAAGAATCGCGCGTCGCGCCTCCTTTAACCGCAAATCGTAATAGGATGTCATCCCGTCGTAGCCGTCGACGAAATGCCCAAGCTCGAGAAGGCGTCTGGCGAGATGAAATCCGATGAAGCCGGAGGTGCCGGTCACGAAAATGCGCATAGGTCCTCGGCAAGGCGCGAGCGGTCTTGGAGCAGAACTGGTCTTGCCGAAAGAACCAGCCGTGTCAACGCTTGGGGGCCGGGCTGGTTTTCGCTCGTAGGGACGATATTTTCCCGCCGCGTGTAACCCGCCCACGGCGCTGTGCGAATCCAGCGAGAGGAGGCGTTCCTTTGGCCTATGGTGAAACCCGGTCCAGTTTCTCTTCGACGGAGACGGCGCATCCGCTGTTCATCCGCGTTGCGCATTGGGTGAACGCCTTCGCGCTTTTCATCATGATCCTGAGCGGATGGCGCATCTACGACGCCTCGCCGTTTTATCCTTTCGAATTTCCGAGGGAGTTTACGCTTGGCGGCTGGCTGGCTGGCGCTCTTTCGCTGCATTTCGCCGCCATGTGGCTGCTTGTCGGCAACGCCATTCTCTATCTCGTCTACGGACTTCTGTCGGGCCATTTCTGGCGGGACATAAGACCGCCCGGACCGCGATCCTTCTGGCGCGATTTCAATCTCTCGCTGCAAGGACGTTTGCAACATGTGGCCGGGCGTTACAACGCCGTCCAGCGACTGATCTATATCGGCGTGTCCTTCATGCTTCTCGTCGCGGTTCTCTCCGGCCTCGCGATGTGGAAGCCTGTGCAACTGCAAGAGCTCACCGCGTTACTGGGCGGCTTCGAGACGGCGCGTCGCGTGCATTTCTTCGCCATGGTAGGCCTCGTGCTGTTCATCGTCGTGCATGTCACGATCGCCGCGCGCACTCCTGGCCTCGTCAAATCCATGATTACGGGACGCGCGCCGCCGGAAGCGGACGAGGCGGGACGATGAAGGAAATCAAAAAACCCTATCGGCCGTCGCTCGAAGATTTCCGTCCGCAACTCGCGCGTCTCGAGCGTCGCTTGTTTCTCACGCAAAGCCTGTCGGTTGGCGCGCTCACGCTTCTTTCCGGATGCAATCTGAAGGACGATGATGCGACCGACCGTTTTCTATGGTCGGTGTCGCGTTTTAACGACCGCGTGCAGGCGGCTCTCTTCAACCCGGACAAGCTCGCGCCGACATATTCAGAGGCGGAACTGACGACGCCGTTCCCTTTCAACGCTTTTTACAGCGAGCCGGAGGCGCCTGTGATCGACGGCGCGAGCTACAGTCTGGAGCTTTCGGGATTGATCGCCGACAAGCGTCCGTGGACTTTGGCGCAGCTTCGCGCGCTTCCTCAAACGACGCAGATCACGCGCCATGTCTGCGTCGAGGGCTGGAGCGCAATCGGCAAATGGGGCGGCGTTCCCTTCAAGTCCTTCCTGGAGCGCATCGGCGCCGATCTGACGGCCAAATATGTCGGCTTCCGTTGCGCGGACAAATATTCGACCAGCGTCGACATGCCGACCGCTTTGCATCCGCAAACGCTTCTCACTCTGGATTTTCCGGGCGCGCCGGGAGAGACGAAATACGGCTTTCCGCTGAAGCTGCGCATTCCGACCAAGCTCGGCTTCAAGAACCCGAAGTTCGTCGCCACGATTTTCGTCACCAACGATTATCCCGGCGGTTATTGGGAGAATATGGGCTACAACTGGTTCAGCGGCTCGTGACCGCCGTCTCCCGGAATGACCGCGCGGCTCCATCTGTGCTAGTCTCTCCGAGACTGAGCGTCCCGGAGAGAGCTGGCTTTCGTTCCATGTCCCGCGACAATTTCACTGAGAAGGCCGATGTTTCGGTCGACGAGCGGTGGTTGCGCCTCATGGGCGCAGCGCAGCGCGGTGAGCGCGCGGCGTATGCGACGCTGCTTCGCGAATGCGTTCCTTTCATTCGGCGCGTTGCTGCAAGACAAGGCGTGCGTCCCGATCAGATCGACGACGTCGTGCAGGAGACGCTCGTCGCGTTGCATCGCGCCCGCGCAGCATACGACCCTGCGCGTCCCTTCGCCGCCTGGCTGCGTGCGATTGCGCAGCGCCGGGCAATCGATCTTCTGCGCAGAAGCGCTCGGATAGATGGGCGCGAAATCCACTCTCCATTGGCTTACGAATCTTACGCGGACGTCAGCTCTGATCCCGCCGCTCAATCGGCGGCGCGATCCGGCGCCGCTCTCATCACGGCGGCGGCGGCCAACCTTCCCGCGCGCCAACGCGAGGCGCTCGAGCAACTCGCCCTGCGCGGACTGTCGCTCGAGGCGGCCGCAACAGAGACCGGCCGCAGCAAGGGCGCTCTGAAGGTCAATCTTCACAGGGCGCTGAAAAGCCTGCGCGTGCGCTTCGGCGGGGAGGGCTGATCCAATGTCGGACCTCGACGCCCGCCGGACCTCGCATGAAGAACTGATCGAGCGGCTCGTCGCCGATCTCGCGCCGACGCGGCCCTTATGGAGTCCGCTGTTGCGGGCGGCCCTGTGGCTTTCAGCCGCCACGCTGGTGGGCGTCGGAGTTGCGCTGCTCTCGGATCTCGGCGCCGTCTCGCGGCGCCTGACCGCCGTTCCGGACATGTGGCTCGCTTTTCTCGGTTCGGTGTTGACGGCGGGCCTCGCCACCGTCGCCGCTTTTGAAATCGCTCTGCCGGACCGCAAGAGCGCATGGGCGTTGTTGCCGGTCCCGCCCCTGCTTCTTTGGATCTTCGCCTCCGGCGCAGGCTGCCTCAGAACCTGGCTCTTGCCCGAGACTCACATCGCGCCGCTCGAGGAAGCCAAGGACTGCCTGATGTTCATTGTGGGATTTTCGGCGCCATTGTCGGCTCTGCTGATTTTCATGCTGAGACGCGCGCATCCGTTGCGTCCAAATCTTTTGGGCGTCGTCGCGGGCCTCGCCGTCGCCGCCACGACGAATGTCCTTTTGGTCTTGCGGCATCCTTTCGACGCTGCGGCGACGGATCTTCTCGTTCATCTGGTCGCCGTGCTTATCGTCGTCGGGCTGAATATGCTGGCGGCGAAAAAAGTCTTCGCCGAGAATTTCGAGCTGTCGCCCCGGCGATTTTGATGGTCTCGAACATGATCTTGTCGGATTCAATTCGCCAATATGACGTTTCGCAGACGTAACTTCTTCACGGTTCCGGATGAAAAGGCCCACCTCCGGCGCACCGCCGGATCGCGTCAATATCGGAAGGAGCCGCGTATGTTGCATTATCGTCCGTTTTCGATCGGGGCGCTCGCCGCCGTAATGGCCTTTAGCCTTGGGGCGGCCGCGCCCGCCTCGGCGGAGGACGCCAAAGCGCCTCCGCAAAAAACAGAAAAGATGGCCTCGAAAGGCTCGAAGGGTCATGGAGCCAAGTCCAAGAGCAAAATGCCCGACGCCGAGTCGAAAAGCGATGCGGCGCCGAAAGGCGACAAGGAATAATACGCGTTCAGTAATCGACTGAAATCAGATAAAGGCCATGGGGAGGCGCGACCTGTCCGCAGCGCGCGCGTTCTCTGGCCTTGAGCGCGTCGCGCAAATCCTCCGCGCTCCATTTGCCGCTGCCGACATGTCCGAGCGAGCCCGCCATGGAGCGCACCTGATTGTGCAGGAAAGATCGCGCGCTGGTGACGATCTCGATGAGATCGCCCTCGCGGCGCACGTCAAGTTTTTCTAGAGTGCGAAGCGGCGACGTCGCCTGACATTCTGTGGAGCGAAACGTCGTGAAGTCGTGTCGCCCGACCAGAATTTGCGAAGCCTCGTGCATTGCTTGCGCGTCGAGCGGCCGCGCGACGCGCCAGGCGCGGCCTTTCATCAAAGCGAGCGGCGCGCGCCGGTTGCAGATGAGATAGCGATAATGGCGTCGCACAGCCGTAAAGCGCGCCTGAAAATCCTCGCCGACGCCGCGGACCGCAAGAATGGCGATCGGATCGGGCCGCAAATGGGCGTTGAGCGCGTCGCGCAAGCGATCCTCCCGCCATTCTCGCAAGAGGTCGATGTGAGCCACCTGGCCAAGCGCATGGACGCCCGCGTCCGTGCGCCCTGCGCCCTGCGCAGCGACAGGCGCGCCGTTAATCGCGAAAGCCGCTTCCTCGAGCCGCTGCTGCACTGCGACGCCATTGGCTTGCCGTTGCCAACCGACGAAGGGCGCGCCGTCATATTCGATCGTTAAGGCGTAACGCGGCATCTCAGACGGCGAGCGCGTCGCCCTGCGCGAGCTTGCAGCCGCGCAGGAATTCTTCGGCGGACATTTCCGCCTTGCCGGCGCGCTGGACGCGCAGCAGCCGAACGGCGCCGACGCCGCAGGCGATGAGGCCCTTGTCGTCGAGGGCGGCGCCGGGGGGGCCCGCGCCGTCCTCGACGCGCGCCCGCAACACCTTCACCCGTTCGACCCCGCGGCCGAAATCCGCCTCGAAGAAAGAGCCCGGAAAGGGCGACAGTCCGCGTATGAGATTGTGCACTTCGCGCGCCGGGCGGCTCCAGTCGATGCGCGCCTCGGACTTGTCGATCTTTTGCGCATAGGTGACGCCTTCATCGCCCTGCGGCGTGAAGGTCACTTCGCCGCGCGAGAGGCTGTCGAGCGTTTCGCCCATCAGCTCGGCGCCGAGCAGGGACAATTCGTCGTGCAATTCGCCTGTCGTCATATCGGGCGAAATAGCGACGCGCGCCTGCGCCGCGACCGGGCCCGTGTCGAGTCCCTCCTCCATTTTCATCGCCATCACGCCGGTCTCGAGATCTCCGGCCATGATCGCGCGGTGGATGGGCGCTGCGCCGCGCCAACGCGGAAGGAGCGAGGCGTGCAGATTGAGGCAGCCGAGTCGCGGCGCCTCGAGAATTGCGCTGGGAAGGATCAGTCCATAGGCGGCGACGACGGCGACGTCGCTCTTCAGGCTCTTGAAGGTCTCGATTTCGCGCGGATCTTTGAAATTCTTCGGCGTGAAAACAGGGACGGCCAGTTTTTCGGCGAGTTTGTGGACGGGAGATTTGCGCAAGGCCATGCCGCGCCCGGAGGGCTGCGGCGGTCGCGTGTAGCAGCCGACGACCTCATAGCCCTTGTCGACGATTTTTTGCAGAAGCGCAGTCGAAAAGACGGGCGTGCCCATGAATACAACGCGCATCGGCGAATCAGACCTCGGCCTTGTCGAGGACCTTCGCTTGCTCCGTCTCACGCGCTTCCGCGGTTGCGCCGCGCCGCGTCGCCGCCTTGGCGAATTTCTTCACCACGCGCTCGCGTTTCAATCGAGACAGATGGTCGATAAACAAGCCGCCGTCGAGATGATCGATCTCGTGCTGCACGGCGGTCGCGAGAAGCCCCTCGGCGTCGAACTCTATTGTTGCGCCGGCGCGGTCGAGATGGCGCACGCGCACCCGCGCCGGCCTTTGCACGTCTTCGTAATAATCGGGCACGGAGAGGCAGCCTTCCTCGTAGGAGCTCAGCTCCTCCGAGGCCCATATGATTTCCGGATTGACCAGGAACACCGGCGAGGGTTTCTCGTCCTTCTTGGCGACGTCGATAACGACGACGCGCTTCGCCACAGCGACCTGGATCGCGGCGAGTCCAACGCCCGGCGCGTCGTACATCGTCTCCAGCATGTCGTCGAGCAGTCGGAGAATTTCGGCATCGACCCGCTCCACGGGCTTCGACGTCTGTCTCAAGCGCGGGTCGGGGAGGGTGATGATCGGCAGAATGGCCATGGCTCTGTGCCTGACTGTTTGGTCTCTCGGCCTATGAAATAAGAGCCCCGCAGGCCCTCGTCAAACGCTTCGGCGCAGTCTGCGCCCGGGGCGTCCCTGCTTTCCCTTGGGGGAAAAGAAGGTTAAAAAGGGCCTCTCGCCGGCATGGCCGCGCGGCGGCTTGAGACGGGGAGAGCAGCATGTCGCTTCTGATTTTTCTTGGTCTTGTCGCACTCGTGGCCTTCTGGCTGGTCGGGTCTTACAACACGCTCGTCTCCTTGCGGCAGCGCTCGAAACAGGCCTTTTCCGACATTGACGTTCAGCTCAAGCAGCGCCACGACCTGGTGCCCAATCTCGTCGAGACGGTAAAAGGCTACGCCACGCATGAGAAGAGCACTCTCGACGACGTGGTCAAAGCGCGCAACGCCGCCGTCTCGGCCCAGGGTCCGGCGGCGCAGGGAGCGGCCGAAGGCGCGCTGACCGGCGCTCTTTCGCGATTGATCGCCTTGAGCGAGGCCTATCCGGATTTGAAGGCGAACCAGAGTTTCCAGCAATTGCAAAGCGAGCTGTCCGACATCGAGAACAAGATCGCCGCGGCGCGCCGATTCTTCAACAACGCCGTCGCCGAATATAATGCGACGCGCGAGAGCGTTCCGGCCTCTTTCTTCGCAGAAAAATTCGGCTTCGCGCCGCTCGACTTCTTCAATCTGGACGAAGGCGAACGCAAGCTCGTGAACGAGACACCGAAGGTTCAATTCTAGCCGTTCCGGGCTTTCTCGCGCAGCCACGACCTTTCACAATGTTTCGAGCTTATGGCCTCTATTCGCATATCAGAGCCAATCGGCTGCGCTCGTTCTTTCTGCTCGTCGGCTTCGTGTTGCTGCTTCATGCGCTGATGTATTCCTTCGCGCTGCTTTACGAAGCCTTCAGCGAAGACGCGCCCTTCAATATTATCGCGCATCGCGCTTGGGAAGATCTGTGGCGCGGATGGCCTATCGCCATGGCGGCCGCCGCAGTCTGGTTCTTCATCGCCTATTTCATCCATCAAAAACTGATCGACTTCGCCACGGGCGCGGGCGGGGTCAGCCGCGAAGAAGCGCCAAGACTTTACAATCTTCTCGAAAATCTCTGCATCTCGCGCGGCATTCCCGTTCCGGCGCTGAAAATCATTCAGGACGACGCCGCAAACGCCTACGCCTCCGGCATACGCGACGGGCATTACAGCGTCACCGTCACGCGCGGGCTGCTCAATTTGCTGAACGATGCGGAGATCGAGGCCGTGCTCGCCCATGAGCTGACGCATATCCGCAACCGCGACGTGCAGGTCATGGTGATCGCGGTGATCTTCGCCGGAATTTTCGCCTTCGTCGGCGATCTCATGTTCCGCAACTGGAATTTTCCTTTCGGCTTTTCTCCGCGCCGCTCCTCGGAACGGGACGACCGCAACGGCGGCGGAGCGGGGCTCGCCATCATCGTCGCGCTGCTGATCATCGCATTGAGTTGGGGAGTTTCTGTGCTGATACGCTTCGCGATTTCACGCTCGCGCGAATATCTCGCGGACGCCGGCTCCGTCGAACTCACCAAGAATCCCGATGCGATGATTTCGGCGCTGCGCAAAATAGAATCGCATGCGAGCATCCCGGACATGCCTTCGCGCATGCACGGCTTTTTCATTGAAAGCCCGGCGGTTCATCCCGAAGCCGGATTGTTCGCGACGCATCCTTCCGTCGACGACCGCATCGCGGCGCTGGTGAAATTCGCCGGCGGAATGGATCTGCCGGTCCTTCCTCAACGGGAGGCTCCGCAACTCTCAAATCCGCAGCCGTCCTTTTTGCCGTCCGACGGCCGTAGCCCGCTCGATCCGCCGGCGCCTCCGTCGCCGCCAGGTCCGTGGGGACGCGCCTAGAGCTTCCGTTTCAAAAACTCCGCCGCAAGCGCAAGCGAACGTCTGGCTTCGGGCATGAAGCGCGCGCCGAGTTGCCATCCATGCGGGACGGTCGGCCAGACCTCGACATGCGTTTCGACTTCTGCGTCCCGCGCGCGTTCGGCGAGTCGAATGGCGTCGTCGCGAAGCAATTCGTCCGCGCCGACATGGATCAGCAAAGGCGGAAATCCCGAAAGATCCGCATAGAGCGGAGAAGCCAAAGGGTGGGTCGCGCGCTCGCCAGCGAGATAGTTACGCGCGGCGGCGCGCAACATTCGCCGGGAGAAGACGACGTCCTTTTCCTCGTTCTCGCGCGTCGACGCGCCGGTGACGGCAAGATCGGTCCATGGCGAGAACAGCGCCGCCGCTTTGGGAAGCGGCGCGCGCGCGGCTTTCAATACGGCCATTAAGGAAAGCGCCAGACCGCCCCCGGCGGAGTCGCCCGCAACGACGATTGCGCCCGCGCTCTTTTGCGCAAGCGCCCCATAAGCCGCCCTGGCGTCGTCGAGGGCGGCGGGAAACGGATGGCGCGGCGCGAGCCGGTAGGCGGGAGTGAAAACTTCGAACCCACGCATCGAAAACGACCGTGCGACGGAGCGGCACATCTGCGGGGAACCGGCGAAAAATCCGCCGCCGTGCAGATAGAGAAGGGCGCCAATCGGGCGCGTTCCGACCGGTCGCAGCAATTCGCCCTCGACGCCCCCCAGGGATTGCTGGACCAGCCTTCTCGTCGGAACCGCGATGGGCGCGTCAAAAATGGCGGCGGCCTCCTGAATCGTCGCCGCCGACGCGAGCCGCGCCTTAACCCGCCTTTTCAAATAGGATCGCGCCAGACGCGCCGCCCCGCTCGCCATATTTCTATTGCTTTTCGGGAGCGGAGGTCTTTGCCGTCGAAGGCGCCTTGGCCCCGAGAAGCGCGTCGAGCGCGGGGTCGGCGAGGCCCGCTGAGCGGGCCTTCGCATTCCATTGCGCGGCTTCCGTCAGATTTTTCTCGACCCCACGTCCCTCGGCGAGCAAATGCGCCAGCCGGTTTTGCGCGACGGCGTTGCCAGCCTGCGCGGCCTTGCGAAACAATTGCACGGCGCCTGCAGGATCGCGCTCCGTTCCTTTGCCGTTGAAGCGCGCAATGGCGAACTCCACCATCGCAGCTTCGTGGCCGTGTTCGGCCGCGCGTTGAAGCCAGGCGAACGCCTGCTTGTCGTCCTGCGCCACGCCCTTGCCGTTCTTGTAAAGCAGCGCGAGGGCATATTCGGAATCGGCGACGTTGAGAGCGGCGGCCCGGCGAAAATAGCTCACGGCCTTATCGAAATCGGGCTCGGCGCCGTTGTTCTCGAGCGCCATTTCGCCAAGCAGATGCATCGCGCCGGGATGTTCCTGCGCAGCCGCTTTCTCGAGATACAGTCGCGCCGCGGCCCTATCCTGCGCCATGCCTTTGCCGGTCAGGGCCGCCGCCCCATAGCGAAAGGCCGCGTCCTTTCCGCCCGCATCCGCCGCGCGCTGAAACCATTGCAGCGCCTTTTTGGTGTCGAGCGCGACGCCGGCTCCTTCCGCATAGAGCAGGCCAATCAAAGTGAGCGCGGCGGCGTCCTTCGGGTTCGTCGCGACGCGCTTTTGCGCCTCGGCGAGCGCCGCTGCGAATTCGCCGCGCTGATAGGCGCCATAGGCGAGATCGACCGCGGGATCCGCAGGCGCCTTGCTTTCAACGGCGAGCGCCGCGCTGGCGAGAAGAAGGACGACGCCGAGCGCCGAAAACGCCCTGCGAAGAGATTTCGTCATGCGGCTGCACCTTCGATTTTTGCGAGCGCTTCCCTCACCGCTTCTGCGGGCCCGCGCGCGTCGCTCCAAACGCACTCGCCGAGCATCACGAAATCCGCGCCCGCTTGCGAAAGGATCGGGGCCTCCGCGAGCGAATGCGCATAGGCGACGCAGGGCGTCGTGAAAAGCTCGGCCCACCAGCCGGTGCGCTCGAGGAGGGAGGGAAAATCCAGCGGGCCGGATTCGAGCCCGAAGGCGCCGAATGTCACGTAATCTGCGCCGGCTTCGCCCGCGCTCATGGCGTCGTCCCGGTCCGCGAGCGGCCCCACGCCGACGATAAGCTTGGGACAAAGGCGCTTGATCGCGGAGAGCAATTCCTCGCCGTAGCGTCTCACATGGAGTCCGTCCGCTCCGACCCCGAGCGCGAAGTCGGGGTCGCCCTCGACGATAAAGGCCGTTCCGCGAGACTGGACAGGCCCGGCGAGCGCCTTCGCGACGGTCTGGGCGGCCGCCGGGTTCTTAGCGTCGCAGCGCAACAACAGGCTTGCGACGTCTCCAGCGTCGAGCGCGGCTTCGAGGCGCGGCAAAAAGGCGCCCGCGTCTGTCACGATCGGCGTAGCGAGGTAAAGTCGCGGTTTCTCGTTGGACATATCCACAGGGGCCGTTTGAATCCGGGGCTTTTCTTTCGCGCGGCCTCTCATACTTCACGAGCCGACCCCGCGAAAGGGCCGGCGACGACTCAGCTCGACCTACGCTTCAGCAAACGAATCGCCGCGCGCTTCGCGAGAGCGCGAAGCGCGCGGCGCGCCGATTCCGTTTTGCAGGCGGCGTCGAAGGAGCGGAACCGCTCCGCGCGCGCCTGGACCACGAGATCGCAGACCGTCTCGCGGTCCGGCCAGATCTTGTTGATCATCGGATGGTCGGCGATGGCGCAGGAATCGGTCATGTCGACGTCGCCGCGGGACGTCTGCGCCTTTGTGATCTCATAGGCGAGCTCCAGGCCCGGCGCCTGCGAGCGGAACTCTTCGTCATAGGCGATCTTCCAAAAATAGGAGCGTCCCCCGCTATCAAGCACGATGCCCATGGCGATGGGGCGTCCATCAAGCGAAAGACGGTGGATATGACATTTGCCTTCGCTCGCCAGCAGGCGCGTAGCGCTGCGCACGAAGGTGGAAAGCGACGGCTCCAGTAACAGCGCGCCCCGGTTCCGCTTCCAGCCTGAAGCTTCGAGCGCGAGGAACTCTTCTGTCGCTTGGCGAACCTCGGCGGGCGACGAAATTCGCCGATGTTCGAGGCGGCCCAGTTCTTCCAACCGCCGTCGTCGCCGCCGAAGCTCGGGGAGCGTCTTGCTGTTTCCGGCGCGCTTGAAAGTTTCGTCGGCGCTCTCGCCGCACCGAAAAATCGCGCGGTCGTGATTTTCCATCACGCGGCTGCGACGGCCGGTCCAGCGCGCCGCTGCGACCAGAGCCGCGTAAGTCGGCCCGTCGTGCGGAAGTTTCGGAAAAACGACTCCTGAAACGTCCGGGAGATTTTTTTCGAACCAGGACAGAAGGGTTTTCAAGGCGGCGTGCGCGTTCTCTCGGTCCACGAGCGGCGTGGCAGTGGCCGCTTGCTTATGCAGCCAAACGCGCGCCAGCCCGTCTCCCACGAGCTCTCCGGGAAGCGTGACCGGACAAAGAGCCATGAGTTTTCTTGCGTGGACGGCCGAGGCCTCTTGCCAGACGGCGACGAAAACCGGCCGCGCGCTCGTCGGAAAATGCCGGGCGGCGGAAAGCGCAAAGCCGGGCTCGAGAAAGGCGTTCGGCTCCAGCGAACGTTTCGCCAGATCGCTCCACTCAGCGACGACCCCTCCTATCTGTTCGAGCGAAAGCGCCTCTGCGGCGAAACCCGCCGGAAAGCTCTCCTCGCGAGCAAAGCGAACGAGCCGCAATTTTTTGGTTGGGGGACTCGCACTCTCGGGTGACCACTTTGCATTCTTATTGACCCAAAACGGTACAACGGACATTCAGTCGAACCTTTCCGAATCCTGAATCGAACGAACGGGGAGCTGTTTCAGAACGGTTCATGCCGCAAACGCCCCGGCGAAATGGGTGGCTTCAAGAAGCGGACCGCCGCGCAAAAACCTCTCTGAGGCCTCGCTTTACGAAGCGACGCGCTCGTGTTTCACTCGTCGAATGAGGACGAATCTCTTACGAGCCCTTATCCTGGCGGCGGCTCTGCTGGGCCTTGCAGCTCCCGCCGTGGCCAAAGTGGAGATTTACGTGGATCTGAGCCGACAGCGCTTGACGGTCAAAAAGCCGGGCGGCGAAACCGTGGTCTGGAAGGTCTCGAGCGGCCGTCCGGGCTATGAGACGCCGACGGGCTCTTTCATCGTGCAACGGATGGACGCTGACCATCTCTCGGATGAATACGACCAGGCGCCGATGCCCTACGCCATCTTCTTCTCTCGTGGGCTGGCGATACACGGGACCTACGAGCGAGGATTGGGGCGTCCTGCCTCGCATGGGTGCGTGCGCCTCGCGATAGACAACGCCCGCGATCTCTATTCCTGGGTCGAACAATATGGCGCCACCATCCGGATCGCCGGCAGCGCGGGCGATTTTCCGCCGGGTCAGGATGCGGTTGCCCTGGATCAAGGCCAGGGCCAGCGCCGCGCCTTGCGCAGAGAGGTTGAGCCTCGTCGGCCCCGGCCGCTTCAGGTCGGGCCAAATCAATTTTTCCCGTTTTGGGGGTATTAGGAGCTGGGCGGCCTGCTTGTTATGTGCCGAGGCAACTTCGCTTTGGTTGAAAAGAAGGACCTTTCCGGACCGAATGGCGTTTGACAAGACTGCGGTTTCCGCTCCGCGATTGCGGGGCCGCCCGGAACCCGTTATGCCTAAGATCGATATTGACCGACCAGACCAGAGACAGCGCTTTGACAGATTCGAAGACTCCCCTCCTCGATCGGATCGCCCTTCCTGAAGACCTCCGAAAGCTACATCCGAACCAGCTTCATCAGGTTGCCGACGAATTACGCAGCGAGACCATCGACGCCGTTTCGGTGACGGGCGGACATCTCGGCGCCGGGCTTGGGGTGGTGGAGCTCACCGTCGCGCTGCATTACGTGTTCGACACGCCGCGCGATCGCCTCATATGGGACGTCGGCCACCAGACCTATCCGCACAAAATTCTCACCGGCCGGCGCGATCGAATACGCACGCTTCGCAAGGGCGGCGGATTGTCCGGTTTCACGAAACGCGCCGAAAGCGAATATGACGCCTTTGGCGCCGGCCATTCGTCGACTTCGATATCGGCGGGACTCGGCATGGCGGTGGCCCGCGATATTTCGGAGGGCGACAATCACGTCGTCGCGGTGATCGGCGACAGCTCGATGTCCGCGGGCATGGCCTATGAGGCGCTGAACAACGCCGGCGCGCTGCACTCCCGGCTCATCGTCATCTTGAACGACAACGACATGTCCATCGCGCCGCCGACCGGCGCCATGTCGGCCTATCTCGCCCGTCTCGTGTCCGGCGGAACCTATCGCTCCATCCGCGAGGCCGCGAAACAGCTCGCGAGCCACCTGCCGCGCTTCATTTACGACAAGGCGCGCAAGGCCGAGGAATTTTCGCGCAGCTTCATCACCGGCGGCACCATGTTCGAGGAGCTGGGCTTTTATTACGTCGGCCCTATCGACGGGCATAACCTCGATCACCTTTTGCCGGTGCTCACCAATGTCCGCGACAAGGACGACGGCCCGGTGCTGGTCCATGTCGTCACGCAAAAGGGCAAGGGCTTCGCGCCGGCGGAGACCTCCGCAGACAAATGTCACGCGGTCAATCAATTCGACGTGCTCACCGGCGCGCAGATCAAGCCGAAAGCCAATGCGCCGTCCTACACCTCGGTTTTTGCAAAGGCTCTGATCTCGGAGGCGGAGCGGGATTCGAAAATCGTCGCGATCACCGCGGCGATGCCCTCCGGCACCGGTCTCGACGCATTCGAGCGGGTCTTTCCCGAACGCACCTTCGACGTTGCGATCGCCGAACAGCACGCCGTCACCTTTGCAGCCGGACTCGCGACCGAAGGCTACAAGCCGTTCTGCGCCCTTTACTCCACCTTCCTGCAGCGCGGCTACGATCAGGTCGTGCACGACGTCGCCATTCAGCATCTGCCGGTTCGTTTCGCGATCGATCGCGCTGGACTTGTGGGCGCGGACGGTCCGACTCACGCCGGCGCGTTCGACCTCGCATATCTTTGCTGTTTGCCGAGGTTCGTGGTCATGGCGCCCGCCGACGAGGCCGAACTCGTGCATATGGTCGCGACTGCGGCGCAATATGACGAGGGGCCCAGCGCCTTCCGTTATCCGCGCGGCGAAGGCGTCGGCGTGGAGCTTCCGGAGCGCGGCCAGATCCTCGAAATCGGCAAGGGCCGCATTCTCCGCGAGGGGAGCAGGATAGCGCTATTGTCGGTTGGCACGCGCCTTGGCGATGCGATGAAGGCCGCCGCCATCCTCGAAAGCCGGGGCGTTTCCGCGACCGTCGCCGACGCGCGTTTCGCAAAACCCATCGACCGCGATCTGCTGCGCAGACTCGCCGCCAATCACGAAGCGCTAATCACCATCGAGGAAGGCTCGATTGGCGGTTTTGCGGCTCAGGCCTTTCAGGCGCTCTCCGAAGAGGGCTTACTGGATGGCGCGCGCGGCGCGTTTAAATTCCGCAGCATGATGCTGCCGGACATTTACATAGACCACGACTCGCAAAACGCCATGCTCGCCAAAGCGCGGCTCGACGCACGCGCCATCGCCGCCAAGGCGCTGGAGACGCTCGGCGTGGAGCAGACCCCAGCGAGTTCGATGATCGCCTGAGCTGTCACAGAAAAGCGTTGTCGCGCACAGTGAGGCGCGGATATTTCGCCGCTTCGCCCGGCGTTGCGAGGTCGCCTGGCAAAATCGATGGCCCGCCCATGGCCGCAATGGCGGCTTTCTTCGAGCCGACGATCCTGTTGCCCGCAATGACGGCGTCTCCGACCCTCAACCCCCTCGCGAAGGTTATTCCATAGGCGTTGTCGATGAGCGTGTTGGACTCGGCGGTCAGATTCTGGCGATAGCCCCCGAGCGCAATGCCGATCCAGGGCGAACCCACAACCGTATTGCCTGAGATTTCGCAATTTTTTTCCGCCAAGATTCCGGTGAGCCAGAACATGGTCGGACCGAATTCGTCGTCGGGATGGGTCTCCCGCAGGCCTGTGATCGTATTGCCCGTCACCCAGCCGATGTCCGTGCCTCGCTCGGCGTTGGTCACGGCGATTCCAGCTCCGGCGTCGTCGATTTTATTGTCGCGGAAGGCCGCGCGTATGGCGCCGAATTCGGCATACATGGCCTTTTCGCCGAAGGTCTTGCAGTCATTGCCGATCACGCTCACGTCATGGCCGTTATTGTTGCGCACGGCGGTATAGGCGCAACGGCTGATCTTGTTGTTCTCGACCCGCACGAAACCGGCTTTGAATACGCCGACCCCATTGCCATAGGCGCCATCGCCGCCGGAAACATTGTGGATGTCTTCGATCACATTGTTGCGGATGCGCGAGCCTTCATAATGGCCTGCTTCGCTCGTCCAGACCATAACGCCATTGTCGCCGCACTCGCGCAGATGATTGCCGTCGATGTCGACGCCGAGGCCGTCCATCGAAAAGTAACCGGCGTCGCGCACGCGTTCGATTGTGTTTTGCGCGAAGCGGCCGCCGCAGCGCGTCAGATTGACGCCGCACCCGCAGGAATTGCGGATCGCGCAGCCGCGGATCGAAAGCTTCACAACATTCGAAAAATCGAGCAATCCGCGTTTGGGATCGGCGAAGGGGTTCGCGCCTCCATCGAAATTGACCGACTCGATCTCAACGCTGCTCGCTGCGCTCGCGGAGAGCAGCGGACCATCTCCAACGAGCCGAAGAGTCGAGCCCGCCCGGTCGGCGACGATCCTGGCGCCGTCCGGGAGTTCGATCGAACGCGTCGCCGTCACGCCGGGCGGCAATTTGAAAACCGATCCCCGGGCGTCCTCTTCCGTTTGTCGAGTTTGACCTGCGACGCTCGGCCTTGCGCCGGACATCCGCGCAGGGATAGGTCATAAGCAACATAGGCCTTTCTCCGGCCACGGCGACGATCGCCCGGCCTGGCTCATGGGTTTAAAGGTTCTCTGCGCCAATGATTTTCATCCGCACCGCGTGCGAGGCCCCAACGTCGGCGGGCGCTTATATTTTGCTTTTGCGGCTTGAGGCGCGCCTGAATGTGAAAGCCGGCGGCCGAGAGGCGACGCTATCGCCGGGACTTTATCTTTACTGCGGCTCCGCGCGTGGTCCAGGCGGGCTGCAGGCGCGAATTGCCCGGCACGTGCGGCGCGACAAGAAAATCCATTGGCATATCGACCAACTGACGCAAGCAGGGACGGTCGAGGGCGTCTTCGTCGCGCCCGGAGGCGACGAATGTGCGCTCAACGCCGCGCTCTCGCGCTTTCCGGCGCCGCTTCCGGGCTTCGGCTCGTCGGACTGTCCACGCTGCATAAGCCATTTGCGACTCCTGCCCGAAGGCGCGGCGCTTCCCTCGGCGATGGAACATGCTAGGAAGAGCCCAAATTCGAGGCCCATGAATGTCGGATGACGATGTAAAAAAAGTCGAAGCCCGTATGCCGCGCGGTCTCTCCGACCGCGACGCGGCCGAATTGGCGACGAGCGCAAAAATGCTCGACGTCATTCGCTCCGTTTATGAGCTTTACGGATTCGAGGCGCTGGAGACGCCTTCCTTCGAATATACCGACGCGCTCGGGAAATTTCTGCCGGATCAAGATCGTCCCAATGAGGGGGTTTTCTCGTTCCAGGACGACGACGAGCAATGGCTCTCCTTGCGCTACGATCTGACGGCGCCGCTCGCGCGCTATGTCGCGCAGAATTTCGACCGCCTGCCGAAGCCCTATCGCTCCTATCGCTGCGGCCATGTTTATCGCAACGAGAAGCCGGGGCCGGGGCGTTTTCGGCAGTTCATGCAGTTCGACGCTGATACGGTAGGCTCCGCCTCGCCCGCCGCCGACGCCGAAATCTGCATGATGGCCGCCGACACGCTGGAGCGGCTCGGAATCAAGCGCGGCGATTATGTGATCAAGATCAACAGCCGCAAGGTGCTCGACGGCGTCATGAAGGCTGTCGGCCTCGACGGCGATGCGAATGCGGGGCGGCGGCTCGTCGTGTTGCGCGCAATCGACAAGATGGATCGCCTCGGACCCGAAGGCGTGCAGCATCTGCTCGGCGCTGGCCGCAAGGACGAGAGCGGCGACTTCACCAAGGGCGCGGGGCTCGAGCCTGACGCCATCACTACGATCCTCTCCTTCACGCTCGGCGGCCAGTCTATCGGCGGCGAGCCGAAATTCGATCTTTTCGGTCTTTTGGGACGTAGCAATGTCGGAGCGGAAGGCGCCGAAGAGTTGCTCGAGATCGAAGACCTCGTGCGTGATGCAGGTTACGGCGCCGACCGCATTCGCATCGATCCTTCCGTCGTTCGCGGACTGGAATATTACACGGGCCCCGTACTCGAGGCGGACCTCACCTTCGAAACGAACGACGAGAAAGGCAGGCCCGTGCGCTTCGGTTCGGTCGGCGGCGGCGGACGATATGACGGGTTGATCGGACGCTTTCGCTCCGAGAACACGCCGGCGACGGGATTTTCAATTGGCGTCTCGCGACTCTATGCGGCGCTGAAGCTCGTCGGAAGTTCGATCGTCTCGGCGAAGGAGCATGACGGCCCGGTGGTGGTGCTCGCGCTCGACCGCGACAGAATTGCGGATTACCAGCGCATGGCGGCGTCGTTGCGCGCGGCGGGAATCGCAAGCGAAGTCTATCTCGGCTCCGCCGGCATGAAGGCGCAGATGAAATACGCCGACAGACGCAAAAGCCCCATCGCGATCATTCAGGGCTCGGACGAGAAGGCGCGCGGCGAAGTGCAGATCAAGGATCTCGTGGAAGGCGCCCGCGCCGCAACCTCCATCTCGACGAATGAAGAATGGAAGTCGCAGCGGCCTGCACAATTTTCAGCGTCCGAGAGCGAACTGGTCGAACGCGTCGCCGAAATTCTTGCGCGTCGCCGCGTCACCGAATAATCGCCCCTTTGCAAGACGCGACGCGATGCCACATTGAGCGTCCGCGCCTATATATGTTCCGAGCGACGTGAAGAAAGCGCGAGGAGCTGCGACATGAATGATGCACCGTCGAAGTTGATCGTTCATCCGACAGACCGAACCGCGGCGAGCGCCGACGCCTTCGCCCATGCGCTGCGCATAGCGGTTGCGACGAAAAGCGAATTGCATGTGCTTCATATTGAAGACGAGGGCGAGAGCGAAAGCTGGAATCCATTCGACGAAGCGCGTGCGCTCCTCACGAAATGGCGCATGATCGACGCCGGCGTATCGCAGGACGCCATCTTCAAGCGGCTGGGAATCAAGGTCGTGAAGGCTTCGCTTCGCGCCGAAGATCCGGTTTCCGGAATCGTCGGCTACGTCGAACCGCGCGGCTTCGATCTGATGGTGATGGCGACCCGTTCGCGTCCTGCCTATCAACGCTGGCTCGAAGGGTCCGTTGCGGAAACCGCGGCCAGGGAAACCCATGCGCCCGCGTTGTTTTTGCATGAAGGGCAAAAAGGTTTTGTGGACCGGGAGACCGGCGCGCTGTCGCTCAATGTGACCCTTATGCCGATCGAAGCGACAGTGTCGCCGCTGCCGGCGTTCCGTCGCGTCGCCGATCTTGCGCACACGCTCGATCCCGCCGCCGAAATTCTGGCGATGCATGTTGGCGAAGAGCGGCCGCTATTTGAAGGGCTATTGCCGCATATTGAGTTACGTCAGGGACCTGTCGTGGAGACCATCCTCGCCTATGCGGAGGAGGTCCGCGCCGATCTTATCGCCATGCCGACGCGAGAAGAACGCGGCATGTTCGAGGAATTGCTCGGCGGAACGACCGAGCATGTCCTACACGCCTCGCGCTATCCCGTTTTCGCCATTCCGGTGCGAGAAAGCGCGCGCTCCTAGAGCGAACGCGTGAAGCGCATGGTTCCGCCCTTCGCGCCTTTCAGGATCAGGTCAGAGCCCTGTGTGTCCCAAAAGGGCCCGGACAGGATGATGGCCCAGTAGTCGCGCTCCAGCGCCTGAAGCGCCGGGTCGCATTTTTGCTCATTGATCGCGGGCATGGCCTTGGGGCCGAGTCTGTTCGAGCCGACGATAAAGACTCCCGCCCAGTTCTTGCAGCCGGAAAAGCCGGTGCCGCGCGAATTGGAGTCGATCATGATCCACATCTCGACCGGCGGCGTCTTCCCATTGATGTCTTTCAGCAGGAACGTCTGATTGAGAGGGAAGGGCTGATATTTCGGAATGCCGCCCGACTCCTGATTCTCCGGCGGCTTCTCCTCCGTCGCAGGCTTCGCGCGCTTCGCCTCGACGCTCGAGGCGCCAAGCGTCAGCGCCGTCACGAAAAAAGCAGTCCATAGTCGTTTCATCACGTCTTCCTTCTCGATGCGGGTCCGCGCGGCGAGTGCAGCGGCCTTCGACTGGCGCGGCCGCAAAACGGCGCGGCTCACGCGCCAGGATTCACAACATGCTCGGCAGGACGCGGTCCGGCGGACGATGCCCGTCCATGAAGGTCTTGATGTTGATGATGACCTTTTCGCCCATGTCGATTCGGCCCTCGATCGTCGCCGAGCCCATATGCGGAAGCAGCGTCACTTTGCCAGACTTGGCGAGCTTGAGCAATTTCGGCGACACGGCCGGTTCATGCTCGAAAACGTCCAGGCCCGCGCCCGCCATCTCCTCCGCCTCGAGCATGCGGATCAGTGCGTTTTCGTCGACGATTTCGCCGCGCGCCGTGTTCACGAGAATGGCGTGCGGCCGCAAATGCTTGAGGCGGCGCGCCGACAGAAGATGATAGGTCGCCGGCGTATGCGGACAATTGATGGACACGATGTCGACTCGGGCGAGCATCTGGTCGAGCGATTCCCAATAAGTCGCCTCGAGTTGCTCCTCGATTTCGGCGGGAACGCGGCGCCGGTTGTGATAATGGATGGAAAGGCCGAAGGCGTTGGCGCGCCGCGCGAGCGCCTGGCCGATGCGGCCCATGCCCACAATGCCGAGCCGCTTGCCGGTGATGCGATGACCGAGCATCCAGGTGGGCGCCCAGCCCGCCCAGGAGCCGTCGGGGATGGCGGACGCGCCCTCGACGAGGCGCCGCGCCACCGCGAGGATGAGCGCCATGGTCATATCCGCCGTATCTTCGGTCAGGACGCCGGGAGTATTGGTCACGGTGATCGAGCGGCGCAGGGCGGACGCGACGTCGATATGGTCGACGCCATTGCCGAAATTGGCGATCAGCTTCATCTGATCGCCCGCCTGCGCGATGAGATGCGCGTCGATGCGGTCGGTAATTGTCGGCACGAGAACGTCGGCCGTGCGCATCGCCTCGACAAGCTCCTCATGCGTGGCGGGCTTGTCGCTCATATTGAGGCGCGCGTCGAACAGTTCGCGCATGCGCGTTTCGATCACTTCGGGGAGTCGGCGCGTGACCACTACGAGAGGCTTTTTCTTCCCCATCTTACGCTTCGTCCCTCGCCTGCCTGAATATTGGTTTTCGTCGAGAATAGACCGAACCGGCCGTCATTTTCAGTTTTGTCCGGCCGAGGTCTTCGCCTGAGCTGCGGCGCGCCCGCGCCGAACAACCTTTCGAAGAGCAACGAAGCGTCCTGGCGTCGAACAGCGAATTTCGTTCTTCAACCCCGCCTTAACGATGGTTTGTGAAAAGATCATAAGCCGACCGTCCGCCTCGAGCTGAATCTTCCTAGCAGATGGCCAGCCAAAGACAAGACAAGCAGGCGTTCCGATGTGCGGGAGCGCAAAGAGCGAATGCGCAGAATATGGTCATGCCGCCAATCCCTTATGCAAAAGCCTTGGCTCCCGAATTTGTCCGCGCTATGTCCCTCGGCGTGAAAGCGCTCCGACTTCTCCAGATCTTTTGCCTCCTGATCGCCGGGCCCGCTTTCGCCGCGGAGCAGCAGACCCAGACCGGTCCCGTCAGCCGGCTGCCGATTCCGCGCTTCGTCAGCCTCAAATCGGATCGCGTCAATCTCCACGAAGGACCGAGCAAGGACCATCGCACCCTTTGGGTGTATGAGCGCGCAGGGTTGCCCGTGGAGATCACAGCCGAATTCGAAATCTGGCGGAAGATTCGCGATTCGGAAGGAACGGAAGGCTGGGTGCTCCACTCGCTCCTTTCGGGACGGCGGACGGCGCTGGTGGCGCCTTGGAAAAAAGAGCCTTTGATGCTTTTCGCCGGCGACCACACGACTGCGCTGGCCAAGCTCGCGCCTAACGTCGTCGCGAGCTTGCGCGGCTGCGATGGAAACTGGTGCCGCGTCTCCGGCCAGGGCTTCGACGGATATATGCAGCAGGGAAATCTTTGGGGCGTCTATCCGGGCGAGAAGGTGGAATAGTGGCCTTAGGCCTCGTCCTTGCACAGCCGGACGACGACGTCGATTCGCGAAATCTTCAGGCCCGAAGGCGGTTCGGGCAGATTCGACACATCGATTTGCGATCCCGGAATATCGAAGAGCCCTTCGCCGTCCTCGACAAGGAAGTGATGGTGTTCGGACGTGTTGGTGTCGAAATAAACGCGCGCGCCGTCGATCGCGATTTCGCGCAACAGGCCGACGGCGGTGAACTGATGCAAAGTGTTGTAAACGGTCGCGAGCGACACCTGCATTTTCGCGGCTGTCGCCTCCTCGAAGAGCCGTTCGGCCGTCACATGGCGGTCGCCCTTGCTAAAAAGCAGGCCGCCGAGCGACATCCGTTGTCTTGTCGGCCGTAAGCCCGCCGCGATCAGACGCGACCGCAAATTGGCCTTTGCGCGATCTTCCATCTTCGCCGGAGCGTTTCGTCCTGCGTCCGCCGTGCGGGACAATTCCTCGGTCATCTCAGCCGTCTCGGATTCGGCGTTCATGCATTCTTCCTTTCAAAGAATAGGCGCGTTCGCCCCGAGAGACAACCCGAAGGCTCTGACTCCCCGGGGAATCCGCCGCTTGGCGTTAAGAATCGCCGTTTCGGCGCCCGCTTTGAGGCGGCTTGAGGCTATGTTACGGATCGGCGCTGGCGCCGTCGGGCGTAAGACGAACAGGCTCAAGACATAAGGAAGTCCGAGGATATGGGAGAGAATTCGGCCCTGAAACCGGGCGAAAGACGCTCGTCTTTTTCATATGAGGATCTTTTGGCCTGCGGACGCGAAGAACTTTTCGGGCCCGGCAACGCCCAATTGCCCCTGCCGCCCTTGCTGATGTTCGACCGCATCACAGAGATTTTCGAGGAAGGCGGCGAGCATGGCAAAGGCTATATGCGCGCCGAGCTCGACGTGAAGCCGAGCCTGTGGTTCTTCGATTGCCATTTTAAAGGCAATCCGGTCATGCCCGGTTGTCTTGGCGTCGACGCGTTATGGCAGATGGTCGGTTTCTACCTCGCATGGCTCGATTTGCCGGGACGCGGAATGGCGCTTGGCGTCGGCGAAGTTAAATTCACCGGCCAGGTTCGACCGAGCGTGAAGAAAGTCGTCTACGGCGTCGACTTTAAGCGGGTTTTCAAGGGCAAGCTTGTGCTCGGCATCGCCGACGGCTGGGTGGCTGCGGACGGAAACCGCATTTACGAGGCGAAGGATTTGAGAGTCGGTCTGGCGAAACCGGACGCTTCTGCGGCGGCCTGAGCCGCTTCGAAGTTCATCGATGTTTTTGGCGGCGAGCGCGCGATGAGACAGCGCCGCCGAAGGGGAGGCGGATATGAGACGAGTTGTCGTCACCGGAATGGGCATCGTGTCGTCCATCGGCAATACGACGCAGGAAGTCGTAGCGTCGCTGCGCGAAGCAAAGTCCGGAATTGTCAAAGCCGACAAATATGCGGAGCTCGGCTTTCGCTCGCAGGTGCATGGAATGCCGACTCTGGACGCGAGCCAGATCGTCGACCGCCGCGCCATGCGCTTTCACGCCGCCGGCACGGCCTGGAACCATGTCGCCATGGATCAGGCGATTCAGGACGCGGGCCTCACCGAAGCGGACATCTCCAACGAGCGCACTGGCATCATCATGGGCTCGGGCGGCCCTTCGGCCAAAGTCATCGTCGACAGCGCGGACCTCACGCGCACCAAGGGCCCGAAGCGCGTCGGTCCTTTCGCCGTGCCGAAGGCCATGTCGTCGACAGCCTCTGCGACGCTCGCCGTGTGGTTCAAGATCAAGGGCGTGAATTATTCAATCTCCTCCGCCTGCGCGACCTCCAATCATTGCATCGGCAATGCCTATGAGCAGATTCAATGGGGCAAGCAGGACATGATCTTCGCGGGCGGATGCGAAGAGCTGGAATGGGAGCTCTCGGTTCTCTTCGACGCCATGGGCGCGATGTCGTCTTCCTTCAACGACCGGCCCGCGACGGCGTCGCGCGCCTACGACAAAAATCGAGACGGCTTTGTGATCGCCGGCGGCGCCGGCGTTCTGGTGCTCGAAGAATATGAACGCGCAAAGGCGCGCGGCGCGAAAATTTACGCCGAGGTCGCGGGTTACGGCGCGACGTCGGACGGCCACGATATGGTCGCGCCCTCCGGCGAAGGCGCCGTGCGCTGCATGAAACAGGCGCTGGCGACCGTGAAATGCCCGATCGATTACATCAATCCGCACGCGACCTCGACGCCGGTCGGCGACATCAAGGAGATAGAGGCGCTGCGCGAAGTCTTTGGCGTCGGCGACAAATGTCCGCCCATTTCCGCGACGAAATCGCTGACAGGCCATTCGCTCGGCGCGACCGGCGTGCAGGAGGCGATCTATTCTTTATTGATGATGCAGAACGGCTTCATTTGCGAGAGCGCCAATATCGAGGAACTCGATCCAGATTTCGCGGACATGCCGATCCTGCGCGAGCGGCGCGACAATGTGAAGCTCGGAGCGGTTCTTTCGAACTCCTTTGGCTTCGGCGGGACCAATGCGACTCTCGTATTCAAGCATCCCGACGCCTGATGCGCGCGGTTGACTTTGGCCGGACAAGATAGTCCTTAACGCCATCGTTTCGCCCGCCCAGCGCAGGGAGCGCAGTTCGAAGCCATGAATGGCTTTGGGCGCGCTTCGCGCCGTCGGATCGACAGCGTGCGATTTCATCTGAGGACATGACTTAATGACGGTTTCGACTGGTTTGTTGCAGGGCAAGCGCGGACTCGTGATGGGCGTCGCCAATGACCATTCCATCGCCTATGGCATTGCGCGCGTCCTGGCGCGTCATGGCGCCTCGCTCGCCTTCACCTATCAGGGCGAGGCGCTGGGCAAACGCGTGACGCCGCTCGCGAAGGAGATGGGCTCCTCTCTGGTGCTGCCTTGCGACGTTGAAGACATTGAGAGCGTCGATCAGGTTTTCGCACGTCTCGACTATGAATGGGGCGAGATGGATTTTCTCGTCCACTCCATCGCCTATTCCGACAAAAGCGAATTGAAAGGCCTTTACGCCGACACGAGCCGCGAGAATTTCATCCGCACCATGGTGATCTCCTGTTTCTCCTTCACAGAAGCGGCGCAGCGCGCGGCGCGCATGATGAAGAACGGCGGCTCCATGCTCACGGTGAGCTTTGGCGGCGGCACCCATGTCATGCCGAATTACAATGTGATGGGCGTCGCCAAAGCCGCGCTCGATTCCTCGGTGCGCTATCTCGCCGCCGATTACGGCGCGCGCGGCATTCGCGTGAATGCATTGTCGCCCGGCCCCGTGCGCACAATGGCGGGCGCCGGCATTACCGGCGCGCGCGCCATGGGCGCGTTTCAGAAAGCGCATTGTCCGCTTCGCCGCATGATCACGCTCGACGAGATCGGCGGCTCCGCGCTTTATTTTCTCTCCGAACTTTCGGGCGGCGTAACCGGCGAAATCCATCTCGTCGACGCCGGCTACAATATCATGCTGCAGCCGCGCCCGGAAGATTTGAACGGAAAAGGCGGAGAGTGAGCGGCGCCGGACATGACGTCCGAAATTGCGTCGATAGGGGCGTTCGTCGGGCCTTGGGCAAAAGCAGGCAAGGGCGCATATCCCTCCCCTTGATGGGGAGAGGGTGGCTTGCAAAGCAAGCCGGGGTGAATTCCCTTATCCAATAATCATTTCCCCCACCCGCGCCGCTTCGCGGCGCTACCTCCCCGCAAGGGGGAGGTAGCGCCGCCCTATGATGAATGATTACCGCTCCATCCGATCGCCTAACCGGCGCGCCTTTCCGCTAGCCCCGCTTGACTCTTCCCCTTTGCGGAGTCAGCATGAGAACAAATAGGCAACATTCAGGACGAAGGGACCGATGTCGCAGGGCGGCGTTTCGAAACGGATTCTCTTTTTGCGCCGCTCGCTGGCCGCCATTGAGGCGCGTGGCGGGCCGCGAGCGCAGCTCGCGTCTGAGCGCCCGGCCGAGACGCCCTCGCGCGACCCTTTCGAGCGCTTGCTGGCGGCGTTGAGCGTGGGAGGCCTCGGCGAGATCGTCCCCGCCTGTCCGCGCGACGCCGCCGCGGCGGCAGGCTTCGCTTTCGCTCTCGCTTTGAGAAGCGGCCTGACGCGCTCCCGTCCAGGGGTCTGGGTCGCCGAGGACATGGCGACGGCCGAAATCGGCCTGCCCTATGGGCGCGGGCTTGGGGCGTTTGGCCTCAATCCCGAACGGCTCATTCTCGTGCGCTCGCGCCGCCCGAGCGAAACTCTCTGGGCTCTGGAGGAGGGCTTGAAGGGGAGGGCGGCGATCGTTCTCGCCGAAACATGGATGGCGCCCGGGGCCTATGACCTCTCCACATCGCGCCGTCTCCTGCTCGCCGCGCGGAGCGGCGGCGGAACCGGTCTGCTGCTGCTACCGCACGCGGCCGGTGCGGCGGGGCGGCTCTCAAGCGCCGCTCAGATCCGTTTCGAGGTCGCCTCCATTCCCATCGCGCGCGGCGGCCTGGCGGAGCGCCGCCTGCCCCTGCCGGGCCCGCTCGCCTGGCGCCTGCGCATCGCCGAGTCGCGCGCAGGCCTGCAGGGCGTCCAAAGCGGCTTCGATCCTTCGGAGTGGCGCGACATCTCTTTCGATCCGGAAAAGACGGTCTTTTGTCATGCGTTTCCTCAGCGTCTTCCTGCCCCGCCTTTCGACCGACCGGATCTTGCGCGGCTGCGGGAAACCGCCTGACGCGCCTTTCGCGGTCTGGACGAAGATCAGGGGCGGCGACTATCTCGCAGCCGTCGACGCCCGGGCGCAAAAATTGGGGCTTAAGCCCGGCATGGCGGTTGCCGATGCGCGCGCCATGCGTCCCTCGCTGCGGCTGGAGCAGGCGGACCCGCAAGCCGACGCCGATCTCCTTGCCGCCATCGCCGATTGGCATCGCCGCTTCACGCCGCTCGCCGCGCTCGATTCTCCCGACGGAGTCATGCTCGACGTCTCGGGCGCGGCGCATCTCTTCGGCGGAGAGATGGCGCTGCTCGATGAGATCGAGCGTCGCCTGACGGATCAGCGATTCGCCGCGCGCGCGGCGCTTGCGCCAGGACCGGCGCTTGCGCGCGCGCTCGCGCGTTTTTCTGAAACGCGGCGCATTCCGCCGCAAACATCACAGGGGGGGATCGAAGCCGCCGCCGCGCGTCTGCCTGTCGCCGCGCTGCGTCTGTCCGCACGCGCGCAAAACGCGCTGATCCGCGCAGGACTTAAGCGCATCGGCGATCTTCTCGAACGTCCGCGCGCGCCCATCGCCGCGCGTTTCGGCGCAGAGGCGCTTGCGCAGCTCGATGCGCTGATCTGCCGCACGCGCGATCCAATCTCGCCGCGATTTGACGCTCCGGACTTCATGGCCGAGCGCCGCTTTCCTGATGGGCTGACGCGCATCGCCGACATAGAGGCGACGCTCGAAATGCTTGCTCGCGATTTATGTCTTTTGCTCGAGCGCCATGCCGTCGGCGCGCGCAGAATGAAAGCTTCGTTCTTTCGTGTCGACGGCGTAGCGAAACATATCGAAGCGGGAACGAGCCGACCCTTACGCGACTCCGCGCGGCTCGTTGCGCTGCTCAGGGAACGTCTCGCCGCGCTCGCCGAAGAGGGACTCGACACGGGCTATGGATTCGACGTGCTGCGACTCGGCGCAACTGTCGTCGAACGTTACGAATCTCCGCAGACGGCGCTTGCGGCGATGAATGGCGCAAGCGCAGGCGAGGAGTCGCAGGATATGGCGGATCTTGTCGATAAGCTTGGCGCGCGACTTGGTCTGCGCCGCGTCTTGCGGATCTATCCGCAAGAGTCGCATATTCCCGAATTCGCCATCGCGGCCGTTCCGGCGTCTTCTCCGCCGCCGGCCGCCGCGCGTCGGGAAATTCAATCTCCCATGCGTCCCTTGCGTCTGTTCGAACGGCCGGAGCCAATCGAAGCCATTGCGCTTACGCCGGACGGGCCGCCTTTAAGGTTTCGCTGGCGCCGCGCGCTGCATGAAATCGCGGCTTTCGAAGGTCCGGAGCGGATTGCGCCGGAATGGTGGGACGCGCAAGAGAGAATGTCGACGCGAGATTATTTCTATGCCGAAGATCGCGAGGGGAGAAAATTCTGGCTCTTTCGCGAAGGACTTTATGGACGCGAAAGTGCACATCCGCGCTGGTTTCTACACGGGCTCTCATAGCGCAGGCGCACGCAGTCTACTTGTCATCGTCCCGTCATTTTTCCATATGGGGTCTTCGCAAGAACCGTCCCGCTTTGCGAAACGACGCCGCCGCGATATACCGAGCCACGCTCGCAAGCAGCATAGCCGCGTTCGCGCAGGGCGCCGAGCCTTCGGCGCCGGCTTCATGCCCACGAAAGCGACGGAGATTTATGCGAGAAGAAAACGACTTCGCCGCTCCCCAGTCGAATTCGACGCCGCCGACATGGGGAGACGATCGAAGCGGCGGCTTTGCGCCCGAGACCGCGCGCGCCGCATTCGACGAATTGCGACGCCGGCTGCCGAAAGGCACAGGCAAATGGCTCGGCGCTTTCGCTAGTCTCGCGCTCTTCACGCTTGCCCTCTTCACCCTGGCGAATACATTTTCGCAAATCGACTTCGGCAATGTTCGTCAGGCGATCGTCGCGATCAGCGGCGGACAGATTCTCCAGGCCTTCGCGCTGACCGCTCTGTCTTATCTCGCGCTCACGGGCTACGATGCTTTGGCTCTGTGGCAATTGAAGATACGCATTGGCTACAAGCTCGTAGCGCTCGCTTCCTTTGCAAGTTACGCTTTTTCCTTCAATCTCGGTTTTCCGATCGTCACTGGGGCCGCCGCGCGCTACTGGATTTACTCGCGCGAACGCGCAACGGCGCTGCAGGTCGCAAACATCACCATCATTTCGGGCGCGACATTCTGGCTCGGCATGACCGCCACTTTCGGCACCGGGATGATCCTGCGCGCCGAAGCCGTTTCGGCCGTCGACCATTTGCCGGCATTCCTCAATTTTTTGATCGGCGTTACGATCATGGCGGGCGTCGTCGCTTATTGCGTCTGGACGGCGATAGAGACGCGCCGCATCCGCATCCGCAATCATTTGTTTGAACTGCCGGGCCTGTGGCCCACGCTCGGGCAAATCATTCTCGGCATTGCGGATCTGACCTGCGCCGCCGGCGCGCTCTACGTCATCATGCCGCAGGGGATCGAGCTCGATTTCATCACCTTCCTACTGATCTATGTTTTCGCCTGTATTCTCGGCGTGATCAGCCACGCTCCCGGAGGCATCGGGGTCTTCGAGGCGACGATGCTCCACGCAGTCCCCTTCAATGCGCAGGAAGGCCTTCTGGCCTCCCTGCTGTTGTTTCGGCTGATCTATTATTTTATTCCCTTCATCGCGGCCTTGGCCCTGCTTGGCGCGGACGAGGTCGCGCGGCGGTGGAGCGATCTCAAAGACGCCATCTCCAAAATCGTGGAGACGAGAGATTAAGTTGCGCTTTCGCCGCTTGCGCAGACATTTTACCCTTTCACAGGGACGAGAAACCCATGTCTGATCTGCGACGCCGATTCGAAGGGGAAGCGCTCCTCACGAAATTGATAGACGCATTTCCTGAGCCGGCGTTCCTCATCGACGACAGCGCCCGCATCATCGCCTTTAACGCGGCGGGCAGAGCCGTGCTTCCGTCGCTTCGTCAGGGCGATCCGATCACGAGAGCCTTGCGCTCGCCCGACGTGCTCGACGCGCTTAATCGCGTGCTTGCCGGAGGCGCCGCCGAACGAGCGCTCTGGGTCGAGCGCGTGCCTGTCGAATACTGGTTCGAGGTTTATATCGCGCCGCTTCATCTCGATGGCTATGAGCCGGCTGCCGTCGCGACGCTTCGCGACATGACCGAGTCGCGGAGGGTGGAGCGTATGCGCGTCGATTTCGTCGCAAACGCCAGCCACGAATTGCGCACGCCGCTCGCCTCACTGCTGGGCTTCGTCGAGACGCTGCAGGGGCCTGCGAAGGACGACGCTGGCGCGCGCGGAAAATTTCTGGCGATCATGCGGGAGCAAGCGCAGCGCATGGCGCGTCTCGTCGACGATTTATTGTCCCTGTCGCGCATCGAACAGCATCTGCATTTGCGTCCTGACACGCCGGTCGACCTCGCAATGCTTGTTGCGCATATCGTGGACACGCTTTCGCCAATGGCCGAGGAAAACGGCCTGACGCTTTCGGTGGAGCTTGCGCAAAACGTCATCGTCCCCGGCGACCGCGACGAACTCGCCCGCGTGATCGAAAATCTGATTGAAAACGCCATCAAATACGGCCGCAAGGATGGGGATGGCGGCTCGGGTTCGATCGAAATTTCGTTGGCGCTGACGCAGGGCGATGCGGTGCTCACGGTCAGAGATCATGGGCCGGGGATTGCGCCTGAACATCTGCCCAGACTCACCGAACGTTTCTACCGCGTCGACGCAGGAAAGAGCAGGGCGAAAGGCGGCACCGGACTTGGACTTGCAATCGTCAAACATATTGTCTTGCGTCATCGCGGAAGGCTTGCAATCGACTCCAGGCTTGGCAATGGCGCGGCGTTTCGCATTTTTTTGCCGCTTTTTGTAGGACAGACGTCCTAGGTATTATAAGGTAATGATTTAATTCTCATAATCTGTCATCTTACTGTTATCTGAATGTCATAAAACGCTTGCCGCGCCACTTTAACGTTTTATTTGCGCAACGCTCGGCGCTCTCCGCAACTCGTTCACGAGCCTGAAAGAGACCTCGACATGATCTCCAAGTTTTTTAAACGCGGCGTTCTCGCCGCGGTCGTCGCTTGCGCCACCGCTAGCGCGGCGCTGGCCCTCGATATTTCGGGAGCCGGGGCGACGTTCCCGTATCCAATCTATGCGAAATGGGCCGACACCTACAAAAAGGAGACCGGAAACGGCCTCAACTATCAGTCGATCGGTTCTGGCGGCGGCATCAAGCAGATCAAAGCCCGCACGGTCACTTTCGGAGCCTCGGACCAGCCGCTGAAGGCGGATGAGCTCGAGGCGGCGGGTCTCGCCCAATGGCCGCAGGTCATCGGCGGAATCGTGCCGGTCATCAATCTCGACGGCGTCGCCGCGGGCGATCTCGTTTTCGACGGTCCGACCCTCGCAGGCATCTTCCTCGGGGAAATCAAGAACTGGGACGACGCCCCGATCAAGAAACTCAATCCAAAGGCCAAGCTGCCGTCGCAGCCGATTGCCGTGGTTCATCGCTCGGACGGCTCCGGCACGACCTTCAACTTCACCAATTACCTGTCCAAGATTTCCCCGGATTGGAAATCGAAGGTGGGAGAAAACTCCTCCGTCGAATGGCCGGTCGGCATTGGCGCAAAGGGCAACGAAGGCGTGGCCAACAATGTCGCCAACACAAAGGGCGCGATCGGCTATGTCGAATACGCCTACGCCAAGCAGAACAAGCTGACTTACACCAAGCTGGTCAATAAGGACGGCAAGTCGGTCGCGCCGACTTCGGCGACATTCCAGGCTGCCGCCGCAAACGCCGACTGGGCTCACGCCCCAGGCTTCTATCAGATTCTGACTGATCAGCCCGGCGCCCAATCCTGGCCGATCACCGCCGCGACCTTTATCCTTCTGCCGAAACAGCCGCAGGATACAGCGGCGGCCGCGGAAGCTTTGAAGTTCTTCGGCTGGGCCTTCGCGAACGGCGGAAAGGCGGCGGAGGAGCTCGACTATATCCCGCTCCCGGCGGCCGTCGTAAGCCTGATAAAGAAGAGCTGGGCCGCGAATGTGAAAGACGCGAACGGAAAGTCGCTGTCGAACTGATGTAGGCGGCGCAAGCCGAAGCGAATCTAACGGCGGCGTTTCCCGATTGAAGCGCCGCCGTCTCGGAGCGCCGCCGACGGGAGTCTCCATGAGCGTTTTAGAGCGGCCGATAATGGATCGAAAAGTTGAGGACGCTGCGGTGTCGGATATGGCGTTAAGCGAAGCGGCTCCCGAGGCCGCCGGAAAGGATCGCGGCCGGACGCTTGCGCGTCTTGCGCTGGCCGATCTGTTTTTCCACAATCTCACCCGCGCTGCGGCGATCGTCGTTCTGCTCATATTGGGCGGCGTCATCTTTTCGCTGATCTACGGCTCCCTCCCCGCCATCCGGGCTTTCGGATTCAGCTTCCTGTTCACGCAAGCCTGGAATCCGGTCACCGATAATTTCGGCGCTCTCGCGCCCATATACGGGACGCTCGCCACCTCCATCATCGCGATGTTTTTCGCGGTTCCGATGGGGCTCGGCGTTGCGATCTTCCTGACGGAGCTCTGCCCTTACGCTTTGCGCCGCCCCATTGGCGTCGCCATCGAACTGCTCGCCGGGATACCGTCCATCATCTACGGCATATGGGGCCTCTTTGTCCTCGCGCCTTTCCTTCAACAGCATGTTCAGCCCTGGCTCATTTCCGCTTTCAAAAATGTGCCGGTTCTTTCGACGCTTTTCGCCGGGCCGCCTTACGGCATCGGCATGCTCACTGCGGGCCTCATTCTTGCGATCATGGTTCTGCCTTTCATCGCATCAATCTCGCGCGACGTTTTCGAGACAGTGCCATCCGTTCTAAAGGAAGCCGCGTTCGGCACCGGCTGCACGACATGGGAAGTGATGCGCTATGTCGTCATGCCCTATACGCGCGTGGGAGTCGTCGGCGGCGTGATGCTCGGTCTTGGGCGCGCGCTCGGCGAGACCATGGCGGTGACATTCGTGATCGGCAATGCGCATAAAGTATCGGGATCGCTCCTTGCGCCCGGAACCACTATTTCTGCGACCATCGCCAATGAATTCACCGAAGCCGTCGGCGATCTCTACACCTCAGCGCTCATCGAGCTCGGCCTCATCCTCTTTGTCATCACTTTCATTGTCCTGGCTTGCGCGCGGCTGATGCTGATGCGCATAGACAGCAAATCGGGGGCATGACGATGTCGATTTACTCGTCGCGCCGCAGGACTAACTTCATCGCCAACGCCTTGTGCTGGAGCGCAGCCGCCTTCGGCCTCAGTTGGCTTCTTCTCATTCTCGGCGCGCTGGTCTGGGACGGTTTGAAAGGGTTGTCTCCGGCGGTCTTCACGCAAATGACGCCGCCGCCCGGAGCCACCGGCGGGTTGCTCAACGCGATCGCCGGTTCGCTGATCATGACCGTGATCGGCGTCGCCCTCGGCACGCCGCTCGGCCTCCTCGCCGGCACCTATATGGCGGAGTATGGCCGCTACTCAAAGCTGACCTTCGTCGTGCGCTTCATCAACGACATTCTGCTCAGCGCGCCCTCCATCGTCGTGGGCCTCTTCATCTATACGGTGCTGGTCGCGAAGATGGGGCATTTCTCCGCCATTTCCGGCGCGGTGGCGCTTGCGGTCCTCGTCGTGCCGGTCGTCGTGCGCACGACCGAGGACATGCTTCTCCTCGTGCCGGGCTCCCTGCGAGAGGCGACGACCGCGCTGGGACTTCCGCGATCCCATATGATCGTCAAGGTCGCCTATCGCGCCGCCAAGGCTGGGATGATCACAGGCGTCTTGCTCGCGGTTGCGCGCGTTTCCGGCGAGACGGCGCCATTGCTGTTCACCGCTCTGAATAATCAGTTTTGGAGCCTCAATCTCAACGCGCCGATGTCGAGTCTGCCCGTCGTGATCTTCCAGTTCGCGCTCTCGCCCTACAAGGACTGGCAGCAGCTTGCCTGGACCGGCGCGCTGATCGTCACCGTTGCGGTGCTCGCGCTGTCTATCACCGCGCGCGCTCTCAGCAGACAAGGGAAAACCCAATGACCGCGATGCCCGCCATGCTAGCAACCGCGATGGAAACCCCTACGAAAGTCACAGTGCGCGACCTCGATTTCTACTACGGAGACACGCGCGCGCTAAAATCGATTTCGCTCGGGCTCTACCTCAATCGCGTGACCGCTTTCATCGGTCCTTCAGGCTGCGGCAAGTCCACGCTGCTACGCGTCCTCAACCGTATGTATGATCTCTATCCGAAGCAGCGCGCGACCGGCGAAGTCATACTCGACGGGCAGAACATTCTGTCGCCGAAACTCGACGTCAATCTGCTGCGCGCGCGCGTCGGGATGGTCTTTCAGAAACCGACGCCCTTCCCGATGTCGATCTACGACAACATCGCCTTCGGCATCAGGCTGTACGAGAGAGTGAGCAAGAGCGAACTGGACAGCCGCGTCGAGGACGCCCTGCGCGGCGCGGCTCTGTGGGAGGAAGTCAAGGATAAGCTGCATACCAGCGGCCTCGGGCTTTCGGGCGGGCAGCAGCAAAGGCTTTGCATCGCCCGGACCGTAGCGATCCATCCCGAAGTGATCCTCTTCGACGAGCCCTGTTCGGCGCTCGACCCGATCTCCACCTCGAAGATCGAGGAACTGATCGACGAATTGAGCGATCGCTATACGATTGCCATCGTCACTCATAATATGCAGCAGGCGGCGCGCGTATCGGATTTCACCGCCTTCATGTATTTGGGCGAGCTTATCGAGTTTGACGAAACCGATCGGGTCTTCACCGCGCCGAGCCATCCCAAAACCCAGGATTACATCACGGGCCGCTTTGGCTGAGCGCGCGCGGGTGCGAACAGGACATTGAAAATGACCGACCATATCGTCAAAGCCTATGACAAAGAGCTCGAGGCGCTCGGCCGCCGCATCGCCGAGATGGGCGGCATTTCGGAAAAAATGCTTGCCGAAGCAATGGACGCGCTTGCAGGTTCGGATATTGAACTTGCGCATCGCGTCGTGTCGACCGATCCGCGCCTCGACAACCTTCAGCGAGAGATCGAGGAAGCGGCCATTCTCACCATCGCGCGACGTCAGCCTATGGCGGTCGATCTGCGCGAATGCATTGCAGCGATCCGCATTTCTGGCGATCTCGAGCGGGTGGGCGATCTCGCCAAAAACATTGCGAGGCGCACATTGCAGATCGCGACAGAGTCGCGTTTGCCGCGCGCCGTCGTCGGGCTGAAATCCATGCATGACGTCGCCGCCATGCAGCTTAAAGAAGTGCTCGACGCCTATGCGGAGCGCAACGCCGAGCGCGCGCGCTCCGTCTGGATCAACGACATTGAGCTGGACGCTTTGGAGGATTCCGTGTTTCGCGATTTGCTGACCTTCATGATGGAAGATCCGCGAGACATTTCTTTCTGCACGCATCTTCTCTTTTGTTCAAAGAATATTGAAAGGATCGGCGATCACGCGACAAACATCGCCGAGACCGTAGTTTATCTTGTGACCGGCGAGTCGATGCCGACCGAGCGCCCCAAAACCAAGAAAGCTCTTCATACGGTCGACTTCGGAGCCAAGGATGAGGGAACGCCATGAACGAAGTTCGGCCAAGCGCTGTGCGTGAGTCTGTCAACGACCGCGCGCCCCGCATTCTCGTTATCGAGGATGAAGCTCCGCTCGCTTTGCTGCTAACTTATAATCTGGAAGCTGAAGGTTTCCAGGTCGAGCATGTCGACCGCGGGGACGAGGCTGAAATACGCCTCGCCGAAGCGCTCCCCGACCTCGTTATCCTCGACTGGATGCTCCCAGGCGTCTCGGGTCTTGAGATTTGCCGGCGTCTGCGCGCGCGCGATGAAACCCGCGCAATGCCCATCATCATGCTTACGGCGCGCGGCGACGAAAACGAGCGCGTGCGCGGCCTGTCCGTCGGCGCCGACGATTATGTTGTGAAGCCTTTTTCGACGCCGGAACTCATGGCGCGCGTCCATGCCTTGTTGCGACGCGCCCGCCCGGAACGGGTGGCGTCGCGGCTCACGGCCGGAGACATCGATCTCGATCGCGAGACTCGACGCGTCAAGCGCGCTGGCCGCGAGATACATCTCGGGCCCACAGAGTTCAAATTACTTGAATATCTGATGGAAAAGCCCGGACGCGTCTTCGCGCGCGCGCAGCTTCTGGACAGCGTTTGGGGAATGTCCGCCGAAATCGACGAACGCACTGTCGACGTCCATGTGGGCCGCCTGCGCAAGGCTCTCATCCGCGGGCGAGAGAGCGACCCGATCCGCACCGTGCGCGGAGCCGGCTATTCCTTCGACGAGACATTCGGCCGAAGCTGAAGCCCACGCTTCAGGCGAAACGCACCGCCCTCATCGTGTCCCGCGCCCGTCGGCGATCCTGAATCGGCTGATAGGCGACGCGGGCGTGATAGGCGCAATAGGGCCCGGCGCCTGCAGGGGCCTTTCCGCCGCAGAAACGAAACTCCGGAGTCGTAGGGTCGCCCATCGGCCAACGGCACATCGACTCCCGCAGCTCCATCAATGTGACGCGCTCCGACATTGGAATAACGACGTCTTCGTCGAGCCGCGGCGCCGGCGCGACATGCGCGCGCGGCGCAAAAGCGAGCGCAAGATTGCCCACGCTATGACCATGGCTGCGCGCCGTCGATTGGGAGCGCGGCGGTTTTGGCGCGCGCGGTCGCGGCGCGGCGGGCGCCTTTGCGCGTTCGGCCAATCCCAGCCGGTGAATTTTTCCGATGACCGCATTGCGCGTAATGCCGCCGCCGAGTTCGGCCGCGACCTGGCTTGCGCTGAGGCCGTCGTTCCACAGCTTACGCAACAGATCCACGCGTTCGTCGGTCCAGGACATTTCATGCTCCTTTCGAACCCGCGCTGAACGAACCGGCGCCGCCATCGACAATCGCCTCGCGCTCGATGCGCCGGATTAACCGGCGTCGACAGACGCTCGCTCAACTCGAGAGAATTCCGATCGCCGCAAAAAGGTCGGCGACGACGCTGACGCTACTTCTTCAGTTGAATCACGCGCAAGAGTCGCTGGCAAGCAATTCGCGCGTTCCCCACAGTGTTTTCCTATCGTTTGTCATAAACTGTTGCCTCAAAGACTCAGTTTACCGAGGAAAAATCGCCATTTTTCGCCAAGACCGCCTCCAATTGTCGCCTGCGATTGACCGGCGTGGCGCAAGGACATAAAATCCGCCTACGTCGAGATGCCGCCCTGTTCGGGGCGGCACTTTGATTTTTTGGCCTCTTCAACGCCTAGCGGGCTCGGCGCGCGGCCCTTGATTTTTCAAACGAAACCCGAGGGATGGAGTTCGCCAGTGACGGCGTCGGCGCTTTACCAGACTTACGCGCGGGCGGACCTCGCCTTTGAGCGGGGCGAGGGCGCATGGCTCGTCGGACGAGACGGCGAGCGCTATCTCGACTTCGGCGCAGGCGTCGCCGTGTTGTCGCTTGGACACGCGCATCCGCATCTTGTCGCGACGCTGAACGCCGCCGCTACGCGGCCCTGGCACGTCTCCAATCTTTTCAGGATTCCGGAGGCAGAACGCCTCGCTGAGCGCCTGGCGCAGGCGACATTCGCGGACCTTGTGTTCTTTACGAATTCCGGCGCCGAAGCGATGGAGTGCGCCATCAAGACTGCGCGCAAATATCACGCTGCGAACGGCGAGCCGCAGCGCTATCGACTTATAACTTTCGATGGCGCGTTTCACGGGCGAACGCTCGCGACGATCGCTGCAGGCGGGAATCCGAAATATCTCGACGGATTCGGTCCTCCGATGGACGGCTTCGATCAGGCGCCTTTCGGCGATCTGAAGACCGTCGAGGCGCTGATTGGCCCGCATACGGCCGGAGTGTTGCTCGAGCCCATTCAGGGCGAAGGGGGCGTGCGCGTTTTCCAGCCAAGCTTCCTCGCAAGCCTGCGGCGACTTTGCGACGAGCGCGGACTGCTGCTTGTGTTTGACGAGGTGCAGACAGGCGTTGGCCGGACAGGCTGTTTTCTCGCATGCGATTATGCTGGCGTCTCGCCGGACATTGCGGCGCTGGCGAAAGGACTCGGCGGCGGTTTCCCCCTCGGCGCATGTCTTGCGACGAAAGAGGCGGCCAAGGGAATGACTTTGGGCTCGCATGGCTCGACCTTCGGCGGCAATCCGCTCGCTGCGAGCGTCGGCAATGCCGTTCTCGACGTCGTGCTTGCGCCCGGATTCATGGAGCGCGTTGCTCGGCTCGGCGGTTTGTTGCGGCAGCGACTGGCGCAATTGCACGACCGCCATCCGGCGATCATCGAAAGCATTCGCGGCGAAGGGCTGATGTTCGGATTAAAGACGCGCGTCTCCAACCTCGATTTTACGGTGGCTGCGCGCGACGCAAAACTTCTGACGATCCCGGCAGGAGACAATGTCGTGCGCCTGTTGCCTCCGCTGATCATCGAGGAGAGCGAGATCGCGGAAGCCGTCGAGCGATTGGAGCTTTCCTGCGTCAGACTCGAAGAAAAGGCTGCGTCACGACGGGAGGCGGCGCAATGACGGTTCATGCGCAACTTGCCGAGGTTCGCCACTTCCTCGATTTGTCCGAAACGCCGGCGCAGGAATTGCGGCGCATCCTCGATCTCGCCGCCGAGTTCAAGTCTCGTCGCGTGAAAGGCGAGCCTTCACGCGACCGACCGCTCGTTGGAAAAACGCTTGCAATGATCTTCGACCGGCCGTCGACTCGCACGCGAGTTTCCTTCGACGTCGCAATGCGCGAGCTCGGCGGGGAGACCATCATGCTCACCGGCGCCGAAATGCAACTCGGGCGGGGCGAAACCATCGCCGATACGGCGCGCGTCCTTTCGCGCTTCGTCGACGCGATCGTTGTTCGCATTCTCGACCATGCGGACCTCGTCGAACTCGCGCGCCATTCCAGCGTGCCCGTCGTCAATGGACTCACCAAGACTTCCCATCCCTGTCAGGTGATGGCGGACGTCATGACGTTTGAAGAGCGTCTCGGGCCCATCCAGGGCCGAACCATTGCCTGGAGCGGCGACAGCAATAATGTGCTCGCAAGCTGGATTCATGCAGCGGAACGCTTCGATTTTTCGATCAACGTCGCAACGCCGAAGGAACTTACGCCTTCCCGGGCGCTTATCGACTGGGCGAAGGCGAACCGCGCGCGGCTTCGCCTCACCGCCGATCCTTATGACGCCGTCTCAGGCGCTGATGCGGTCGTGTCCGACTGCTGGGTGTCGATGGGAGACGAGGACGAGGCTTATCGGCACAATCTGCTTTCGCCGTTCCAGGTCAACGCCAAACTCATGGCCGCCGCCAGAAAGGATGCGATCTTTATGCATTGTCTTCCGGCGCATCGCGGTGAGGAAGTCACCGACGAAGTGATCGACGGTCCGCAATCCGCCGTCTTCGACGAAGCCGAAAACCGTCTACACGCGCAGAAGGGCGTCCTAGCATGGTGCCTTGCGCCGGGCGTTTCCCCATGATTGGGGCTGCGGCTCCGAGTCGCCCGGCGTCGCAGGAGGCGCGCGACGACAGCTTGTTGCCTTTTGCAGTGGAGGCGCTCGATTTGCGCGGGCGACTCGTGCGGCTTGGACCGGCTGTCCACTCGATCCTGTCGCATTATGACTATCCGCCGATCGTCGCGCGTCTCCTGGGCGAAGCGGCGGCGCTGACAATTCTGCTCGGCTCCTTGCTGGAGTCGCATGGACGTTTCCAGTTACAGACGAAGAGCGACGGCGTGGTCGACATGTTGGTCGTCGACTACGAGGCGCCTGGACACTTGCGCGGCTTCGCGCGTTTCGACGCCGAACGATTGAAAGCCGAGCGACCGGCGTCGCCGGGCGAACTGCTTGGACGAGGACATCTCGCCCTCACGATAGAGCGCGAAGAAGACGCGGCGCGTTATCAGGGCGTCGTCGCGCTCGAGGGTGCGGGGCTGGCGGAGGCGGCGCATAATTATTTCCGGCAGTCCGAGCAAATCCCGAGCTTCGTGCGTCTCGCCGTGGCGGAAAGCGTGACGCCGGCCGGACGAAGCTGGCGGGCCGGCGGGGTGCTCCTGCAATACCTGCCTGCGGGCGGCGTCGGCGCACGCCCGCGCGATCTTCCGCCGGGCGATGCGCCGGAAGGAGCTGCGCTTCAGTCTGTCCCGGAAGACGACGCGTGGCTCGAGGGTCTTTCCCTCGCCGGCACGCTGGAGGACCATGAACTCGTCGATCCTTCGCTGTCCGGCGAGCGACTGCTGTATCGCTTGTTCCACGAACGCGGCGTGAAGGTGTTTCCCGAACGCGAGATCAGAGAGTTCTGCCGCTGTTCGCGCGAACGCATCGAGAAAATGCTGGCAAGCTTCTCGTCCGATGAAAGGCGCGACATGGTCGGCGACGACGGGAAGATTGGCGTCACCTGCGAATTCTGCTGCACCCATCGCGAATTTGATCCCGTGCAGTTCGAATAGCCGCCCAGAAACGATCCGCATTATGTCGGAAGCTTTTATATTTACCCCGCCGCTGCGTCCTTCCGTCGCAATTGAGGGCGAGTTGCGCCGGTTTCCGATACGCCGCATTTTCTGCGTCGCCCTGAATTATGCTGCGCATGCCCGCGAAATGGGCAAGGAGCCGGATCACGAACCCCCCTTTTTCTTTTCCAAGCCGGCCGACGCTTTCGTGCCGGATGGAAGCGTCATTCCCTATCCGCCGCAGACTCAAAATCTACACCATGAAATCGAATTGGTCGCGGCGATCGGCAAAGGAGGCTCCGGCATTGCGGCGGAGCAGGCGCTGGACCACGTCTTCGGCTATGCCGCGGGCGTCGATCTGACGCGCCGCGATCTTCAGGCCGCGGCGCGAAGCCAAGGGCGCCCCTGGGACCTCTCGAAAGGTTTCGATCATTCGGCGCCGATGGGCGCTGTCCGTCCGGCGAAACTCTGCGGCCATCCCGCGAAGGGGCGCATAACGCTTGCCGTCAATGGCGCGCTCAGGCAGGACGGCGATCTCGCCGACATGATCTGGGGCGTGCCGGAGATCATTGCATCCCTGTCGAGCTATGTGGCGCTCGCGCCGGGCGATCTGATCTTCACAGGAACACCCTCGGGCGTGGGCGCCCTCCAGCCCGGCGACCGGGCGGAAGGCTTTGTCGAAGGCGTGGGGTCCATCTCATTCGCAATCACGCCCGCGGCCATCAGCTGAAGCCCAATGGAATCAGTATTGCGGCAGGGCGTATATTGCGTTGATCCGGCAAGCTCATTATTGCAGTGCGTCAGATCGGCCCGGAGCCAATGCGGGGTTTTGACGACAGTGACCTCCCTTACGCCAGTCCACGCCCGCCCCCCGAGCGCGCGCATATGAGCGCTGGCGTCGATCTCGACCCGGATGACTGGGAGAAATTCCGCGCCGAGAGCCATAAGGCTCTCGACGGCATGATCGACTATTTGCGCGATGTGCGCAAAAGGCCCGTGTGGCGACAACCGCCTCAGGAAGCGAAAGACCGATTCCGCCGCGCGCTCCCTTTGGAGGGACGCGCCTTTTCCGATGCGCTCGACGATTTCGAGCGCTTCATCAAGCCCTATGCGACAGGCAATACGCATCCGCTCTTCATGGGCTGGGTGCATGGCGCCGGAACGCCTGTCGGAATGATCGCAGACATGCTGGCGGCCGGGCTGAACTCCAACTGCGGCGGCCGAAATCATATCGCCATCGACGTCGAACGTCAGATCGCTTCCTGGATGGCGGAGGCCTTCGGCTTTCCGCCGGAAGCCTCGGGGCTTTTCGTGACCGGCACGTCGATCGCGAATTTCCTTTCCCTGCTCGTCGCGCGCCAGCACGCTCTTGGCGACAAGGATGTGCGGCTCAACGGACTATGGGCGATTGACGAACAGCTGATCGCCTACACCTCGCGAGAGGCGCATAATTGCGTTCGTCAGGCGATGGAGCTTGCGGGTCTCGGCGCGCGCAATCTTCGGCTGATCGCGTCGGACGAGCGGCGAGCCATGCGGGTCGGCGATTTGCGCCGCGCCATCGCCGCCGACCGCAAGGCAGGACTTCGACCGTTTCTCATCGTCGGCACTGCGGGCTCTGTCGACACGGGCGCCATCGATCCGCTCCACCGGCTGGCCGACGTCGCGCATCAGGAAGATTTGTGGTTCCATATCGATGGAGCCTTTGGCGCGCTCGCCATGCTCTCGCCGCGTCTCAAGCCGCTGCTCAAAGGGTTGGAGCGCGCCGACAGCATCGCCTTCGACTTTCACAAATCGCTGCATGTTCCATATGACGCCGGCTTCTTTCTGGTGCGTGACCCGGAAGTGCATCGGCGAGCCTTCGCCGCCAATGCAGCCTATCTCACGCGCGCGCAGCGCGGTCTTGCCGCAGGCGACTCATGGCCCTGCGATCTAGGCCCGGACCTTTCGCGGGGCTTCCGCGCCCTTAAGACATGGTTCACCATAGAAGTGTTCGGCGCAGAGCGACTCGGCCAATGCATCGAGCAGACATGCAGAATGGCGCAGCGGCTTGAAGGCCGCATCAAGGAGTCGAACAATTTCTTCATGCGCGCTCCTGTGACGCTCAACATCGTCTGTTTCGGTGTGAAGGACGATCCTGACGGCGCTTTGGCCCGCGAGATCGTGATGGATCTGCACGAGCGCGGCGAGGCTGCGCCGTCGCTCACTTTGTTGGACGGAGTTCCGGCAATCCGCGCCGCTATCATAAATCATCGCACCGAAGAGGCCAATATCGACGGCTTCCTTGAATTATTGGAGCGCGCCGTCGTGCGTGCGCGCAAAGAGCCGCATATGCTTGAGCCGCTGGTTCAGCCTCCGAGCGGTCCTGGCCGTTCGCGACTCTCTGAAGACTGAAATGTAGTTAACGCGCGGTTAACGCTTCAACGCGTCTCCTGTTTTCTCGCTGATTTCATGCGAGTCGTGCTTGATCGGTTCAAGCGATCAACTGTGGGGGGCGCTGAAAGATTCGCTCTCGCGATTTTGTCAGACAAATCGTTGATTTGCGCAATGAAACAATTGCGTTGAACGAAATGCGCGAAGCAGGCCGACGCATCGCTGAAAGAAATTTCCAAGACGAATAATTCCCATTTCGAAGCGCTTGCCTCTATTTAGTCAAGCTCTTTCTGCATTTTTGGAGCGAATATCGGAATCCGCAGTGTGTGCTGCGTTTTCTACGCGTTAGCTTTTATGCGTCAAACCGACGGCGGCGGGCATGGTTGATTATTACTTACTGCTCTCGCGAGCAGTAGCGGGCATCCCGAGCTCAATGCCAGGTGCGCGCGAAGCCCTCTATGAACGCGCTGTGCTTTCTAATCTCGTCAGCAATGTTCCAGCAGTCTTGGTGCTCAAGCCTTTTCTTGCATCCACCTCCGACCCCCGGCATGCATGGCTCGTCGTCGCCATGGCTTCCACTCTTGCAGGAAATCTGACGCTAGTCGGCTCTGTCGCCAATCTCATTGTCGCGCAGCGCGCAGCGGCGGAAGGAGTTGCCATCGGCTTTTGGGCCTATTTCAGGGTCGGCGCGCCTTTGACCGCGCTGAGCATTGCATTTGGAGTGTGGTGGCTGGGCTAGGCCGCCGAGACGAAGAGAAAACGGAATGTTTTGACATCGCTTTCCTGCGCCTCTAATTTCCGCGCGAACTGCAGGGCGAGCGCCCTCCAGGACCGGGAAGACAGAAATCCATGCGCGCTGAACCGCTTGCGCTGAAAGAAGAAATCGAGCAGTCCATCGGGCTGCTGAGGAGGCATCTTTGACCTCGACGCCGCAAAGCGCCGACTCGAAGAGCTGAACGTCAAAGCCGAAGACCCGAACCTCTGGAACGACTCGGAAGCCGCGCAGAAAATCATGCGCGAGCGGACTCAGCTCGAGGAGCAGATCGGCTCGCTTACAAGCCTCGAGCGCGAACTGGACGACGCCGTCACGCTCGTCGAATTGGGCGAGACCGAGAACGACGCCGCGACCGAGCATGAAGGCGTAGCAGCCCTGAAGGTTTTGCTGAAGGAGGCGCAACGCCGGCAGACCGAAGCCCTGTTTTCGGGCGAGGCCGACGCCAATGACACTTACGTCGAAGTTCACTCGGGCGCAGGCGGCACGGAAAGCTGCGACTGGGCGCGAATGCTGTTTCGCATGTATGCGCGCTGGGGGGAGCGTCACAAGTTCAAGGTCGAGGTGATCGAAGAAACGGCGGGAGACGAGGCGGGCATTAAATCCGGCACGCTGCTCATCAAGGGCCACAACGCCCATGGCTGGGTAAAAACCGAGTCCGGCGTGCATCGGCTCGTGCGTATTTCGCCGTTCGACTCGAATGCGCGGCGACACACGAGCTTTGCATCCGTCTGGGTCTACCCCGTAGTCGACGATCGCATCAACATAGAGATCAGCGAGTCGGATTGCCGCATCGACACCTATCGATCGTCCGGCGCCGGCGGCCAGCACGTCAACACAACCGACTCGGCCATTCGCATCACGCATCTTCCAACCGGCATCGTCGTCGCCTGCCAGTCCGAACGCTCGCAACACAAAAATCGCGCGACCGCCTGGAACATGCTGCGCGCGCGGCTCTATGAGCGGGAGCTGGAAAAGCGCGAGGCAGAGGCCAACGCTGCCGCCGCGAGCAAGACCGAAATCGGCTGGGGTCATCAGATTCGAAGCTATGTCCTGCAGCCCTATCAGCTCGTGAAGGATTTGCGCACCGGAGTGACCTCCGGCACGCCCTCTGACGTTCTCGACGGCGACCTCGACGATTTCATGCAGGCCTCTCTCGCCCAGCGGGTCTATGGCGGAGGACCGGAGAAGGTTGAAGATGTGGAGTAAGCGACGGGCTTGTTTAAGCCTCCGTTTACCCCAGTTGACCGCATCCGCTGCTCCGCCAATAGATCAAATCAATCGCAAGGATTGGCTGTTAAGCGTCGCCCATGGACACCGCGCGCCCCAACTCGCGCAGCGTCGATCTGTCCATAACCGGCGAAGGCGGCGATATGACACTTGTCGAGGTCATCGAGATTGCGCGGTCCTCAGAGGCGAAGCGTAGAATATATCTTTGTATCCTTCTTTCCACATTCGCCCTGATGCTGGCCGTGTCCGCGGCGGATTTCTCGGGTTTCGGAATCAGCAGCAAGCCGCATGAGTTCGTGGATTTCGACGACTTTCATATCGCCGGACAATTGGTATGGCGCGGCGAAATCGAAAAAGCCTATCGCTTCGCAACCATGGGCGAATTCCAAAAGGCGATTTCCGGCGTGGAAGTCTTTCTTCCCTGGACCTATCCGCCGCAATTCGATCTTCTGGTCGCGCCGCTTGCGCTCCTGCCTCTGGGACTGGCCTATGCGCTTTTCACGAGCGGCGGGCTCATCGCTTATCTACTGACGCTGAGGCGTATCGCCGCCGAAAATTTCGTCCCGGCGCTGATTTTGGTTTGTCCGGCCATACTCATCACTATCAAATGTGGTCAGAACGGCTTTTTGACCGGAACGCTCATTGGCCTTACCTGTCTTGGCTTTCGGGCCGGGTCCCCCTGGGCGGGCCTTCCATTGGGCCTCATGATTATCAAGCCGCATCTTGCTGTCGGTTTTGCGCTTTACACGCTCGTCAATCGGCGCTGGGGAGCTGCCCTTGTCGCCGCAGTGACTGTGACGGCGACTTCGGCGCTCGCCACTTTTTTGCTCGGACCTTCCGTCTGGACCGCTTTGCTGGACGGCGCCAAAGAAGCGCGGGTCTTTCTCGAGCACGGGTTCTATCCGCTTTTTCGCATGATTTCGATTTACGCTGTAGTCCGTTCGCTTGAACTGTCTGCGCTCGTCGCGACGATTGCGCAGCTCCTCGTCGCCATCTTTGCGCTCGGCTTGATCGTTCTCGCCAGTATGCGTCTAAGCATATGTCAGGCGCTCGGCGTTACAACCTTCGCATCCCTGCTGATTAGCCCCTATGCCTATGACTACGATTTGCCTATCGCCGGAATTGGATTGGGGTTGCTGCTTCCCGATCTGACCCGGCTCGGAACGCAGCTGGAGCGCCTGGCCCTTTATGCAATGTGCCTTTTCACTAGCGCCTTCGGGCTGATGGAGCTCGCGATTTTGTCCGACTCGGTAAAAGTCGTGGGGCAGGACATGCACCTCGCCCTTGCCGGCATTTCGCTTGTCGCGGTTTTTGCGCTCACATGGCGGATGCTCGTGCGGGCCAATGCGTATCATGCGCAGAGCAATGGGCGCACAGCTTCCTGTGCGCAGGCTGCCCCTCAACTAATGGGCTGAATATTACTGCGCGGCTGCTTTCAACGCCGAGGCGGCGCGCAGAAAGCGCACCGGGTCGACAGCCTCGCCGTCGACGCGCACTTCATAATGGAGATGCGGACCGGTCGAACGTCCCGTGGAGCCCACGCGACCGACGATTGCGCCCGGCGCCACCTGCTGTCCAGGGCTCACATTGATTGCGGAGAGATGCGCGTAGCGCGTCGCCAAGCCGCCGCCATGGTCGATCTCGACCAAATTGCCGTATCCGCCGTTCGGCCCAGCCACCGTGACGACGCCCGCAGCCGTCGCGCGTGCGGGTTGGCCGAAATCGTCGCGCAAATCGACTCCGCTATGCAGCGCCGGCTTGCCCAGGAATGGATCGGTGCGATAGCCGAAGGTTGACGTCATCTGCAATTCGCCCGCGAGCGGCTTTCGTACAGGGACGCTCGGCAAAGCGCGGCGCAAGCCTTCGAGAGTGGTAATGGCGGTTTGCGCAGTTTCCAATTCGCGTTCGAAGATCGAGGCTTCGGCGCGAGGATTTGCAGGAATGAAGGGGCCGCCGATTGAATCCGCTTGCTTCGCGCGAGATTTTGCCAGGAATCGCTCCACGGGAAGTCCTGCGACGTCGAAAGCGCGCCGCAGCCGTCCCGCCGCCTCTATCGCGGGTTTCACGATGGAAGAAAGCCGCGCCGCCTGCTCGCGCTCGATGCGATCGAGCGCCAGGGCGAGGCTGGTAAGACGCGCGGGCATCGGGAGTTCCGGATCCGCCGCGCGCGACAGCGACGGATTGTTTTTGACGGTATGCGAGGGCGAAGGTGGCGGCGCGTGAGCCTCGCCCTTGCCCGGTTCTTGCGCGACTGGCTCCAGATCGTCGTCGCGCCCGAGGCGAAGATCCATTCCCTCGGGTTGCGGCTTGCCGCTTGCCGCCGCCTCCTGGGCGGCGATTGACCTGGCCCGCTCGCCCAAAACCGGGATCGCCTTCGCCGCGACGGAGGAATTGATCGGCTGTCCGGGCGCAGCGCCTCGGGATAAGGAGGACTCCTTTGAAACGGTTTTTTCGACGAGCTGCGCGACGACGGCGGCGCGGGTCTCGAGTTGAGCCTGACGCCTCACGAGACTTTGAACTTTGCCTTCGACGCCGTCCTGATCGACAAACTGTCGGCTCGTGATCTGATCCAGCCGCAAACGCAGCGCCGCCAGACGATCCTCATAGGCGTATTGCATCTGCGTTTCGCGATCGAGCAGATTCGCGAGCATGTCGTCGCGAAACAGCAGATAAGAGGCGGCGCCAACCATCAAAAGAGCGACGAGGCAAAACAAGGCGGCGAAGGAAAAGAGCGCCAGTCGCGAAATCTCGAAGCTGCGGCTTTTCTGACCTCGCCTCACGTGCAGAACGAACGCGCTTCCGGCATCGATGAAATTAAAGGACTGAGTACGCGGCGACATGCGACCTATCCCGTACTGACGTTGGTGAGCGCCGACGCGCCGCCCGCCGCGCTTCGCGCGCCGGCGGGATCGCGCCGGGGCAAGTCGCAACGCGCATGTTCGCGTGGCCTTCGGGCAATGAGACATTATTAAGGTTAATGTTTCGCCAAAGGCGCCAGGCCGTGGATGGCCCCAATCTTCCGCCGGCCCCGCGGCTTGATCGGCTCGGGCGGCGCGTGTTAAGGGGGCCCAGAGCCGCTCGGCGGCCCCGCGTTGGCCGCCACACAACCTGCGCGCGTTCCGGAGAGGTGGCTGAGTGGTTGAAAGCACCGCACTCGAAATGCGGCATACGGGCAACTGTATCGGGGGTTCGAATCCCTCCCTCTCCGCCATTGCTTAAGCAAAAGCCGTTGAAATTGCTTTTACATGCCAACAAGGCATGCCTGCTTCCCCACCGCTCTCCCCACCTCATAAGTGAGATCGCCGCAAATAGCTGCGAACAATTCTGGACGGCGTCCGAGGCGCAAGAGAGCTTGAG